>FTFF01000684.1_pt1 | contig 13615 bp, 12 predicted proteins | sample 1640361 | NCBI WGS metagenome assembly FTFF01 (sample SAMEA3914816, study PRJEB12502) | metagenome | biome: forest; material: soil | place: USA | collected 2011-09-16 | depth 0.3 m | reverse complement strand
CCTCGTGGTCCAGCCGCCGGCTTAGCGGATCAGATCAGATCGGAAACCGGCGACCGGCGACCGGCGACCGGCGACCGGCGATGGCAGAGTGGATCGGAGCTCACGCAGGCGTGCGAGTCGAGATCCGACATCGCCTGTCGCCTGTCGCCTGTCGCCGGTTTCCGATCCGATCAGAAGAAATAAACGATCGTTCCCGCCGCCATCATCGCCCACGTCGCGTACCCGACGCCGAGGTGCGCCGTCGCGAGCGTCTTCTGGTCGGGCCTCCCGGCGTGCGCGGTGGTGATCGGGCCCAAGATGATCTGCGTCACCATGCCCGCCGTGGCGATGCCCATGAGGATCTTGTGCGCGAGCGCGGTGTCGCGCTTGATCTGCTTCGGGTACGGGTTCGGCGCGAACAGCGCGGTGAGCCCCGTCGCCGCGAAGAGCGCCGTCGAGCCGGCCGCGAGCGCGAGGTGCGGCGTCTGGTAGCGCTCGGTGTAGCTGCCGTAGTACTTGTCCTGGTAGTTGAGCTGCCCGATGACGAGCGTCGCCGCGAGGACGCCGAGCGTCGTGAAGCCCAGCGCCTGGTGCGCGAGCAGCATCCGGCGGCGCAGCTTCACCTTGCGATCGAGCTCGGCGAGGCGCGCGGCCGCCGCCGGGTCGACGCCGGGCGTCTTCGGCGGCCCGAAGAGATCGAAGTTGAGATCGCCGCTCCCCGTCGGCGCGGCCGCCGCCGCCGCGCCACCGGCGTTCGCGGGCCGGCTCACGCACAAGAGAAGCGCGAAGGAAAAGACCACCGGGGCGGTGCGCGTCATCGCGGCGCATCCTAGCCGGAGGGCAATGTTAGGGAAGGACTAGCGACGAGGAAAAAGACCGGATAAAGTGCGGGTCGAATGACAGCCTTCGCGATCGCGCCGGTCAAGGATGCCACCATCAAGATCACGTCGCGGACGACCGATCCGGGCGTCGCCGTGATCGCGTTCGACGGGGTGCTCGGGCACCGCGATCCACGACCCATCCTCGAGCCGCTCCTCACGTCGGTGCACGAGGCCGCGCGCGCCGCGCAGATCCGCAAGGTGGTCGTCGACATCCGCAACCTGCGCTTCATGAACTCGTCCAGCTTCAAGCACTTCGTCGCGTGGGTGAAGGCCAACAACTCGCTCGAGGCGGGGCAGCGCTACCAGCTCCACTTCGTCCTGCAGCCCGCCCACCACTGGCAGAAGGTGAGCATCCACGCGCTCGGCTGCTTCTCGACCGATCCCATCACCAGCGAGAACGCCACCGAGGACGAGTGACCCGCCTCCCGGTCCTGCCGAGATCTCCGCTCGCCGCCCTCCTCCTCGTCGCGCTCAACGCGCCGCTCGCGCTCGCCGCCGATGCGCCCGAGCCGTCCGCCGCGCCCACTCCGATCGAGCGGCGGCTGCGCCTGCTCGAGGAGCAGAACGCCCGCCTGCAGACCGAGCTCAAAGAGCTCCGCGGCGATCTCAAGTCGCTCGAGGAGCGGCACACCTCGCTCTCGTCGATGGTGTCGGGCCGGATCGGCGGCTACCTCGACTTCGGCGCGTTCTACGTCGCCGGCGACGGCACCGGCATCCGCGCCGACCTCGGCCACCTCCGCTTCCCCGAGTACGCCGCGGTGCCCGACTCGTGGGTGTTCATGGGCGATCCGCTCGCCACCGCGATCAACGCGCGCGGCGAGCCCTCCTCCACCGGCGACTCGCGCGCGGTCACCTTCGATCCGATCAAGGCCAAGGGCGTCTCGTCGTTCATCGTGAACGCGATCAACCTCTCGCTCTTCGCCGGCCTCGGGCCCAACCTGACGCTCAACGGGCTCATCGACTTCGTCCCGCGCACCCGCAACGTCTCCGACCCGAACGGCGTCTTCCTCGGCGACTTCATCGACGTCAAGCTCGCCTACGCCGAGTACACGATCCCGTGGGACAAGGCCGACGTCCGCATCTCCGTCGGCAAGATCGACTCGGTCCTCGGCTTCGAGTACCGCAGCCAGGAGGCGCCGGCGCGCATCACCGTCACGCCGTCCCTCATCTGCCGCTACACCTGCGGCCGCCCGATCGGCGCCAAGATCCGCGGGCGCTTCTTCCACGACCTCCTCGTCCTCGTCATCGGCGTCACCAACGGCACCTACTTCACCGAGATGTTCCCGTTCCGCGACGAGACCGACTCCAACCAGTTCAAGACCGTCGCCGGCCGTCTCTCGACGAAGATCCCGCTCCTCGGCGGGCTCGAGCTCGGCGCCTCGGGGGCGTTCGGCGCGCAGGACCTGCAGGCGGACGACCGGATCTACCAGTACCACTTCGGCTTCGATCTCCACCTCGAGTGGAAGGGGCTCGATGTCCGCGGCGAGTTCGTGCAGGGGAAGGCGCCCGGCAAGACGACCGATCCGCTCGCGCCCTGCGACACCGCCGCGTGCCTCCGCTACCGCGGCGCCTACGGCCAGGTGGCGTACCGCATCCTCAACTGGCTCATGCCCTACGTCCGCGTCGACTGGCGCGACGCGCTGCACCAGAACGGCCAGAGCTTCGTCTACGTCTCCGATCTCATGCGCCTCACCGGCGGGCTGCGCCTCGACGTCGGCGAGTACGTCGTCGTGAAGGCCGAGTACACCTACGTGCGCGAGCTCGGCCGCGTGCCGCAGTTCCCCGACGACGTCTTTACGAGCGCGTTGATCGTGAAATACTAACCGGCCATGCGCATCCACTCGGTCCTCGCCCTCTTCGCCTCGCTCCCCGGGATCGCCTTCGCCGGCGGCACCGTCGCCGGCCGCGTCACGGTGAAGGAGAAGGGCACCTTCGGGGGCCTCAAGGACAAGGGCGATCGCTCGGGCGTCGTCGTCTACCTCGAGGGCGTGCCCGGCCCGGCGCCCGCGCGCGCGTCGCAGATGCCGAAGATCCGCCAGGTCGAGAAGGCGTTCGTGCCGCGCGTCGTCGCCATCATGAAGGGCGCGACGGTCGAGTTCCCGAACGAGGACAAGATCTTCCACAACGTGTTCTCGCTCTCGCAGGTCGCCAAGTTCGACCTCGGGCTCTACAAGAGCGGCACCAGCAAGAGCGTCACCTTCGATCGCACCGGCTCCGTCGACGTCTACTGCAACATCCACCCCGAGATGGCGGCCACGATCAAGGTCGTGGACAGCGGCTGGTTCGCCGTCACCGAGAAGGACGGCGCGTTCAAGATCGATGGCGTCCCCCCCGGCACCTACACCGCCGTCGCGTGGCTGCCGCGCGGCGACGAGCGGCGCGCGCAGGTGACGGTGAAGGACGGCCAGGGCGCGCAGCTGAGCCTCGAGGTGACCGAGGCGTCCGGCGCGTCTCGTCACCTGCGGAAGGACGGGACGCCATACGGGCGCTACGAATAGCGATGCTCGCGCTCGCCGCCGCCTGCGGTCCGCGTGCGGCGCCGCGCGCCCCGGACCTCGCGCATCCCGCCGCCGATCTCGCGGTCGACTACCTCCCGGTCACCTCGGCGGGTCGCTGCGAGGAGTGCCACGGCAAGATGGCGATGGAGTGGAAGAGCTCGTCGCACGCCGCGGCGGATCGCGGCCCGCTGTACCAGGCGATGCGCAACCGCGCCGTCGCCGCCGCGTGCGATCACTGCCACGCCCCGTTCGCCGGCAAGGCCGATCCCGACGAGGCCGGCGCGCACGAGGGCGTGACCTGCGACGCCTGCCACACGATCTCCGCCGTCACCGAGCGACGCGCGGGCGGCGGCTTTGAGCTGCGCACGCGCGAGCCGGTCAAGTACGGCCCCTTGTGCGACGCCAAGGACCACTACTTCCACAAGATGGGCTGCTCGCCGCTCCACGAGAAGGCGGAGCTCTGCTCCGCGTGTCATCACCTCTACCGCGCGGTCCCCGGCGGCGAGATCCCCGTCTTCACCGAGTACGACGAGTGGAAGGAGGGCCCGTACGCCGACGAGGGGCTCGACTGCCAGCGCTGCCACATGCCGGGCACGCGGGGTGAGGTCGCGCGCGGCGCCCCGCCTCGCCCGTCGGTGCCGCACCACGGGTTCCTCGGCCGCGACGGCACGCTCCGCCGCCACGCGCTCACCGTGCGCGTCTCGGTGAAGGAGCTCGCGTCCGGCGGCGGCAGGCTCGAGGTCACCGCGGTGGTCACGAACCGCGGCGCCGGCCACAAGGTCCCGACCGGCCTCCCCGAGCGCCGCGTGCTCCTGCGGGTGCGCGCGCTCGACGATGCGGGCGCCGTACAGGCCGAGGGCGAGCGCGTGTACGGCCGCGTGCTCACCGACGGCGAGGGCACGGAGCGCCCGTTCTACACCGCGACCCGCGTGGGGAGCGACAACCGCCTCGCGCCGCGCGAGAGCCGCATCGAGCGCTTCGAGCTCGCCGCGAAGGACGCCGGGCACCTCGCGGTGCAGGTCGTGTGGCGCGACGCCGCGGAGTCGATCGCGAAGCAGCTCGGCGTCACGCCGACCGATCAGCTGCTCATGGAGACGCAGCTGGCCTTCGGGCCGGCGACGACGAGCGGACGGCGACGGCTGCCCGCGGCGGTCACCCTGGGGGAGCCGTAGCGGATGCGCTTTCGCTCGGTGGTCCTCGCCGCGGTGCTCGGGCTCGTCGCGGCGATCCTCGTCGGCACGGTCGCGGCCGTCGCGGTCGTGATCGATCGCACCGCGCGCACCACGCTCCTCACCGAGCTCGAGCGCGGCCGCCAGGTGTTCATCGACTTCGTCTCGTACCGCGAGTCGCTGTACGGCGCGCAGGCGCGCCTCATGGCGGAGGAGCCGCGCCTCAAGGCGGTGGTCGACACGCAGGACGTGAACCACGAGACCGTGCTCGGCGTGGCGGTCGATCTCAGGAAGGCGATCCAGGCCGACCTCTTCCTCGTCACCGACGGCACCGGGCGCCTCGTCGCCGACGTGGCCGATCCGGGCGCGATCGGCTTCGACCTCTCCGACAAGCCGCTCGTGAAGAGCGCGCTCGAGCGCGGCGAGGGCTCGGACGTGTGGACGCACGGCGATCACGCCTACAAGGTGATCGGCCGCCGGCTGAGCTTCGGGCAGAGCACCGTCGGCGCGCTGGTGATCGGGTACGAGGTGTCGGACCGCGTCGCCGAGACGGTCTTCCGGCAGACCGGCGACAGCGTCGTCATCGCCCTCGCCGAGACGCCGATCGCCGTCGCCGGCATCCCGCCGGGCCTCGACCGCGCGTCGCTCGGGAGCACGCTCATCGGCCTCGACGCGGGCGGCGCGCCGCAGGAGATCGCGCTCGGCGGCTCGCGCTACCTCGCGACGACGAGCACGTTCCCCGGCCGCAGCGCGGGCGCGCCCGGGCCCAGCGCACCGCGCCCGCTGCGCTACACGCTCCTCCGCTCGCTCGACGCGGCGCGCGAGCCGGTCACGCGCATCCTCTCGCTCGTCTACGTGATCGGCGGCCTCGCCCTCGTCGCCGCGCTGCTCTTCGCGACGCAGCTCTCGCGTCGGCTGTCGCAGCCGATCGACGCCCTCGTGCGCTTCGCCGACGCGGTCGCCGCCGGCGATCTCGACCACTCCGTCGCGCCGAGCGGCCCCGTCGAGCTGCGGACGCTCGGCGGCGCGATGAACCACATGGTCTCCGAGCTCGCGCAGTCGCGCGGGCGTCTCGCCGATCAGGAGCGCATGCGCCGCGAGCTCGAGATCGCGACGCGCATCCAGACCGCGATGCTCCCCGCCGAGATGCGGGTGGAGGGGCTCGAGCTCTCCGCGAAGATGATCCCGGCCGAGGACGTGGGCGGCGACTACTACGACGTCCTGCCCTTCCCCGGCGGCGCGTGGATCGCGATCGGCGACGTGGCCGGCCACGGGCTCACCGCCGGGCTCGTCATGATGATGATCCAGAGCATCGTCTCGGCGCTCGTCGCCGAGCGTCCGAACGCCGCGCCCGCGGAGATCCTCACCCTCCTCAACCGCACGCTCTACGAGAACATCCGCACGCGCCTGCGGCAGGACGAGCACGTGACGCTGACGCTTTTCCACTATGATCGCGGTGGTAAAATCGTGTATGCTGGGGCACATGAGGAGCTCCTCGTCTGTCGCGCCGGCGGAGGCCCCACGGAGCGCCTCGCGACCCCGGGCACGTGGCTCGGAGCGGTCCCCGACATCAGCCACGCGACGCCGGAGAGCGAGCTCACGCTCTACGACGGCGACCTCCTCGCGCTCTACACCGACGGGGTCATCCAGGCGATGAACGCCGCGGGCGACCAGTTCGGCGTGGACCGCTTCTGCGCGGAGCTCGAGCGCGGCCGCGAGCTGCCGCTCGATCGGATCCGCGACAACGTGCTCGCCGCGGTCACCGCGTTCCAGTCGGAGCAGTACGACGACGTGACGCTCCTCCTCCTCCGCTATCGGGCGAGCTAGAGTCTCGGGTAGAGCCACGAAGATGAGACGCGCCTACATCGACCTGCAGTTCGCGCCCAACTGGGAGCTCATCGATCCCGCGCGCGAGTTCCTGCTCCGCTTCCTCGCTCAGGCGCTCGGCGATCCCGTGGCCGCCTCGCAGGTCAGCATGGCGGCCCACGAGCTCCTCGAGAACGCGATCAAGTACTCGCCGAACGACGAGGCGAACGTGCGCATCGAGGTCGACAGCGACGGCCCGGTCCGCCTCATCGTCGAGAACGAGGGCCTCCCCACGCACATCCCGGTCCTCATGGAGGAGCTGCGGATGATCAGCGAGGCGAACGATCCCGCCGCGCTCTACCGCCAGAAGATGGAGCTCGCGGTCACGCGCAGCGACGGCAAGTGCTGCCTTGGCCTGGCGCGCATCCGCTGCGAGGCCGAGATGAGCCTGCGCGGATCGGTGGCGGGCACGCGGGTGATGATGATCGCGGAGCGCAACACGACGCCGCGCCCGACCACGACCACGCCCACGGCGCCGCCGAAGACCGCCGAGCGGACCTCGTAACGCGCCCGCCGGCGCTACGGCGCCGAGGTGTCCATCCCGTACTGCGCCGGCACCGCCTCGCCCTGCAGGCCCTCCTTGAGGAAGGCCACGAGGTCGGCCTGCTCGGCGGCGGTGAGGTTGAGCGGCACCATCTTCGGATCCTTCGTCCCGGCGAAGCCGCTCGCCGCGCCGCCCATGTTGTAGAAGGCCACCACGTCCTCGAGCGTCGCCATGCTGCCGTTGTGGAAGTACGGCGCGGTGGTGGCGACGTGCCGGAGCGACTTGGTGCGGAACTGGCCCTTCTGCGCGTCCACCTGCGCGAGGCCGGCGAGCTTCGCCGCCCCCGCGGCCTGGTCGTCGCTGAACGCGCCGGCGCCGTTCCAGGTGTTGCCGAGCGTCTTCGGCACGTCGTCGAAGCGGCCATTGTCGGTCATCGGCACGTTCGGCCCGACCATCTGCGCCACGCCGGTGACGTGGAAGTCCTGATCGGTGAAGGTCGAACCGGAGTGGCAGCCGTCGCACGCGGCCTTGCCGATGAAGAGCTTGAGGCCGCGCTTGGCAGCGGCGCTGAGCGCCGTGTAGTCGCCGCCGATGTACTTGTCGATGGGCGCGTTGCGGCTGACGATCTTGCGGTCGTACGCGGCGAGCGCCTTGCCGCAGTTCGCCATGATCGTGTTGACGATCGTCTGATCGGCCGCCGCCATCGTCTCCCACGGGCCGTCGGGATCGGTCATCGCCGCCTTGGGCTTGCCCGCGGGCGGGAAGCGCGCCGCGTCGGCCGCGGCCGGATCGAGCGCCGCGTCGAGCGGCGTCGGGAAGAGCGCGTTGTAGTCCGCCTTGTACTTCGCGTAGACCACGTGCGCGTACGAGAGCCGGTTGCCGCCGAAGTTCGCGCCCGACTCGCAGCCGTTCGCGCCCTGGTACCACTGCGAATCTTCCTTGCCGCTCCAGCTGTTCCACTTGTAGTAGCTGGCGTTCACCAGCGACGGCGCGTTGCGCGCGGTGTACTTGACGCCGAGCGACACGTTGCCCGGCTTACTGCGCGTGTCGATGTACCAGTTGCTCCCGTCGTGGCAGCTGGCGCAGGCGACCTTGCCCTTGTCGCCGACCGCGCCGAGCGCGCCGTTCGTCCCATCGTTGCCGACGGTGAGCGCGCCGGCGTAGGCCTTCTCGTAGAAGAGCCGCTGGCCGAAGGCGGCCGCCGCGGCGCTGTCGGCGTACTTGTTCGTCGAGTCGGCCGGCGGCGCGCCGAGCGGGCCGAAGGTCTTCACCTTGGTGAACTCGGCGGCGCTGAACACGTCGACGCTCCCGTCCGACGGCGAGGCGTCGTTCGAGCACCCCGCGAGCGGGGCCAGCCCCAGCCAAGGAACGATGCAAAGAAAGGTAAGCCTACGATCAGATCTCATGAACATGGTCCTTCACATTATCTCCGACGAGAAACTCGATCAACTCCACAGCGCGTGGCTCGTCTTGAGACCACGCGGGGAGCGCGTGTTGTGGCGCGTGGGCGCGGCTGCCTGTATGATGGCCAGAGCATGTCCTCGCCGATCATCGTGCCGAAGAGCAGGCTCACCCGTCGACACTTCATCAAGGGCGCGGCCGGCACGTGCCTCGCGACCGCGGCGGTGCCGGTGCTCGGCGCCGGCGTCCTCGGCAGCGCGGGCTGCGGCGGGAACCCGGCGCCGGACGTGGTCCTCCCCGCGCCGCAGGCTGGCCTCGTGTCGATCGCGATCGACGGCCCGCACGACGTGAGGACGAGCGCGATCTCGAAGCTGGCGACCGTGGGCGGCGCCGTGCTCGCGCAGGTGACCGGCCACGCGGATCCCATCATGCTCGTGCGCGCCGACGCGGCGACCATCACGGCGACCGACGCCACCTGCACGCACCAGAACTGCACCGTCGGCTTCAACGCGATCAACTACACGCTCGACTGCCCCTGCCACGGCTCCTCGTTCGAGCTCGAGGGCACGATCGTGAACGGGCCCGCCCAGCGGCCGCTCGCGACCTACGTGACGCAGTTCGACGGCTCGACGCTCACGATCTCGATCTGACACGAGCGCGTCGCTACGGCGCGGCGCTCATGTCGGGGGGCGGCACGTACTGCGCCTTGTTCTCGCCCTCGTAGTCGAGCGCCGCGTCGCCCGCGGCCTCGAAGGCCTTCGCGAGCGCGATGAGCTTCTGACGCGTCGACTCGTCGGCGATCCCGGGCGTGACGCCGAGGTCGTTCTGCGGCGGCATCTTGTTCTGCTCGAGCTGCGCGACGATGTTGTGGCGCGAGTACAGCGCCTGGTTGGGGAAGTTGAAGAACTCGAGCTGATCGGCGTTCGCCTTGTTGTCGGGCGCGTGGCACATCGTGCAGAGCTGGGGCCGCATCTCGGCCTCGAGCGCGCGGTAGGCGTCGTCGAGCGCCTGCTTGTGCGGGTTCTCGGGGCTGAGGAGGTAGCTGTAGAGCGAGACGAACGGCATGATCTGCCCCGCCTCGGTCCACTGCCACAGGCCGTCCCAGTTGCGGTTGACGTACTTGCGCGTCATGTCGAAGTCGGACGAGCGTAGCGCGCCGACGATTTGCCCCTTGTCCATCACGAGGAGGAGCTCCTTCGAGTACTGCCAGGAGTCCCACTTCGTCTTCGAGTGCCAGAACGGATAGGGGTACGAGCCGATGTCGAGCTCGTTGCGGAAGTGGAACGGCAGGTGGATGACGGTCTGGTCGCCGGCCTGCTCGATCGAGAAGGCGCCGTCGAACATGAAGAGCGAGACGTACATCTTGCGCCAGACCAGCGCGTTGAAGCGCGTCGTGGAGGCGTCGAGGCGGTAGCCGCGGCCGGCCTTCTGCCCGCCCCAGAGCACGCCCTCGCGCAGGGCGTCGCGGAACGGCGCGAGCGCGACGAGCTTGGCGGCGCACTGCACGCGCGCCTCGGGGTCGGACGGCGAGGCGGATGGGCAGGCGGCGATGATGCCCTGCGCGATCTCGGTCGCGAGGGTCTTGTCGTCCTTCGACGAGCAGCCCGAGACGGTGCCCAAGGTGAGCGAGGCGATGAAGAGCGCGGCGCTGCGGCTGGACATTGTGGGTGGGCTCCTGGTTTCGCTACTGGAAGAACAGCGTGACCTGCGCGACGCCGCCGGCCGAGACCGGCAGGCTCCCGACGTAGGTCAGCATGCCGGTCGTCACCGGCGGCACGGCCTGCGTGCAGCCGCTCTTGGCGAGCTGGAGCATGTAGGCCGTCGCGTTCGGCAGGACGCGGTCGACGAACGCCGCGGTCTTGGCGTCGGCCTGGATCGAGCTCGGGGGCGCGCCGCCGTCCGCCGCCGATGCGTACGAGACCACGCCCGCCGAGGGCGGGTTCATCGCGAGGGTCGCGCCGTCCTGCGTGCAGCTCGCGCCCTTGCCGACGCGGACCGCGATGATCCCATGGATCATCGACGAGCCGCCCGCCGCGGTGTTGCGCGCGTCGACGTCGGCCTGCGACATCAGCACGATCTCGACCCCGGTGGCGGCCACGCCGACCGCCACCTTGATCGCGCCGAGGCGGGTGGTCGCGTAGGTCGACGCGGAGGCGCGCAGGCTGAGCGTCGTCTCGCCGTGCACCGTCAGCTGGAAGGCGCCGCCCGAGTCGGTCGTGGCGGTCTCGCCGGTCTCGTCGATCGACAGCGCGGCGCCGGTGATCGGCGATCCCATGGTGTCGACGACCTTGCCGGCGAGGGAGGCCATGCCGATCGCGAGGTCCGGAAGCTCGGGCACCCCGGCATCGCTTGCCGAGTCGCTACAGCCGGCGAAGATCACACCTAGGACAGAAATAAGCAGGCACGGCATACGCGTCATGCGCGGATAATTTATCTCATCGCGAGCACTTTTGTCGAGTTCGTCGACGGTGTTTTGCATTGGATGCGGCGCGACGGCGTAGGTATGTGCCTCGATTTCGTACGGCGCGTCGTGTATGGTCGGGAATCTCCGTCGGCTATACGACATCGCCAATTGGTGGGCACGCTTGCGAGGCCTGAGAGAGCTGATTGACCTGGGCCTCCTCGCGATCGAGCGCGGCTACCTCGATCCGCCGGCGCTCGCCAGCGCGCTCGTGAAGCTGCGCGCGGCGCCAGGCACACCGACGCCCGAGGAGCTCTGGGTGAAGGGCGGGCCGCTCACGATCGAGCAGCTCCGCTCGCTCCTCGGGCGCAGCCAGACGCAGGCGGGGCTCGGCCCCGACGAGGCGGCGGACGCGGCGTTCCCGTCGCGCGAGGACAAGCCGACCCGACCGCTCGGCCCGCCCGAGGTGGTGGCCGTGTCCAAGATCGGGCCGCCGCCGCCGTCGGCGATGGCGGGAGAGGCGGTCGCGGCGCGGTACGCGCGCGTCGGGCACCTCGGCCACGGCGGCATGGGGCAGATCCTCGAGTGCGTCGACCGGCGGCTCGGGCGCAACGTCGCCTTGAAGATGATCCGTCCCGATCAGTCCAACGCGGCCAACGAGCGCATGCTCGAGCGCGAGGCGCGCCTGACCGGGCGGCTCGAGCACCCGAGCATCATGCCGGTCTACGACCTCGGGCTCGACGGCGCGCGGCCGTTCTACGTGATGCGGCTCGTGCGCCAGCCGACGCTCGACGGCGTGATCGGCAAGCTCTCGGCGGGCGACGAGGCGCTGCGCGCCGAGTACACGCTCGGGCGGCTGCTCCGGCACTTCATCCAGATCTGCCAGGCGGTCGAGTACGCGCACACCCGCGGCGTCGTGCACTGCGACCTCAAGCCGTCGAACATCCTCCTCGGCTCCTTCGGCGAGGTGCTCGTCCTCGACTGGGGCATGGCGTTCGACGAGCAGGAGGCGGTCCGCTACCGCGGCGGCACGCCCGGCTACATGGCCCCCGAGCAGCTCTCCGGGACGGCGATCCCCGACGCGCGCACCGACGTGTTCGCGCTCGGCGCGATCCTGTACGAGATCCTCTGCCTCTCGCCCGCCTTCGACGCCCCGACGTTCAGCCGGCTCATCGCGGCGATGGCGCCGGCGCAGACGCTCGCGTACGTGCCGCCCCTGCCGCCGGGGAAGCGAGAGCCGCCGTGGGCGTTCTCGACCGAGCTCGACGACATCTGCATGCGCGCGATCGACGGAGAGCCCGCGCTGCGCTTCCAGAGCGCGCGCGAGCTCAGCGCCGCCGTCGAGGAGGTCCTCGAGGGCACGAAGAAGCGGGAGCAACGGCGGCAGCGCGCCGAGCTCCTCATCGCGCAGGGCCGCGAGCTCGCCGAGAGCTACCGCGAGTTCGTGGCGTCGCGGCCCGATCACATCGGGGAGATCGACGCGATCCGCGCGCAGACGGCGCCCTGGGCCTCGCCCGACGACAAGCGCCCCCTGTGGGAGGCGGAGGAGCGGCAGCTCGTCACCGACGGGCTCGCGGTGCGGACGCTGCAGGCCGCGGTCGCGGCGTACGAGCAGGCGCTCGACGACATCCCCGGCCACCCGGCGGCGCGCCGTGGCCTCGCCGACCTCTACGTGAGCGAGCTCGACCGCGCGCAGGAACGCCGCGACGAGCACTCACGGATCTACTTCGAGGAGCTCGTCAAGCAGTACGACGATGGCGACGCGCGCGAGCGGGCGCTGCGCGAGGGCATGCTCTCGCTCCGCTGCACCGGCGGATCGGCGGACGTCACGCTCGCCGCGCTCGCCGAGCACGAGCGACGGCTCGTCCACACCCGCGAGCGCGCGCTCGGCGCCGCGCCGATCGTGCGCCAGGCGCTGCCGCCCGGGAGCTACCTCGCGGTGGTGACCGCGCCGGGCGCGTCGGCGTCGACGGACGCGAGGATCGCGGTGCCCCTGCTCGTGCGGCCGTCGGTGGAGCGCGTCGTCGAGGTGGACCTCGCGCGCGTCCGCTCCGCCGGCCCGGGCGAGATCTACGTCGCCGCGGGGCCGGCGCTCCTCGGCGATCGCGACGGCGGGGCGGAGCCGTGCGAGCTCGACGTGGACGCCTTCTTCATCGACGCGGCGCCGACCCCGTTCTCGCAGTACCTGGTCTTCCTCGAGGAGATCGCGCGCACCGACGCCGCCGCGGCGCTGCCGCACGTGCCCTGCAGCCGCGACGGCGCGCGGCTCTGGGAGTGGGACGGCGAGCGCTTCGGTCCGGCGCCGCGCCTGAAGGAGTGGAGCCACGACGTCGCCTGGCTGCTCGAGCTCCCGACCTTCGGCATCGACGCGCGCAGCGCGAGCGCGTACGCCGCCTGGCGCTCGCGCCGTGCGGGCCACGCGTACCGCCTGCCGAACGAGCACGAGTGGGAGAAGGCGGCACGCGGGGTCGACGGGCGGCGCTTCCCGTGGGGCGATCGCTTCGACGCGGCGTTCTGCAAGATGCGCCAGTCGCGCCCGGGGCTCGCGCGCCCCGAGCCGGCGGGCGCGTTCGCCGCGGACACCTCGCCGTACGGCGTGCGCGATCTCGCCGGCGGCATCGCCGACTGGGTGACGCCGGTGGGCGACCCCGTCGTCACGAGCGACGGGGTCCGCCAGCTCGCGTCGCGTGGCGGCGCCTGGTGCGACTGGCAGATCGACTGTCACCTGTCGGCGCGGCGCACGTACCTCGAGATCGAGCGCTCGCCGCGCGTCGGCTTCCGCCTCGCCCGCAGCGCCTAGGCCGCGAATCGGCGGCGCACTGCCGACGAGACGCAAGCCCGCGCAGGGATGTGCGCGGGCTTGCGTCTCGCCGGTGCGGCGCGGCGGTTCGCGGTCAGCTGCAGGCGAGTGGGACGGCGCGGCGGGCGCGCATGGT
>FTFF01000781.1_pt1 | contig 13633 bp, 11 predicted proteins | sample 1640361 | NCBI WGS metagenome assembly FTFF01 (sample SAMEA3914816, study PRJEB12502) | metagenome | biome: forest; material: soil | place: USA | collected 2011-09-16 | depth 0.3 m | reverse complement strand
GGCGCGGCGGTAGGCGTGCGCGGTGACGAGCATGAGGCGCGTGTCCTTCGCGGCCGGGCCGCGACGCTCCTTGTCGAGCGCGCGCGCGGCGAGGAGCGCTTCCTTCGGGCCGCGCCACGACTGCAGCTCGAGCTTGAGCTGCGCGACGCGCGTCGGCGGCACGCCCGCCTCCACGGCCGCCGCGATCGCGTGATCGGCCTGGTCGACCTGGCCGAGGTGGACGAGCGCGGTGGCGAGCGCGAGCCGATCGTCCGGCGTCGGCGATCCGCCGTCGACGACCTGGCGGAGCTCACCGCGCGCCTCGCGGTCGCGCCCGAGATCGAGGTACAGGCGGCCGAGCGCGGCGTGGACCTGCACGAGCGCGGGTGCCTCGCGCGAGACGCGCTGGAGCTCGGCCAGCGCCTCCGCGGTCTTGCCGAGATCGCGCAGCACGCGGCCGAGGAGCGCGCGCGCGCGGAACGCCTCGCCGTTCTGCGCGGCGAGCGCCTTCTCGAGCTCGGTGCGGGCGCGCTGCAGATCGCGCCGCTCGAACGCGAGCAGCCCGAGGCCGTAGCGCGGCGTCGAGGAGGAGAGCGTGCTCGCCGCCTTCTCGAGCTCGCGCTGCGCGCCCGCCGGATCGCCGAGGTGCGCGCGCGCGATCGCGCGGTACGTGATCGACACGGCGTCGCCGGGCCGCTTCGCGAGCGCGGCGTCGAGCGTGGCCGCGGCCTCCTTGTAGCGGCCGGTGAGCGCCTGCGCGCGCCCGAGCACCGCGAGCTTCCGCGGGGTCTGCGCACCGACGGAGAGCGCGGCGACGACCTTCTCCTCGAAGCCCTTCGCGAGGGCGACCTCGGCGTCGAGCACGGCCACGTCGCCGTCGTTCGGGTTGAGCCGCTCGGCGATGCGCATCGCCTGCTCGGCCTCCGCCACCTTGCCCTGGAGCAGGCGCGCGCGCCCGTAGAGGAGCGCGAGGCGGCCGTCGTGCAAGATCCCGCGGCGCACGAGATCGAGCTCGGCCGTCGCCTGCTCGATGCCGCCGGCGCCGGCCTTGCCGCCGAAGAGGACGAGCCCGCGCGCGAGGTGGAACCACGCCTCGGTGGTGAGCCCGAGGCGACCGGTGCCGGGCGGCGTCTCGGGGATCTTCGGCGACTCGCCGCGCTCGATCGCGACGAGCAGCCGCCCGACGGTGGCGCGCGGGTGGCCCGGGTACGCCGTGAGGATCTTGTTGTACGCGGCGTCGGCGGCGTCGAGATCGCCCGCGCCGAGCTCCAGCGAGGCGAGCGCGATGAGCGCACGCGCGTTCTTCGCGTCGCCGGTGGCCTTGAGCGTCTCGCCGAGGACGCGGCGCGCCGCGTCGGTGTCGCCGCGCTGCTGCGCGCAGCGCGCGACGATGTCGCCGTCCTCCTTCTCGTCGAGCGGCGGGCAGGTCTCGCCGCGGGCGAGCGCGAGGAGGCCGCGCGCCTGCCGGAGATCGCGGTCCGCGCGCGGATCGGGCGCCGGCGGCTTGCGCGCCGCCTCCTTCTCCGCGCGGTGCAGCATCGCCCATGCCGCGGCGTCGGTGTCTTCGCCGTGGTCGGCCGCGAGGCGCGCCGCGGCCTCGGCGACCATCGCGGTGAACCTGCGGGCCTTCGGCTCGGCGCGCAGCGCGCCGGCGTAGGCGTCGCGCGCGGCGAAGTCGCCGTCGGCGGTCGCCTCGAGCGCGCGTGAGTCGGCCCGCTCGACCGCGATCGCGAGCAGCCGCGCGCGCTCGCGGGCGCGGTAGATGTATCCGCCGGCGATCCCGCCTGAGAGCAGCACGAGCGCGACCCACAGCCACACGAAGGCGCGCGCGCGGCGTGCGTCCCACGCGAGCGTCATCTCGTCGGGCGGGACGGACGGCGCCTCGTCCATCGGGAAGGCCTGCGAGTCCTCACGCATCGTCTCGCCGAGGAGCTCGTGCGCCGTGCGCAGGAGGTCGACCGGGCCCCGGGGCCCGGCGGCCGGCGCGCGCGTGCGCGGCCGCGGCGCCTGGGCCAGCTCGATCTCGATGGGCTCGATCGAGTCGGGCGCCGAGACGGACGCGGGGGCGGGGATCGGCGTGCGGCGCGGCGGCGCGGCGCGGCCCGGCTCCGTCGCGCGGACCCGCGTCGGGACCGTCGGCGCCGGCGGCAGCACCGCGTGCTCGGCGGACTCGCCGGCGACCTCGACGCTCGGGTCCGCCGGCGGCTGCGCCCAACCGCGCGGCTCCGGAGAAGTGCGCTCGGGGAGCGTGGTCACGCGATCGGTGCGCCGGCCAGCCGGCTCGGGCGCGCCCCGCGTGGGCGCGCGCTGCGGCAGCGTCGTGACGCGCGCGCGCTCGGCCGGGGTCGAGCGCGGCGCGGGCTCGTCGCCGCGCCGCGGGTGCCGCCGGACGGCGTCCGCCTCGACCACGCTCGTCGCGTCGTCCTCGCCGTCCCCGGCGCGATCGACGTTCTGCGGCGTGGTCTCGGGCGCGCGGCCGACGGTGGTCGGCAGCTCGATGACCTCCTCCACCGACGGGTCCTGGATGATCGGGCCCGAGTCGGGCGGCTCGCTCTCGTGCGTCTCCTCACCATCGGGGAACGGCAGTGCGCTCGGGGCCGGCGCGGGCCGCGCCGAGGATCCGCCTCCCGACTTCTGGCGCGCCACCGCCTCGATCAACGCGGCCTGGGCCGCCTCGAGGTCGCCCGTCGCCGAGAGCGCGCGACCGAGCGCGAGCCGGAGCGGCACGTCGTCGGGCCGTTGCTGCAGGCCCTTCTTGCAGGCCTGCACGGCCTCCTCGGCGCGCCCCGCGGCGACGAGGAGGTCGGCGAAGCGCACCAGCTGCGCCGGGTCCTTCAGCGCGGCCTGTCGCACCCGCTCGATGTCGTCGGCCATAGGCCCATAGAGCATATGTCACGCCCCAACCGGTCGTCGAGTCCGAGCATCGGCGAAAGCGCGGCCGCGCGGCGCCACCCGACCCCGGCGATCCGCGCCAGGTCGACGCCGCCCCGCAAGGGGCCGGCTCTGGCGATCCGGCGCGCGAGCACGGGCCCGATGCCGGGCAAGGCCACGAGGTCCTCCTCCGACGCCGAGGCGAGGTCGATCGCGCCGTGCACGAGGAGCCGCCGCCGCGGGCGCAGCCGGCCGCAGCTCCGCGCCACCTCGACGGGGACGCAGGCGATCCCCTCCCCCGCCCGCTCGACCGGCACCCAACCTGGCCGCGGCGCGCGCGCGAGCGCAGGCCCGAGCGGCGGCGGCCCGCGCAACCGCGCCACGACATCGATGACGTAGACGGAGAGGAGCGATGCGAGGCAGAGCGCGACGCGGTGGGCCATGCCACCTCATCGGCGGCTCGCGACCGAAGTTGCGGCGCTCCGGCGCTACCGATCGAGGCCGAAGCCGTCGTGGAGGACCCGCACCGCGAGCTCGGCGTAGCGCTGCGACACGAGGACCGACACCTTGATCTCGGAGGTCGTGATCGCGAGGATGTTGATGCCCTCCTGCGCGAGCAGCTCGAACATCCGCTGCGCGACACCCGCGTGCGAGCGCATGCCGACCCCCACGACGCTCACCTTCGCGATCGAGTCCTCGGTGCGGATCGCCCCGTCGGCCAGCTCCGGCAGCGCCCGCCCGACCAGCGCCACCGCCCGCTGGAGATCGCCGCGCGGCACGGTGAAGGCGACGTCGGTGCGCCCGGCGTCGCTCGCGCTCTGCACGATCACGTCGACGACGATGCTCGCCTCCGACAGCGGCTTGAAGATCGCCGCCGCGACGCCGGGCCGGTCCGGCACCCCGACGACCGTGACCTTCGCCTCGTCCTTGCTCGCGGTCACGCCCGAGACGAGCACTGCCTCCATCGCGTCCTCCTCGGGGACGACCCACGTCCCCTCCTCGTCGTTGAAGCTCGACCGCACGTGCACCTTGACGCCGTACTTCATCGCCAGCTCGACGGAGCGGATCTGCAGCACCTTCGCGCCGAGCGAGGCGAGCTCGAGCATCTCCTCGTAGGAGACGCGCGCGATCTTCCGCGCGCTCCGACAGACGTTCGGGTCGGTGGTGTAGACGCCGTCGACGTCGGTGTAGATCTCGCAGACGTCGGCGCCGAGCGCGGCCGCGATCGCGACGCCGCTCGTGTCGGACCCGCCGCGGCCGAGCGTCGTGATGTTGCCCTCGTCGTCGATCCCCTGGAAGCCGGCCACCACCGCGATCGTGCCGCCGCGCAAGGAGGCGTGGACCCGCTCGGCGTCGATCGACTTGATGCGCGCCCGCGTGAACGCGGAGTCCGTCGAGATGCGCACCTGCGACCCGAGGAACGACTGCGCGCGCCCGCCCGCCTTGTGGATCGCGAGCGAGACGAGGCCCACCGAGACCTGCTCCCCCGTCGCGGCGATGACGTCGAGCTCGCGCTCGGCCTCGGGCGGCGGCGCGTCGTGCACCTGCCTCGCGAGCGCGAGCAGGCGGTTCGTCTCGCCCGACATCGCCGAGACGATCACCACCACGTCGTGCCCGGCGCGCTGCGTCCGCAGGCAGCGATCGGCGACCGCGCGGATGCGCTCGACGCTGCCCACCGAGGTGCCGCCGTACTTCTGGACGATCAACATCGCGCGGCGAGCTTATGCGATTCTCCGCGCGATGCCCACGGAGCAAGCCCGTCCCCGCCTCGCGCTCGCCAGCTTTCCCGACCGCGACGTCGCCGCGCGGATCGGCCGCACGCTCGTCGAGGAAAGGCTCGCCGCCTGCGTCACCGCCATCCCCGCCGCCCGGTCGATCTACCGCTGGCAGGGCGCGATCGAGGAGGCCGACGAGGTCGTCTGCCTCATCAAGACCAACGCCGACCGCATCGAGGCGCTGGGCGAGCGGCTGCGCGTGCTCCACCCGTACCGTGTGCCGGAGCTCCTCGTGCTCGACGTCGAGAGCGGGCTGCCCGCGTACCTGTCCTGGCTGCTGCGCGAGACGCGGCCCGAGGCCTGATCGCTACAGCGACAGCAGCTCGCGGACCTTCGCGATCACCTGCGGCGCCTGGATCGGCTTCGTGATGTAGGCGTTCGCGCCGAGGGCCAGGGCGCGCTGGCGATCCTCGTCCGCGCCCTCGGTCGTGATGATCACGATCGGCACGTGCTTGAGCGCCTCGTCGGAGCGGATGCGCCGGACGAGCTTGAGCCCGTCCATGATCGGCATGTTGATGTCCGTGATGATGATGTCGAACGGCCCCGCGGTCATCTTGCGGAGCGCGTCGACGCCGTCGTCGGCTTCGACGACGGTCAGGCCGCGCACGCGGTGCAGCGCGAACACGATGAGCTGCCTCATCGTCGGAGAGTCTTCGACTACCAGGGCGGTCGGCATCGGCTTACACCAGATCGGCGGCGCCCCAGAGCGCAGGGGGGCGACCTTCCAGGTCGGCGTTGAGCTTGGCGCTTTGCAGCGCCGCACCCGCGTGATCGCCGAGCAGGTTGAACAGCTCGAAGTCCACGTCCACGAGGCTCGCCTTCTGCGGCAGGAGCTCCCAGACGACGATGAGACCTACGACCCGCTCCCCGATCTTGAGGGGGACGGTGATGCTCGGCGGCGCGGTGACCGGGCGTCCGTCGACGCGGCCGCTCGCGAAGATCGGCCGGCCGGTGCGCACGACCTCCGCGACCGGATCGCTCGAGTCGGTGTCGGTCAGCCGCGCGCCGCGGTCGGCGCCGCGGGGCACGGGGCGCTGCGGCACGTGCTCTCGGGCCACCCCCTCGGCGGCGAGCGTGCGCAGGATCCCGCGCTCCTCGTCGACGAGCTGGATCGCGAACGTCTTGGCGCCGATGAAGTTGAGCAGGATCTCGGTGATGATCTGCGTGACCTCGCGCAGGTCCAGCGTCGAGTGCAGCTGGTGCGACGCGACGTAGAGGTTCGCGAGGTTGTTGTTCTCGCGCTCGATCTCCTGGTGGCGCGAAAGGTAGTTCTTGTTCTCCGCCTCGACGCCGTGGAAGCGCTCCATCAAGGACTCGCGCTCGCGCTCGAGCGCGTCCAGCCGGCGACGCAGCTCGTCGACGCCGAGTACCTCGCCCGCCGGCGGCGCGGTCGCGCGGCGGCTCCGCGGCTGACCCTGCTCCTGCTCGGCGAGGCGGAAGCGCAGCCGCTCGTTCTCCCGGATCAGCTCCTCGGTGAACTCGGCGCCGCGCTTGAAGAACGTCTCGATGAACTCGCGCTTCTGGTGCGCGAGCTCCTTGGGCGGGGCGTCCTTCTTGGGAGTGCGTTTGGCCATGGACGGTCGCGATGATATCAGACCTTGCCCGCTTCGCCGCGGAGGATCCGCGTGAGGGCGGGGGGCATCTGCGCGAGCGACAGGACCTCGTCGACCAGCCCGGCGGCGATCACCTCCTGCGGCATGCCGAAGACGACCGCGCTCTCCCGGGACTCGGCGATCACGCGACCGCCCGCGGCGCGCACCGCGCGGGCGCCGCGCACGCCGTCCGAGCCCATGCCGGTGAGCACGACCGCGAGCAGACGGTCGGCGAAGGCGGCGGCCGCGGTGGTGAACATCCGGTCCACCGATGGGATGAACAGATCGTCGGGCGTGGCGGGGATGACCTCGGTGCGGACCAGCGAGCCGTCGCGGCGCACCGCGAGCGAGCTGCCGCCCGGCGCGACCAGCGCGAGGCCGACGCACAGCGCCTCGCCGCCGCGCGCCTCCTCGACGCGCCAGCCGGTGGTGCGCGCGAGGCGCTCCGCGAAGGTGGTGGTGAACCGCGGCGGCATGTGCTGCGTGATCAGCACCGAGATCGGCATCGTGGCGTCGAGGCTGCTGAGCAGCTGCTGGATCGCGGGCGGGCCGCCGGTGGAGGCGCCGATCGCGAGCACGCGGTCCGGCGCCTGCCCGGGGTTCGCCGAAGACGCGGCCGGGTTGAAGGCGGGCACGCCCATCGGGGTCGTCGGCGCGGGCGCGCGGCGCGCGGCGCGGTCGCTCAGGCTGACCATGCGCAGCTGGGTGACGAGCTCGATCTTGCGGCGCAGCTCGCCCTCGATCGAGCGCAGCTCCGGCGTCAGCTTCTGCGAGGGCTTGGCCACGAAGTCGAGCGCGCCGAGCTCGAGCGCGCGGAAGACGTTCTCGCGGCTCGCGAGCCCCGAGATCACGATCACCGGCGTCGGGCGCTGCGCCATGATGAGCCGCAGCAGCTGGAAGCCGTCCATCTTCGGCATCTCGAGATCGAGGGTGAGCACGTCGGGCTGCAGCTGGAAGACCTTGGCGAGCGCCTCCTCGCCGTCGGCCGCGCGCCCGACCACCTCGAGGCCGGGATCCTGCTCGAGGATCTGCGCGATCGTCTGCCGGTTGTAGGCGGAGTCGTCGACGACGAGCACCCGGATGCGTCGCGCGGGGGCGCGGCTCTCGGTGCTCATCGCGGGACCCCCATCGGTCGACGATAGACCATATCGCTCGGCAAGTGGACGAGCTCGAACCCCTGCGAGACGCCGGCCAACGACTCCGAGTGCCCGAGGAGGAGGTAGCCGCCGGGCGCGAGCTTCCGCTCGATCGTCGTGATGACCCGCTTCCGCGAGGCGGCGTCGAAGTAGATGAGCACGTTGCGGCAGAAGGTGATGTCGAACTCGCCGAGGACCGCCGTCATGTCGGGGTCGACGAGGTTGATCTGCCCGAAGCGGCAGAGCGCGCGCACCTCGGGGCGCACCCGGTGCCGTGTCCCGACGGGCTCGAACCAGCGGCGCGTTCGCTCGGGCGACGTGACGCGGAAGGACGACTGCCCGTACTCGGCGGCGCGTGCGATCTTGAGGACGCGCCGCGACAGATCGCTGCCGAAGATCCGCACGTCCCAGCCGGCGAAGCGCCCGCTCTCGAGGACGAGCATCGCGATCGTGTAGACCTCCTCGCCCGTCGAGCAGCCGGCCGACCAGATCGCCAGCCGCCGCTGCTTCGCGCGCGTGTTGGCCAAGAGCGGCAGCAGCGACTCGGTGAAGGCGTCGAGCTGGTAGCTCTCGCGGAAGAAGTAGGTCTCGTTGGTGGTGACCCGGTCGGCGATCTCGTCGAGCTCGCCGCGCCGCACCTCGGCGCTCGCGGCGCGCAGGAAGCGGTGGTAGGCGCCGAAGTCCGGCACCGCGAGCGCGGCCAGCCGCACGTCGAGGCGACGCTTGATGAGGTAGAGCGCGTCGTCCTCGAAGCGGTTGCCGGTGTGCTCGTAGATGAAGTCCCGCACGAGCCGCAGGGCCTCGTGGGTGCGATCGTCGACCGTGAAGTCGACGTCGCGGCGCGCCGCGCCGAACCGCGGATCGCTCACGCGACCGCCTCGGCGAGCGCGCGGTCGAGGTCGCCGCGCACGAGCGTGTCGGTCTCGACGCGGCGGCGCCCCACGAGCGCGGAGCGGCCGACGTCTCCGACGGCGACCAGCGCCGCCACCGCGGCGCGCCGGAGGTCCCAGCGCACGTCATACAGCGCGCGCTCCACGAGCCGCAGGAGATCGCCGCGTACGAGCAGCCGCGGGCGGGTGGCGAGCGCGTAGAGCGCGACCTTGCGGCGCTCCTCGTCGCCGCCGGTGAGCGCGTCGAGCAGGCGGGCGTCGTCGTCGTCGTCGTGCTGCTGGAGGAGGGCCTCGAGCGCGGGCACCGCGGTCAGGCCGTCGCGCCCGTCGGCGAGCAGGCGCAGCGCGGCCCGCACGCCGGGCGCGCTCAGGGCGCCGAGATCGACCAGCGCGCGGGCCGCCGCGCCGCGGACGCGGAGGTCCTCGTCGCGGGCCGCCACGAGCAGCGCGTCCACCGCGGCGGCGGCCACCTCCGGGCGCAGCGCCTCGAGCCGCGCGACCGCGCCCGCGGCCGCCGCGCGCACCCCCGGCGCTTCGTCGACGAGCGCGGTGCGCGCCGCGTCCGCCGCCTTCGCCAGGGCGTCGACCGCCACGGTGAGCGGGCGGCCGGCCAGCACCGCGATCGCGTTGGCGGCGGCGCGGCGCACGTCGGCCTCGGCGTCGGCCAGGCGCGCGGCCAGGAGCGGGAGGTCGGCGCCCGCGCCCAGCTCGCCGAGCAGCTCGACGAACGCCGCCTCGACCCGCGCGCGGACCAGCGCCCCCACCTCGACCGGGTGCCGGCGCGCGATCGCGCAGAGCGCCCGCCGGGCGGCGAGGAGGCGATCGTAGCCCTCGGGCCCCGCCCGATCGCCGGCCACCAGCGCGTCGGCGAGCGCCGGCGCGTCGACGGCGGCCCCCAGCGCGCCGAGCGCCTCGATCGCGCTCACGGCGAGCGCCTCGTCCTCCGACTCGAGGTCGCGCCCGAGCGACGCGACCACGGCCAGCGCGCCGTCGGCGCCCGGCCGCGCGCCCCGCGCCAGCGCCCGGTAGATGGCCGCGCGCGCCGGCTCGGCCAGCGACGTGACGACCCCGGCCAGCGCGTCGGGATCGCGGACGCACAGCAGCGCCAGCGCGTCGGTGGCCGCGTCGGTGAGCGCGGCGTCCTCGAGCGCGACGAGGAGCGGACGCGCCACCGCCGCGTCGCCGCTCAACCCCAACACCGCGGCCGCGGCGCGCTGCACCTCGACCGTCGCCTCGAACAGCGCCTGCGTGGCCGACGCGCGCGCCGCCTCGTCGAGCGGCAGGCGCGCCTCGTCGTCGGCGAGCGAGGCCACCGCGAGGAGCGCGGCCTCGCGCCGCGGGCGGAGCGCGTCGGCGAGGTGGGTCGCGGCGAGCCCGCGCAGCGCCGCGCGGGCCGAGGGGTCGTCCGGCGCGGCGCCCGCCGCGACGGCGCGCAGCGCCCCGGCGCCGAGCACGGGGTGCTCGAGCAGCGCCCGCAGCCCCTCGAGCGGGATCGCCGCGCGGCGACGCGCGATGGCGTCGAGCAACGCGGCGCCGTAGAGCGCGGCGCGATCGGCATCGGGCCGCGCGCCGAGGGCGCCGAGCTCGGCGAGCAGCGCGCGCCCGACCGCGGCCTCGTTGGTGAGCGGCTCGTCGGCGCCGACGCGGCCGAGCGCCTCGGCGGCGGCGACGCGCACGTTCTCCTCGTCGTCCCCGAGCAGCGCGAGGAGCGGCGGCGCGGAGGCGGCCGCGCCGATGCGCCCGATGACGTCGCACAGCACCTTGCGGTGCGCGGGGCGTCCGGCGAGCGCCGCGTGGAGCGCCGGCACCGCGTGCGCGCCGAGCGCCACCACCGCCTCGATCGCCGCGTTGCGCAGGCCGACGTCGTCCGGCTCGCCCAGCGTCGGCACCAGCACCTCGACGAGCGCGCTCGGGCTGAACGCGCCGCCGCCGACGCGCTCCACCGCCTCGCGGCGGACGCGCCAGGCGGGATCGGCCATCGCGCGCACGAGCAGCGCGAGCGCACCCGGCTCCTGCAGGTCGAGCCGCTCGATCGCGCCGTGCCGGATGCTCTCGTCGCCGTCGGCGAGCGCGGCGCGCGCGTCGGCGACGGACAGCGCCACCTAGCGCACCCCGCGCAGGAGGTCGTCGAGCGCCTCGCCGATGAAGTCGCGGCCCGCGCGCACCGAGCGCGGCACACGGGAGTCGAAGAGCAGCCGGCCCTCCTCCAGGTCCGCCCGCAGGCGGGCCTCGATGCGGTCGCGGCCCTCGCGGCCCGCGGCCCTCGCCGCCGCCACCGCCTCGGCGTTGTAGAGCGCGATGTCGCCGACGATGAGGAGCGCGAGCCGCTCGGCGCGGCGCGCGCCCGCCTCGCCCTCGAGCTCCGACGGCGCCTCGTCGATCGCGGCCGCGGCGCGCACCGCGTCCCCCGGGCGACGATCGGCGGGCGCCGGCCCCGGGGTCGGCGCGCCCTGCGGCCGCACCTTCTCGACGAGCGAGTCGGCGATGTGGTGCTGCTCCACGTAGTCGTCAGCGCCGTGCAGCGACGTGGGCCGACGCTTGTAGCTCGTGCGGTTGTAGACCGACGCGACGAGGACGATGCGTGCGCCGGGCACCGCGCGGCGCGCCTCGGGCACGAGCTCGAAGGCGTAGACGCCGGAGAGCGCGACGTCGAGGACGAGCGCCTCCCACGCGGCGGCCTCGAGCGCGGCGCGGCAGGCGTGGCCGTCGCCGACGACCACGACCTCGAACCCCGCCTTGCCGAGGACCGAGGCGATCACCGCGCGGATCCCCTCGCTCTCGTGGGCGACCAGGATGCGGGCCGCGCTCACGTCCCCTCCCCGAAGTCACGCCCCGCCAGCGCCGCGCGCTCGCGCGGGCCGAGCAGGCGATCGACGTCGATGACCATCCACAGCCGCCCGCCGTGGTGCACCACCGCCTGGAAGGCGCGCGCGTCGGCCTCGACGTGGAGCAGCGGCGGCGCCGGCTTCAGCTCCTCGCGCTTCACGCGGATCGGCTCGCGCACGCGATCGACGACGAGCGCGAGGATGATGCGGCGCCCCGGCCCGAGCCCCACGTCGGCGGCGACGATCAGGAACTTGTCGCGCGAGCCCGGCCGGGCCGTGAGGCCGAAGCGCCGCCGCAGATCGATGACCGGGAGGATCGCGCCGCGCACGTCGATGACCCCGTCGAGGAAGGTCGGCGCCCGTGGCACGACCGTGATCGGCTGGGGCTGGATGACCTCCTTCAGCCGCAGGATGTCGACGGCGAAGTCGCTGCCGCCCGCCTCGAACGCCACCAGCTGGACGCGCTCCTCCGCGCCCTGCGGCTCGGGCTCCGCGCTCACCCGCGCACCTCGTCGTCCGGCCGGCGGCGCGCCTGCACGCGGTGCGCCGCGAGGTCGGCCGCCAGGTCGACGAGCACGGCGAGCTCGAGGAAGATGACGATGCGGTCGGGCCGATCGATCGCGCGGCCGATCGCCTGGATGTAGCGCTCGGCGCCGCCGCGCCCGCCGCCGAAGACGTTGGGCGCGGGCTCGATGTCGGCGGCGCGGAAGCGCTCGAGGCCCTGCACGTCGTCGACGGAGAGCCCGAACCGCTGCGCCCCGGTCGCCACGATCACGATCCGCGCGGTGCGCGCGATCGTCGTCGCGGGCGGAAAGCCGAGCCGCCGCCGCAGGTCGAGGACCGGGATGATCGCGCCGCGCACCGAGATGACGCCGAGCAGGAACGGCGGCGTGCGCGGCACCTCCGTGATCTCGCCGACGCGGATGATCTCGCGCACCGCCTCGGTCGGGATGCCGTACAGCTCGCGCGACACCTCGACCGAGAGGAACGTCTGCGCGGCGTCCTCGCGTTCGCGGTCGGTCGCGTGGAGGTACGTCTCCTCGGTCGCGAACGTGACCACGCCCTGGGGCTCGCTCACGCCGCCTCCGTGCGCGCGGCGGTGGCTTCCTCGACGATCGCCGCCACGTCGAGGACCAGCACGGTGCGCTTGCCGCCGAGCTCGGTGGCGCCGGCGATCCCCGGCGTCGCGTCGAGCGCGGGCCCGAGCGACTTCACCACGATGTCCTCCTGCCCGACGAGCTCGTCGACCACGAGGCCGATGCGGTGCTGGGCGAGCCCGACCACCACGACGAAGCAGCGGCGCGGCGGCGTCCGGTCGGAGGTGAGCTCGAAGAGCCGCTCGATCCGCACGAGCGGCAGCGTGTGCCCGCGCAGGGTCATGACCTCGCGCCGCGAGAGCGTGGTCACCTCCTCCTGCCCCACGCGCAGCGACTCGAGCACCGCGTTGAGCGGGATGCAGAAGGTGCGCCCCACCGCGCGCACCACGAGCGCCTGCACGATCGCGAGCGTGACCGGCAACTGGATCGACAGGCGGGTGCCCTTGCCGCGCTCCGAGCTCACGTCGATCATCCCGGACAGGCGCGCGATGTTCGTCTTCACGACGTCCATGCCGACGCCGCGCCCGGAGATCTGATCGGGGACGGCCTTCGTCGAGACGCCGGCCAGGAAGATGAGGTTGTGCATCTCGCGCTGCGTGAGCGCGGACGCCTCTGCCGCGCCGAGGAGCCCGCGCCCGATGGCCTTCTCGACGAGCCGCTCGCCGTCGAGGCCCGCGCCGTCGTCGATCACCTCGATGAGCACGTGGCTGCCGCGCTGCTCCGCGGAGATCAGCACCGCGCCGGCGTCGGGCTTGCCCGCGGCGCGCCGCGCGGCCGGCGGCTCGATGCCGTGATCGATCGCGTTGCGGATGACGTGCATGAGCGGATCGGAGAGCTCCTCGACGATGAGCTTGTCGAGCTCCGTGTCGCCGCCGCGCACCGTGAGCCGGACCTCCTTGCCCGCGTCGCGCGAGAGCTTGCGCACCACGCGCGTCAGCTTGTCGAAGAGCTGCCCGAGCGGGACCATCCGGATGTCCAGGACGCCGGCCTGCAGCTCGTCGAGCTTGCGCTCGAGCGCGCGCATCTCGCGGTGCATCGATCGCGCGACCGGGAGCGCCGCGCGCGTCTGCCGCAGCTCGTCGAGGACCCCGTCGAGGCCGGCGCGCACGTTGCCGAGCTCGCCCACGAGGTTCATGAGCGCGTCGAGCTTGCGGATGTCGACGCGCACCGTCTGCGCGACCGAGCGCAGCGACGCCTCGAGCGCCTCCTCGGCCGGCGGCGCCGACGCGCCCGCCTCGGGCGCCGGCGCGGCGGCGGCCTTCGCGCGCGGGATCGCCGCGACCGAGCACCGCCGGCCCGCGAGCGCCTGCGCGATCTCGCTCTCCGACGATCCCGATCCGAAGAGGATGTCGAGGTCGATCTCCAGCGCGCTGCCGCCGTCGGCCGCCGGCAGGAACGCGATCGTCTCGCCGAGCGGGCGCAGCGCGGCCTTCATCTCCTCGAGGCCCTTGTCGATCGTGTCGAGCGC
>FTFF01000910.1_pt1 | contig 13656 bp, 11 predicted proteins | sample 1640361 | NCBI WGS metagenome assembly FTFF01 (sample SAMEA3914816, study PRJEB12502) | metagenome | biome: forest; material: soil | place: USA | collected 2011-09-16 | depth 0.3 m | reverse complement strand
CTCCGGCCGCCGCCCGCCATGCCCTCGACGGTGGCGCCGCCGCCGGTCGCGCCGCCGCCGCGCACCTCCGCGGGCGGCGTGGCGACGCCGCGTCCGCGCGGCCATGGCGCGCTCTACGCGGGTGCCTACGCCGCCGTCGCCGCCGGCCCCGCGACGACGGGGGGCGTCGACGTCGGCGGCGGCGTCGTCTACCGCCGCTTCTCGATCGCCGCCGAGCTCCGCGGCGACATCCCGTCGAGCGGCGGCGTGCTCGGCGGCAACGTCGAGGTCGGGCGCGTGCTCGTCGGCGTCGTGCCGTGCTTCCGCGCGGCCGCCTTCGGCATCTGCGGCCTGGCGTCGGTCGGCGTGTCGCTGGCGCGCGGCCGCGGCTTCGTGGTGTCGCGGAGCGCGCAGGCGCCGTTCGTCGCGGTGGGCGCCCGGCTGCTCGCCGAGATCCCGCTGGCGCGGCGGATCGCGCTCGGGCTCCACGCCGACGTGCTCGGGCTCCTCACGCGGCTCGTCCTGCGGGTCGACGCGACCGTGAGCTACGCGGACGCCCCGGCCAGCGGGACGTTCGGCCTCGACCTCATCGGTCGATTCGGTGACGGAACGTGACGGCTCGATCCAAACGGGAGGCGATGGACTCGCCGGAGGCCCGCGTGATCTACGAGGCGCACCTCGGCTACGTCTGGAACGCCCTGCGGCGGCTCGGGATCCCCGACCGCGACCGCGAGGATCTGTGCCACGACGTCTTCCTCGCCTTCTTCCGGGGGAAGCGCTACGACCGAGCCCGTCCCTTGCGCCCCTGGCTCTTCGGCATCGCCTTCCGCGTCGCGTCCGATCACCGGCGCCGCGCGCGCTTCCGCAACGAGATCCCGACCGGCGACGACCGCGGCGTGGCCGGCGGGCTCCCCGCCGACGACGCCCTCGCCCAGAAGGAGGCGCGGCGGGTGGTCGAGCACGCGCTCGACGCGCTCGACCTCGATCAGCGCGCCGTCTTCATCCTCCACGAGCTCGACGGCCTCGCGATGCCGGAGATCGCGCGGACGCTCGACGCGCCGCTCAACACGCTCTACTCGCGGCTGCGGCTCGGGCGGCGTAAGTTCGCCGCCGCGGTGGGGCGCGCGAGCGGCGACGGCGGCGGGGTGCTCCGCGCCGCGGGAGGGGGCGCGCGATGAGCGTCCGTGACCCCGAGCTCGAGCCGTTCGGCGAGGAGGGCGAGCTCGCGCGGCTGCTCGCGGCCGAGCGGGACGCGCCGCCGCCCGCGCCGGAGGTGGGCGCGCGCGTCTGGTCGCGCGTCGACGCCTCGCTCGGCGCCGGGCCGCGCTTCCCGACGGGGAAGGCGTTCCTGATCGTCGCGGCCGTCGGCGCCGCGGCGGCGATCGGCTGGCGCGCGTTCGAGCGGCCGCCGGCACCCACCGCGGTCCCGAGGCCCGCCGCACCGCCTCCGGCCGCGGCGCTCGCGCCGATGGGGGCGCCGTCGCCGTCGGCCCCGCCATCGACCTCGCCATCCGCTTCGCCAGCTACTTCGCCAGCTACTTCGATCGACCGGCGCTCGTCGCGCACGCGCGCGATCGATCCGCTCGGCGCCGAGCGCGCGCTCGTCGACCGCGCGCGCGAGGCGCTGGCGCACGGGGTCCCGCGCGACGCGGCCGCGCTGCTCGACGAGCACGCCCGACGCTACCCGCGCGGCCAGCTGCGCGAGGAGCGGGAGAGCCTGGCGGTGCGCGCGGCGCTCACGCTGGGCCGGCCCGCCGAGGCGCGCGCGCGCGGCGAGGCGTTCTTGAGGAGCGATCCCGACAGCCTCTTCGCGCCGGGGGTGCGCGTGCTCGTCGGCCGGACGCGGCCGCTCGACGACGGCCCCCCGCCGTGATCGCCGCGCGCGGGCTCGCGCTCGTGGCGGCGCTCGCCGGGTGCGACCTCGAGCACACCATCGGCCTCAGCGTCGATCCCGGGCGCGTGCGGCTCGTCGAGCGCGCGCTGCGCTTCGAGCGGCGGGACGCCATCGACGCGCTCCTCGTGCTCGACGACTCGGCCGCGATGGGGCCGGCGCAGCAGCGGCTCCGCCCGGAGCTCCCGCGGATCGTGGGGCTGCTCGCGGACGCGAACGCGATGCGCAGCGTGCACGTCGGCGTGATCACCACCGACCTCGGCGCGCCCGGGATCTCGTGTGGGCACGCGCGCGGCGGCCGCCTGATCCCGGTCGGCGCGGCCGCGCCCGCGGGGTGCCTGCCGCCGACCGCGACCCCTTGGCTCACCGTGACCGCGCAGAGCGCGAACACGCCCACGGGCCAGCCGCTCGACCAGACGCTCGCGTGCATGACGTCGGTGGGCGAGGCCGGCTGCGGGTTCGAGATGCCTCTCGAGGCGGCGCGCCGGCAGCTCCTCGCGCCGTCGGGCGATGACCTGGGCTTCCTCCGCGACGAGGCGCTGCTCGTCGTGGTCTTCCTCACCAACGAGGACGACTGCTCCGTCGAGCCGAGCGCCGATGTCCTCGGGACGAACCCAGGGTACGGCCCGCTGACCTCGTTCCGCTGCGCGCGCTATGGCCTGTACTGCGACGGCGACCTCATCGGCGAGCAACCGGCGCGCTACACCACGTGCCGGCCGGCCAACGCCGGCGACGGCGGCCGGCTCGTCGAGGTCTCGATCTACCAGGCCCTGTTCGGCGCGCCGCTCGGCCAGGGCGGCGCGAAGGCCGATCCGGGCGACGTCGTGATCGCGGGGCTGCACGCGCCCGATGCTCCCGTCGAGGTCGTCGCGGCGAGCGGCGCGGCGGCCTGCGGCCCGGGCGCGGGCAGCTGCGCGGCGCTCGCGCACAGCTGCGTGCAGAGCGACGACGCGAGCGTCTTCGGCGACCCGGCGGTGCGGCTGCACACGCTCGTCGCGGCGGGCGGCGGCGTCTCGCGCTCGATCTGCGAGCCGAGCTACCGGCCGTTCGCGGACGAGCTCGTCGCGCGCGTCGAGGCCGCGGCGGTCGGCGCGGCCTGCGTGCCGGGCGCGCTCGTCGACCCGGACGCGGCCGACTGCACGGTGTCGGTGCGCGGCGACTCGCTCCGCCGCTGCGGCGCCCCCGAGGACGGCGGCCCCTGCTGGCGGGTCGTCGAGGATCGGGGTTGCGTCGAGCAGGTCGATCCGCGCGACGGGACGACGCAGCGACGCCGCCTGCAGCTGAACGGCCTCGAGCGCGCGGGGGCGGCCGCGCGCTGCCGCGTGCTGAGCGCGATCTGAGCTATAGTCGCCCGCGGAATGGACCGCGCGCTCGCCGGCAAGGTGGTGCTCATCACGGGCGGCACCGGCTTTCTCGGCTCGCACCTCGCGCGCACGCTCGGGGCCCTCGGCGCGACCGTCTGCATCGGCTACCACAAGGGCGCGGAGCGCGCCGCGGCGCTCTCGGCCGAGCTGATCGCGGCCGGCGTCGCGTGCACGACGCACGCGTTCGACGCCACCGATCAGGTCGCCGTCGGCGCCGAGGCGGCGGCGCTCGTCGAGCGGCACGGGCGCCTCGACGTGCTGGTGCACGCCGTCGGCATCGCGCCGTCGACGCGGCAGGGGGCGACCGGCTGTCGGCTGCAGCCCGTCGGCTCGGTCAAGCGCGGCGATCTCGAGGAGGCCTTCGCGGTGAACGTCCTGTCGGCGTTCTACTGCCTCGGCGCCGCGATCGGGCCGATGGTGCGCGGACGCTGGGGCCGCGTCGTCTTGATCGGATCGCCCGCGGCGACCGGGCGCGCCGGGTGGTCGGTCTACTCCTCGACCAAGTCCGCGCTCGTCGGCCTCGTCGGCGCGGCGGCGCGCGAGTACGCCAGACACGGCGTGTGCGTGAACATCGTGTCGCCGGGGAACCTCGAAGGCACGGGCGGGGCCGTCGGTCCCCAGCGCGAGAAGCTGCTCGCCTCGTACCCGATGGGGCGCTTCATCGACGTCGCGGAGCTGGGCGCGCTGGTCGCGTTCCTGACCGGCGAGGGCGGTCGTTCGGTGACCGGGCAAGAGCTGGTCGTGGACGGCGCCGCCGCCTACGTCGCGACGCGCTGAGCGCTGCTCAGAGCCGCACGATCGCGCATCGGAAGACGCCGATCGTGGTCATCATGAGCAAGAGGAGCTGGCCGCGCAGCGGCTCGGCGTCGCCCGCGGTGAGCGTCCCGAGGTCGAACAGGCAGTCCGATCGGCCGAGGTGCGAGTACGTCGGCGTGATCACGCGCTTGAACGGGATGCGCTGCACGCGGGCCGTCGAGGCGGCGAGCGGCCGCACCCGCGACGGCAGCGAGAAGTGATCGATCTGATCGAGCGAGACCCCGGCGTCGGCGAGGCACCGCTCGAGCGCGATCGCGCGCGTCCGCAGGCTGTCGTAGTGCACCTGGCCATCGTCGGGCAGCGCCTCCTCCGGCAGCTCGCCCCGTCGGAAGGCCTGGTCCTTGGCCCAGTAGTCCCAGTGCCGTCCGTCGGTCGCGAAGCCGAAGCCGAGCAGCTGGTAGCGATCCGACGGGCCGACGAGGGCGGCGGCGCCGCCGTCGGAGAAGATCTGCCGGTAGTTCGTCTCGGTCGGAGGCGACCCGGCGTTGGGCGTCGGGTGTCGCTCGCCCGAGACGATGAGGACCCGGCGCCCGCCGCCGAGCACGAGGCGGTGCGCGGTCCACATCGCCAGGACGAGCGCGTCGCAGCGTCCGCCCACCGCGATGCCGTGCGCCGCGGTCGCGCCGAGCTCCGCCTGGAGGCGGAGCCCCTCCTCCTGCTCGCCGCAGAAGACGATCGCGTCGAGCGCGGCCGCCTCGGTCTCGCTCGACGCGAGGCAGCGGCGCGCCGCGTCGATCGCGAGCGCGTAGGCGGTGCCGTCGGTGACGCGGACCTGCTGCCCGCCGAGCGAGCGCAGCACCCCGGCCTCGCTCGTATCGCAGCGCGCGGCGACCTCGGCCAGCGGCAGCGACCGCTCGCCGGGCAGGGTCGTCCAGGCGAGCAGGCCGATCGCGGGGGGCGACGTCATGCGCGCACACGTTAACATGCGCGCGGCGGGGCCGCGGCCAGACGCTTTCGGATTATGATGTCGAGCCGGGAGCGCGCGCGGAGCGGTGCAGAGAGCGGAGCCGAGATGCCATCGCTGACGATCGATGGCGCGCGCGTCGAGCGGGCCGAGCTGGTCCGCTGCGCGCAGCGCGCGGCCGACTGGCTCGTCGCCGATGGCGTGGGCGAGGGAGACGCGCTGATCCTCGCGCTGTCGAGCGGGCTCGAGCACCTCGCGTACTTGATCGCGGCGTGGCATCTCCGCGCGCAGGTCGTCGAGGTCGCGCCGAGCTCCTCGGCGTCGGTGCTCACCGCCGCGCTGCAGCGCACCGGCGCGAAGGTCATCGTCGCCGACGCGGACCAGGCCGATCGCCTGCTCGCGGAGGAGCGCGCGCACCACCCGGGCGTCGAGCGGGGCGAGGCGCCCGCGCTCGCGACGGGCGCGCCGGGGACGATCACGCGCGTGGCAGGCGCGGCCACATCGCGCGCCGGCGTTCGCGTGGCCGACGTGGAGCTCGAGGGGCTCCTCGCCGATCAGCCGCCGGCCATCTTCTTCACGTCGGGGAGCACGGCGACCGCCAAGGGCGTGCTGCTGCGCTGGCCGAGCCTGCTCGACAAGGGGCGCAGCATCCTCGGCTTCTACGGCGAGGCCGCGCGCAGCCTCTTCCCGCTCTTGCCGATGTCCCACGCGTATGGCCTCTACCTGACGCTCGCGGGCCTCGCGAGCGGCGGCGACCTGCTGCTCACGCGCGAGTCGCTGGCGGTCTCCGCGGTCCTCGAGCTGGCGGCCGCGGCAGGCGTGCGAGCGCTCGTCTGTCCGCCGCTGTTCGCCCGCGCGCTCCTGCTCGGACGAGGCGGCGCCGACCCGCGCCTGCGCGGACAGCTCGAGCTCCTCAGCATGGGCGGCGCCGCGACGTCGAGCGAGCTCGTCGCGAGCGTGCGGAGCGCGCTGCCGGAGACGCGCCTGCTCTTGTCGTACGGCCTCGTCGAGACCTACTCGACGATCTGCTGCCTCGACGCTTCGGCCGAGCCCGAGCGCATCGCGTCGGTGGGCCCGCCGAGGTGGGGCGCTCGCGTCGAGCTGCGCGATCCCGACGGCGGCGGGCCCGTGCCGCCGGGACGACCGGGCGAGCTCTGCGTCGCGCAGCCGATCACCGATGGGTACGTCGGCCTCGGCCGGCCGGAGGCGTACTTCACGGGCGACGGCCTCCTGCGCACCGGCGATCTCGCCGAGCTCGACTCCGCCGGGTACGTCTTCATCCGCGGCCGCATCAAGGACATCTTCAAGGCGGGCTCGCTGACGATCGATCCGTCGGAGATCGAGCAGGCGCTCGCCGCGCACCCGGCGGTCGAGGACTGCGGCGCGTACGTCGCGTCCGTGCGCGGCGCGGACGTGATCTACGCCGCGGTGGTGGTCCGCGGCGAGCCGCGCGCCGAGCTCTTCGACGAGCTCCGCGAGCACTGCCGCGCCCGCCTCGGTGCGCAGCTCGTGCCGCGACAGATCGTGCCGGTCCCGCTGATCCCGCGCGGGTCGCTCGGCAAGGTCCAGCGCGCCGGCCTGAAGGACCTCGTCGCGCAGCTCGTCGGTGAACGTCGCTGATGGGTCCGTCGTCGTCCCAGGTGGAGTCGAGCGACGGGGTGCGCGTCGGCCTGCACCACTGGTCGGGCGGCGCGCGGCCCGCGCGGGCGGTGCTCTACCTCCATGGCGCCACCTACCCCTGCCTCCCGATGTTCGTCGAGGCCATCGGCGGCACGTCGTGGATGGAGTACATCGCCCGCCGCGGCTTCGAGGTCTTCGCGCTCGACCTGCGCGGGTACGGGAGCTCGGATCGGCCGCCCGCGCTGCAGGCGCCGGCCGAGCTCAGCCCGCCGCCGATCGACGCGAGCACCCTGCGCGCGGATCTCGACGCCGCGGTCGCCGCGATCCGCGCGCGCTGCGGCGTCGAGCGCGTGAGCCTGGTCGCCCACTCGGCCGGCGCGTGGGTCGCGTGCGCGTACGCGGTCGAGGCGGCGTCGAGCGTGGATCGCCTCGCGCTCTTCGCGCCGATCGATCCGCCGAGCGAGGCGGCGCTCGCCTCGAAGCGGCCCCAGCTGCGCCTCGATCACGGCTACCGAGTCATCGATCGGACGTCGGCCTGGATGCGCTGGATCCGCGGCATCCCCCCGGGCCAGCGCGAGGCGACGCTCCCGGCCGCGGTCTTCGAGACGTGGTGGAACGCCGTGCTCGCCACCGATCCGGCGAGCGGGACCCTCACGCCGCCGATGGTGCGCGCACCGAACCGCACCTGGTCGCGGCCCGCGCTCGACCGGATCACGGCCCCGGTGCAGATCACGCGCGGGCAGTGGGACGTCGAGTGCTCCGCCGAGGGGGCGCACAAGGTCTGGAGCGGCCTCGCCAACGCCTCCGCGCGGCACCTCGTCGAGCTCGCGGGCGGGAGCCATCACATGAGCCTCGAGGCGCGCCGCTTCGTGCTCTACGCGACCGTGCAGGGGTTCCTCGAGGAGCGGGGCGAGCGTGGCTGAGGCCGTGCCGTTCCTGCCACCGTCGAGACACTCCGCCGGCTACGTGGGGCGCCTGGCCGAGCTGCGGCTCTGGGCGTTCCGGCAGTGGCACCGCGTCTTGCGGGAGACGCCGCCCGCCTGGGGCGACGCGTTCCCGGCCGACGCGCTCGGCGCCGACGCCGCCGCGCCCGCGGGCGACGACGCCATCGTGGCCTGGCTCGACACCCACCGGCCCTCGGGCGTGCGCCACTTCACCGGCACGTTCTTCGAGCACCTGTCGGCCTGCCGCTCGATCCTCGAGACCTGGGGCGAGCCGCCGCGCACCCGCCTGACCGGGCTGCTCCACAGCATCTACTCGACGGAGGCGTTCCCCCGGCCGCTCGTCTCCTGGTCGCGGCGCGACGTGGTCCGCGATCTCGTGGGGCCGCGCATCGAGGCCCTCGTGTTCTGCGTCTGCACGATGGCGCGCGAGGCCTTCGTCAAGGAGGTCATCAGCCGCGCGCACCTCAAGGAGCCGGTGCCCATCACGCACTACCGCACCGGCGAGCAGCGCCTCGTCGAGCGGGAGGCGACGCTGGACCTGGCGCTCTTCGAGGCGGCGCACCTCGCGGAGCTGACGTGCGATCTGACGACCGGCGCGCCCGCGCCGTGGCTCTACCTCGTCTCGCGGATCAACCGCAGCGCGGCGGCGTACGGGCGGCGCATCGGACCGCTCAAGGAGCGCGCGCCGGCGGTGCGACGCGAGGCCGAGGAGCGGTCGATCGTCCAGTACGGCGAGGGGATCGAGCGTGCGCGGCGCGGGGCGTGGGCCGAGGCGGTCGAGTCGCTCGAGGCGTGCTCCAAGAGCAACCCGCTCGTCGCGGAGCCGCTGGCCATCCTCGCCCACGTCTATGGCCGGCTCGGCGAACGGACCCTCGCCGCCGAGCGCGCCGCGGCGGCCCGCGCGCTCTTCGAGGCGTGGGGGACCGCGTGGGACAAGCGGCTCCGGTTCGTCGATTGGCAGGCGCGCGCGGCCGCGGGAGGAGAGTGGGCGTGAAGATCGCCGCGCTCTCGCTCGACGTCGACGGGACGCTCTACGAGCCACGGCCGGTCGCGGTCCGTCGGCAGGCGCGCGGGCTGCGCCGGTTCCTGGCGGCCCGCGAGCGCGTGCGTGCGCAGCCGCCGTTCGCCGATGGCGCCGCGCTGCAGGCCCGGGTCCTCGAGCTGCTCGCCGACGGGCTGCGCTGCACGCCGGGATCCGCGCGCGGCCTGCACGGGCGGCTCGCTCGCGCGCTGCCGGGCGCGCTCACGGGCGATCGCGGCCCGTTCCCCGGCGTCCGCGACGCGCTGCTGGTCGCCGTGGAGCTCGGGCTGCGACTCGCGGTCTTCTCCGACTACGAGCCGGTCGAGAAGCTGCGGCGGCTCGGCCTCGCCGATCTCCCGTGGGAGGTCGTGGTCGCGGGCGATCGGCTCGGGGCGCTCAAGCCTCACCGCCGCGGCTTCGACGCCGTCGTCGCCGGGCTGCGCGTCCCGCCGGGGGCGATCTTGCACGTCGGCGATCGCGAGGACACCGACGTCGCGGGCGCGCTCGACGCCGGGCTGCGCGCGTGGCGCTTCGTGCGGACGCTCCCGGCGTCGACGCGCGCCGAGCACGTCTTCGCGAGCTGGACGTCCGACCTGTTTCGCCGCGTCCACGACGAACCGATCGTGGCGGCCAGGCCGTAAGGAGACGTCGGATGTCCAGCCGCGCCGCACGTGCCCTGCAACGTGGGATCTTCCTGCGGCGGCAGTTCCTCGCGTCGCTGGGCCGCGCCCGCGAGGAGCACGAGCGCTTCCTCATGAAGACGCTGCGCGACAACGCGGAGACCGCGTTCGGTCGCGAGCACGGGTTCGCCGAGATCGTCGACGTCGCGACGTTCCGCCGGCGCATCCCGATCCGCGGCTACGACGCGCTCGCCCCCTGGATCGACCGCGTGGAGGCCGGCGAGCACGCGGTGTTGACCGCGGAGGATCCCTTCGCGCTCTTGCGCACGAGCGGGACGACCGGCCGGAGCAAGCGGATCCCGATCACGAAGCGCCACGGCCTGCTCGAGTTCCAGGCGCAGTGGATCGCCTGGGGTGCGGTCTTCGAGGCCTACCCGGAGCTCGCGGCGCGCGACGACTCGACGCTCAACCTGGCCTACGATCCGGCCGAGCCCGCCGCCGGCGGCGTCCCGAGCCTGTCGGGCACCCAGCTCACGCTGCGGACCGGCAACCTCGATCCCATGGAGGGGTTCCCCGGGGCGGCGGCGCCGTGGAGCGTGCCTCCCGCGCGCCTCACCACCTACGAGGATCGCACCTACTTCCGCCTCCGGCTGGCGGTCGAGAGCGAGGCGCTGCTCGCGATCATGACGCTCAACCCGAGCTCCCTGGTCGCGCTCGCGGAGCAGATGACGCGCGCCTGGCCGCGGCTGCTCGCCGAGATCCGCGACGGCACGTGCCTGGGCGAGCCTGGCCGTCCGCCCAACGCCGCACGCGCGGCGGCGCTCGGCCTGCTCGGCGCGGCGCCGCGGCCCGAGCAGGTGTGGCCGAACCTGCGGCTCCTTCGCTGCTGGACCGGGGCGTCGGCGGGCCGCTACCTCGCGCACGTCCGTGAGCTCTACGGCGCCGCGGTGACGATCTGGCCGCAGCAGACGGTGGCGAGCGAGGGCACGATGGCGGTGCCGATGGAGCGCGAGGGCGGATCGGTCCTCCAGATCGACAAGGGGTTCTTCGAGTTCCTGCCCGCGGATCGCGAGGTCACGCCAGAGGCGGAGACGCTCCTGCCCCACGAGGTGGAGGTCGGCCGGGAGTACCTCCTCATCCAGACCCGCGCGAACGGCCTTTACCGGTACGACATCGGCGATCTGTTTCGCGTCACGGCGCTCGTCGGGGGCGTGCCGCACGTCGAGTTCATCGGCCGGAAGGCCGGCTTCAGCTCGTTCACCGGCGAGAAGCTCACCGAGGCGCAGGCCGGCGCGGCCGCCGAGCGGGCGCTCGAGGCGTGCACGTTGGCGGCAGCGAGCTACACGTGGTTCCCGCGGTGGGGACGGCCGCCGCACTACCTCTTCCTCGTCGAGCCGCGTCAGCCGTGGGCGGAGGACGCCGGGGCGGCGCTGGCGCTGGAGCTCGATCGGCAGCTCGGCGAGCACAACGAGGAGTACCCCGGGAAGCGGGCGAGCGGGCGCCTCGGGCCGGTGCACGTGACGCTCGCCCCGCCGGGCGCGTTCCGCGCGCACTGGCGCCGGCGCATCGAGATGGGCGCGGCCGCGACGCAGGTCAAGGATCGGGTGCTCCAGCCGAACGAGGACCTGCTCGCGGAGCTGCTCGGTGAGCCCGGCGAGGGCGGGTAGGCGCCGTCAGGCGCGCACGAGCGACAACACCTCGGCGATCTCGACCACGAGCGAGCGGGCGCGGAAGAGCTCGCCGTCGAGCGTGTAGGGCTCCTCGCCGTCGAAGCGCAGCGCGACGCGGGCGGCGAGGCGATCGATCGTCCCCTCCGCCGGCAGCGGCTGCCCCGCGCGCACCGCGGAGAGCCGGCGCGCCATCACGGCCGGCGGCAGCGCGGAGGCCACGAGGTGGAACCTCCCCGGCGCGTGCCCGGCGCGCGGGCAGACGCGCATGCCGACGCCGACGTCGACGACGGTGGAGGCGACGAGCAGCCGCGCGGCGAGGCGCCGGGGCGGCTCGTCCTCGACGGCGATCTCGACGTCCGCCGGGGAGAAGAGGCGCGCGGTCAGCGCGCCGCCGACGAGCGCCGACGCGCTGACCCGCGCCGCGAGCAGCGCGGCGCGCGCCGGCCCGGGCTCGCGCGCCTCGTAGTAGAGCTCGAGGAAGCGCGCGCCGAGCGCGCCGGCGAAGAGGAACCCGAGCCGCCCGTCGACGGCGAGGAGCGGCTGGGTCACGGTCGGCAGCGGGTCGCCCGCGTCGAGGCGGCGCACCAGCCGCGCGAGCACGCGGTCGGGCGGCCCGGTGACGCCGAGGTTGCGCGCGATCGTGTTCATCGTGCCGCCGCCGAGCAGCGCGATCCGCGGCGGCGGTCGGCCGCGCGCCCGGTAGGCGCGCGCGAGGGCGGTCAGCGTGGTCTGGCCGGTCCCATCGCCGCCGCAGATCGCGACCAGCGACGCGCCGCGCGCGCAGAGCTCGTCGGCGAGCGCGGGGAGGTCGGCCGCGGTGGTCTCGCGGTGCACGGCGCGCGTGGCCAGCGCGCGCAGCCGCGCCCGCAGCGCGGGATCCCGGCGGACCCCGCGCGCGTTGGGGTTGACGAGGACGGCCAGCACCGGGGGAGCGGCGCGCACCGGTGCTATGGCGCCGCGGCGCGGCGCGCGCCGAAGAAGCGGGCCCGCGTGGCCCAGAGCGCGGCGTCGAGGCGCTGCGCCGGCGTGCCGACCTCGGCGAGGCGATCGAACGCGGCGGCTGCGCCGCCGTAGTCCCGCTCGCGGAACGCGAGCTCGCCGTCGAGGCGCCGCGCCTCGCGGGCGAAGCGCTCGTCGGGGAGCGGGCCCGCGAGCGCGCGCGCGAGGAGCCGGCGCGCCTCGCCGCGGCGGGCGCGCGCGGCGAGCTGGCGGGCGGCGAGGTACGCGAGCAGCGGATCCGCCGGCGCGTCCGCCGCCGCGCGCGTGATCGCGGCGAGCTCCTCGTCGGCGTCGACGCCGCCCCCGGCGAGCGCCGCCAGCGCGGCGCGCGAGCCGCGGCGCACCGGCTCGGCGGCGTCCGCGGCCCGCTCGGCGAGGAGGCGCTTCACGGTGTAGAGGCGTGCGACCGCCTCGTCGGCGGGGTGGCGCTCGGCGCGCGCGTAGAGCGCGGCCGCCGCGCTTGGCGCGCCGGCGCGGGCGCGCAGATCGCCGAGCGCCGCGAGCGCGACGCCGCGCTGCGCCGCGGTGGTCTTCGGGTGCGCGAGCAGGCGCTCGCCGATGTCGGCCGCGTCGGCGGCCCGGCCCGCGCGCGCCGTCTCCCCGAGGAGCTCGTCGAGGTGGCCGGGATCGTCGGGCTCATCGGCGCAGACCTGCGCGTAGAGGCGGCGCGCGGTCTCGTGGTCGCCGCGCGCGGCGCTCGCGCGCGCGGCCTCGACGCGACGCGCGACCTCGTGGGCGCACGGCCGGCGGAAGATGCTCGGGCGCAGCAGCCGCTCGCGCTCGCGGGCGAGGACCTCGGGCGGGACGACCACGCGCCGGATCGCGGCGAGCCACTCGGCCGAGAGCGCGTCGAACGACGCCCCGTAGATCGCGCGGTAGGCGTCGCGGGCGCCGCCCGCGCGGTACAGCGCGACGAGCGCGGGCGCGCCCGACCGCTCGAGCAGGAAGTGGCAGAACGAGCCCGCCACCGCGTATGCCTGCTGCGCCGGCAGCGACCAGAACGCGGGCGACATCACGGTGTCGAGCGCGGGCAGGCGGTCGAGCAGGTCGAGGACGCGGGCCTGCTCGTCCGGGACGAGGGAGGCGCCGTGCCAGGTGACGGCCTCGGCGAACCCCTCGATCAGGCCGACGTCGAGGCGCAGCCCGCGGCGCGCGACGCCGAGCAGCGGATCGCCGGCCGCCGCGCCGAACACGTGGGCGAGCTCGTGCGCGAGGACCGCCTGGGGGAACGCCTCGTGGTTCACGTAGATCTCGCCGCGCCACGGCTTCGCGATGTACGTGTGGCCGGCCCCCATGAGGCGCTGCTTCTCCTCGGCCGAGTCGAAGAGGTAGGCGTGCACCGGACGCGCGGGGGCGATCCCGAGGCGCTCGCGCAGGAGCCCGTGGCGCAGCTCGAGCTCGAGGGCGACGTCGTCGAGCTCGCGGCCGTAGGCGCCGTCGGGGCGGAAGTGGAGCACGAAGTGATCGGTGCGCCGCTCGCCGCCGAGCGCCGCCGCGATCGAGCCGGCGTCGTGGCGGTAGCCGAGCGTCGGGCCGAGCCGGTAGAGCGCGGCCGCGGCGGCGATCAGCGCGGCCGCGCGCAGCGCCGCGCGACGGCGCCCGCGCGCGGCGAGAGGGCGGGCGGCGAGCGCGTGCCCGTCGAGGAGCCAGGCGGCGACGGCGAGCGCCGCGGCCGCGATCGCGACGTGGTAGACGCGCGCCCAGCCGAGCGCGCGCGGGATCGCGACGTGCTCGTCGTCGTCGGCCTGAACGGCCTGCGGGTGCGCAACTGCAACCCGGCGATCGGGCTCGCGTGGTACGCGATCCTGCCGCTCGCGAGCGCGGCGTT
>FTFF01000486.1_pt1 | contig 13674 bp, 9 predicted proteins | sample 1640361 | NCBI WGS metagenome assembly FTFF01 (sample SAMEA3914816, study PRJEB12502) | metagenome | biome: forest; material: soil | place: USA | collected 2011-09-16 | depth 0.3 m | reverse complement strand
CTGCGAGACCTCGGGCGGCTCGACGCTGCGCTTGCCGTCGGAGGAGAGCGTGAGGTCGAACTTCGTCCACTGCGCTTCCTTCAGGTACTGATCGAGGTCTCGCAGATGATGCGCGTCTACCTCCACGAGGGCGACGCGCGCACCGGCAAGTGGGCCCGGCAGTACGCGGGCGCGATGCGTCGCGGCAAGCAGGTCAACGCCGAGAAGGTCGATCCCGCGTACCAGGAGCTCCTCGTGAAGGCGCGCTTCGACCTCGGGCAGCCGGAGCCCGACATGGTGTTGCACGTCACGTTCGATCAGCTGCTCAACCGCGTCGCGGGCCTGCCGGCGCGGCAGCTCGGTCGCACCGTCGCGATCCCGCCGGCGGCCAAGCGCTCCGACGGCACCGCGCTCGGCGACCTCGACATGCTGGAGGAGCTGAAGGACGCGAAGGACGGCTTCCGCCGCGTCTTCGAGATCGCGAAGCAGAACGCGCAGCGCGCGAAGGACAACCTGCCGCTCATCCCGCTCAACCTGCACCAGGTCTTCGAGGGCAACCGCGGCACCGGCAAGACCACCGTCGTGAAGCTGTACGCGCGGATGCTGAAGGAGCTCGGCCTCATGGCGGGCGACGAGGTCGCCGAGACGAAGATCTCGTCGATCATCCGCAAGACCGGCAGCGACCAGGCCAAGATCAAGACCGAGCTCGAGGCCTACAAGGGCAAGGTCCTGGTCGTCGAGGGCCTCGACGCGCTCAACAGCGACCCGTCGAACTTCAGCGACTACGCGAACGCGAAGCTCGTCGCCGAGCAGCTCGCCGACATGGCGGCGGCGAACGAGCTCGTGGTGGTGCTGAGCGGCGACGCCGCCCAGGTGAAGCACGGGCTGGCGGCCGAGGGCATCAAGCGCTTCGCGCCCACGAAGGTCGCCTTCCCCGACTACAAGAACGCCACGCTCGGCCGCATCCTCGGCAAGATGGCGTTCGATCAGAAGTACGAGGTCGACGAGAAAGAGGTCGCGCAGATCGCGAAGATCGTCGGCGGCGACCGCGGCGCGAGCTTCACGAACGCGAACGCGGTCCGCGACGCGCTCAACCAGGCGATCGCGCGGCGCGCCTCACGCCTCAGCAAGAACGGGCGCACGCCCGACATGAAGGCGCTGCAGCGGCTCGAGCTGCGCGACTTCATGCCGGAGAAGCCGACCGCGAACGGCCCCGACTCGGCGGCGGCGAAGCTCCAGTCGATGATCGGCCTCGAGAAGATCAAGAAGCAGTTCGGCGCGCTCGAGAACCTCATCAAGGCCAACGAGCAGCAGGTGAAGAAGGGCAAGACGCCGATCCTGCCCAACCTCAACGCGATCTTCACGGGCAACCCCGGCACCGGCAAGACGACGGTCGCGCGCCTCTACGCGCGCTTCCTCGCCGAGCGCGGCTTCGCGCCGAAGGGCCACGTCGTCGAGGTCACCGCGAAGGAGATCCTCGGCAACACCGTCGGCTCGGCGGCGACGAACCTCCGGGCGAAGATGGCCGAGGCCAAGGGCGGCGTCCTCTTCATCGACGAGGCGTACGCCTTCTTCGACAAGAACGGCGTCGGCTACGGCAAGGACGCGCTCGACACGCTCGTCGGGCTCATCAACCCCGAGGGCGCCGGCGACACGATCGTCGTGATGGCCGGCTACAAGCACGAGATGGAGGAGATGGTCCAGAAGTCGAACCCGGGCCTGAAGCGCCGGTTCGCGCAGAACTTCGAGTTCGAGGACTACACCGTCGAGCAGCTCGGCAAGATCATGCAGGGGAAGGCGAAGGACAAGGGCGTCAAGATCGGCGCCGACGCGCAGTTCGCGGCGATGAACGAGCTCGCGCGCCTCAAGAAGACCTCCAACTTCGGCAACGGCGGCGTCGTCGAGAACATGATCAACCAGGGCTTCGTGAACATGGCGAACCGCCTCGCCAACTCGAAGGGCAAGAAGGCGTCGAGCGAGCTCCTCGCGCAGGACCTCGTGCCGAAGCCGGTCCGCGCCGGCGAGGCGCTGAAGACGCTCAACAAGATGAGCGGGCTCGAGTCGGTGAAGCAGACCTTCCGCCAGCTCGAGGCGCTCGTCGAGCAGAACGAGAAGCGCGAGCAGGACGGCCTCGAGCCGCAGGTCCCGAACCTCAACGCGGTCTTCGACGGCAACCCCGGCACCGGCAAGACGACCGTCGCGAAGCTCTACGGCCAGTTCCTGAAGGAGAAGGGCTTCCTCTCGAACGGCGAGGTCATCGAGGTGAAGCCGCAGGAGATCATCGGCGGCGCGATCGGCCAGACCGAGAAGAACGTCCAGGAGCTGCTCGAGCGGGCGCGCGGCAAGGTGCTCTTCATCGACGAGGCCTACCAGTTCCACGACAAGGGCATCCAGGGCGGCGGCTACGGCCGCAAGGCGATCGACGCGCTCGTCGCCGCGATCAACGCCGACGGGAACCAGGACTTCGCGGTCATCATGGCCGGCTACAAGACCGAGATGGACGAGATGTTCCGCAACACGAACCCGGGCCTGCGCCGCCGGTTCCGCCAGAGCTTCCACTTCGACGACTACGGCGACGAGGACCTCGCCAAGATCATGGAGAAGAAGGTCGGCGACAAGAAGTACACGATCGCCAAGGAGGTCGTGCAGGCGGCGGTCGCGCACCTCGGCCGCAAGCGCGCGCTGCCGAACTTCGGCAACGCGGGCGAGGTCGAGAACATGATCAACGACGCGCTCCCCCGCCAGGCCGAGCGCCTGGCGCGCATGAACGACGCGAAGAAGGAAGACCGGATGCGGCTCAGCATGGAGGACCTCCTCCCGGCGCCGCCGAAGCCCGCCGAGGCCGCCCAGGTGCTGCACGACCTCGTCGGTCAGGACCACATCAAGGCGAAGATCGAGGAGTACGAGGCGATCATCGCGGACGCCAAGAACCGCGGGAAGGATCCGCGCAACTACTTCGAGCCGTACTTCCTGTTCACCGGCAACCCCGGCACCGGCAAGACGACGGTCGCGAAGAGGATGGGCAAGATCTTCCACAACCTCGGCTTCCTCCCGTCGGACGAGGTGATCGTGAAGGACGCGGCCGAGCTGCTCGCCGGCTACCAGGGGCAGACGACCGCGCTCGTCGAGGACATCTTCAAGAGCGCGATGGGCAAGACGCTCTTCATCGACGAGGCGTACAAGCTCGCCGATCCGCGCAACTCGTACGCGAAGGAGGCGGTGGAGCGCCTCCTCAACCTCATGACCGAGCACCGCGGCAAGGTTGCCATCATCCTCGCCGGCTACGGCGAGCAGATGGAGGTCCTCATGGACGTGAACCCGGGCCTGAAGAGCCGCTTCTCGGAGCAGCTCAAGTTCAAGGACCTCGATCACGGCGGCGCGAAGACGAACTTCCTCCGCCTCCTCAAGGGCGAGGAGATGACGCTCGCGCACGGCGCGGAGGCGGCGCTCGATAACGCCATCGAGCAGATGATGTCGAAGCCGGGGTGGGCGAACTACCGCGACCTCGAGACGTTCCAGACCAAGGTCCAGCGCAAGCGGGCCGTGCGCGTGGTGCGCGCGACCGGGGCGAACCCGAGCGAGGTCACGAAGTCGGACCTCGACGAGGCGCTCGTGGACTTCCTCACGTCGAAGAGGACGGAGCGCGAGGCGCGCGCGTTCGCCGAGAAGGAGCAGCTCGAGAAGCTGCACCGCGCGCCGCAGGCGGCGAACGCGACGCACGAGGCCCCGACGGTGAAGCACGAGGTCGTGCACGAGCACGTCGAGGCGCGCGCCGATCACGCGCACGGTAACGAAGGGCACGACCACGCCCACGACGCGAAGAACATCGTCACGCAGCATTACAGCGCGCAGGAGCAGCACTCGATCGACGCGCTCTCCGACGTGATGGGGAGCCTCGACGCGGACCAGCACACGAAGGACGAGCTCAACGGGGGCGGCTATCCGAAGTCGGTCGTGGCCGCGATGAAGGCCAAGCTCAAGCTCAACAGCGAGCACGAGGCACGCGAGGCGATCCGTCAGGCGCAAGAGGCGATGCGGCGCGCCGAGCTCGCGATCCAGGCGGAGATCGCGCGCCTGGCCGCGCTGCCGAAGCCAGCGCGGGTGAAGCAGTACACGGAGATCATCTGCCAGGCGTGCGGCCGCGCCGGCCACGACTACCGGCCGATGGAGTTCACGTACGAGCTGAACGAGGACACCGGCGAGCGCCGCCTGGTCGGGCAACGCAAGGTGCCCGGGACCGGCTGGTAGCCTTCGTCGGGGTGAGGGTCGGGTCACCGGGTGTCGCACGGACCGGGGCCTCGACCCCCCTCGCAGCGACGGCGACCGCCGTACGCGGCCTCGCGATCTCGGGGCGTTGGGCGACGGCGGACGCTGGCCCCGCCGTTGCAATTCTCCGGGATGGGCACCGAAGCCCACCGAGCCCGCCGACCTACCCCCCCTCCAGGTCGACGGGCTCGTTTCTTTTTGGTTTGATGGTGCAAAGCTGAGGGGGACCCCGTGCCGAGGTTCGAGCGCCACATCTTCGTCTGCACCAACGCGCGTCCGCCGGGTGATCCGAAGGGCGACTGCGCGTCGAAGGGTGCCGAGGCGATCCGCGCCTTCCTGAAGGAAGCCCTCGCCCAGCGCGGGATGAAGGGTCGCATGCGCGCGAACGTGGCGGGGTGCCTCGATCAGTGCGCCCGCGGGGTGGCGGTGGTCGTGTACCCGGAGCAGGTCTGGTACACGCTCCGCAGCGTCGACGAGGCGCGCGAGGTGCTCGAGCAGCACCTCCTCGGTGGGAAGCCGGTCGAGCGGCTGCTGATGGGCCCGAAGCGCTGACGGCGGATGTGGGTCCCCGAGGAGCGCATCAAGCACGCGCTGCCGAGCGCGCGCGCGCCCTCGGTCGACGAGGCGCGCGCGGCGCGCTGGTTCGCGCCGGCGCCGCTCGGGCCGCGGCGCGCGCACCGGCGCACGTGGGTCCCTGCGATGGTGCCGTGGCGCGCCTCCGCGGACGGCGATGCGACGCCCGAGGTGGTGGCGTGGTACCGCGCGCTCGCCCGCGGCAAGCCGGGCGTCCTCGTCGTCGAGGCGACGGGCATCCGCGACGTGCCGTCGGGGCCGCTGCTACGAATCGGCGACGATCGCTTCATCCCGTCGCTGCGGCGGATCGTGGACGCGGTGCGCGAGGCCTCGGGCGGCGAGACGCTGCTGCTGATCCAGCTGATCGACTTCCTCTCGGTGCGACGGCGCCCGGCGCGCGAGGTCTTCCTCGCCCGTTACCTCGACGTCGGTGAGCGGCACCTCGCCGCGCTGCGCGAACGCGGGCGGCCGGTGCGCGACGCGGCCGAGGCGCGCGCGGCGCTGGCCGAGCTCGACGACGCGGCGCTGCGCGAGGTGCTCGATCCGCGCGAGCGCGAGGCGCTCGACTACGGCGCGCGCGAGCGCGTCACCGACGTCCACCTCCCGCACGTCGCGACCCTGCCGCGCGTCCTCCCGCAGCTCTTCGTCGAGGCGGCGAGGCGCGCGGAGGCCGCCGGCTTCGACGGCGTCGAGCTGCACTACGCGCACGCCTACACGATGGCGTCGTTCCTCTCGGCCACGAACACGCGGCGCGATGGATACGGCGGCTCGCTCGGCGAGCGGCTGCGCCTCCCGGGCGAGGTCCTCGCGGCGGTGCGCGCGCGCCTGGGTGGTCGCTTGATCGTCGGGCTCCGCTACCTGGCCGACGAGATCATCCCGGGCGGCACCGGCGTCGAGGAGGCGATCCTGATCGGCCTCGAGCTCGCGCGCGGCGGCGCGGACTTCCTCTCGCTGTCGCGCGGCGGCAAGTTCGACGACGCCGCGCAGCCGAAGGTGGGCCAGGCGGTGTACCCCTACACCGGGCGCAGCGGCTACGAGTGCATGCCGAGCTACGTCTCGGACGCGCGCGGGCCGTTCGGCCGCAACCTCGACGCGACCGCGAGGATCAAGCGCGCGCTGGTCGAGGATGGGCTCGCCACACCGGTGGTGGTCGCCGGCGGCATCCACGCCTTCGATCAGGCGGAGGGGATCCTCGCGCGGGGCGACGCCGACTTCGTGGCCGCCGCGCGCCAGACCCTCGCCGATCCCGACTGGTTCGAGAAGCTGCGCCTCGGCCGCGGCGACGAGGTCCGTCGCTGCACCTACACGAACTACTGCGAGGCGCTCGATCAGCGCCACAAGATGGTGACCTGCAAGCTGTGGGATCGCGTCGCGCTCGACGAGCCGGGCGTCGTGCTCGACGAGACCGGCCACCGGCGGCTGGTCCCGCCGGCGTGGCCGCGGTAGGCGCGGCTACCGTCGGCGCAGAACGAGCGCCTCGGCCGTGCACAGGAGCTCGGCCACCGCCGTCGGCAGGGGCGGCAGCGCGACCGCGGGCAGGCCGAACTTGATGCGGTAGTCGGGCCGCACGAGGTAGCGCGCGCGATCGAGCACCTCGACGTCGGGGCGCGCGAGCAGCCGGTCGAACCCGCCGAGCGTGAGGCGCGTGCGCAGCACGGTCTCGACGTCGTCGATCAGCTTGTCGCGCTGCTTGTAGGCGTTGCCGCGCACGCGGATCGCGCGGCGGAACAGCGGCTCGGGCAGGAGCTGCAGCCACGGGACGTGCGACCCCAGGCCCGAGCCGTTGTGCTGGTGGCCGCCGAACGGCCCGTAGAACGGCGCGTAGGTGACGAAGGCGACGCCACCCGGCCGCGTCAGCTCGAAGGCGCGGGCGAAGGCGCGCGCCGGATCGACGACGTGCTCGAGCACGTCGCGCAGGAACACGGCGTCGAAGCCGTCGGCGTCGGCGAACGCGAACAGATCGCGGACCTCGAAGCGGGTGCGCGGCCCGGCGCGCCGCGCCGCGACCGCGATCATCTCGTCGTCGAGGTCGAGCCCGATCGCCTCCGCCGGGGCGAAGGACTCGCCGAGGCCGTACAGCATGCCGCCGTGGCCGCAGCCGACGTCGAGCACGCGGCGACCGTCGAGGTCGAGCCCGATCGCGCGCAGCCGCGGGAGCACCGTCTCGTGCCAGAGGCGGCGTTCGTACTCGAAGTAGTCGTCGATCACGGCGCGGCCCCGAGCGCGGCGAACGTGCCCAGCTCGACGCCGCGCGCGGCGATCGCCCGGCGCAGCGCGGGATCGGTGAGGACCCGCAGCTCGTCGTCCCAGCGGTAGCCCCAGGCGTATCGGCGGGCGGGCTCGTCGCGCTCGCCGGGGTGCGCGCACAGCTCGCCGGTGCCGTCGAGGCGGCCGAGCGCGGCGTGGACGTCGGCCGCGCCGAGGCGCCCGGCCTCGTCGAAGCCCCAGAAGCGCGCGGGGAAGCGCAGGCCGGCGGCGGTCGCGCGCGCGGCGAGCAGGCGGGCGAGCCCGTTCACCGCGTGGCCCGCCCAGCGCCGCCCGTCGGAGCGCGGCACGCGGATCGCGGCGATGCGGTGCGCCTTCGCGAGGTCGATCACCACGCGCGCGACGAGCGGCCACAGGTGGACGTGCTGGTGCGAGTCGAGGTGGGTGATCGGACGCCCGAGCCCGGCCACCCGCTCGAGCTGCGCGGCGAGCTCGCGGCGCAGGTCCGCGGGGTCGACCCGGCCGGTCGCCGCGCGGAGGAGGAAGGCGCGCCACGACGACGACAGGCGGCCGCGCCGATCGACCAGCGTCGGGATCTCGGCCGCGGTGAGGAGCGGCGGATCCTCTCCGACGACGGCGAGGTGGACGCCGACGCCCAGGCGCTCGGCGTCGCGGAGCCAGGGGCCGGTGGCGGCGAACGCCGGGCCGACCGCGAGGACGGAGGTGCTGGTGACGAGGCCCTCCCGGTGCGCGCGCAGGATGCCGCGGGAGATGCCCTCGGTGAGGCCGTAGTCGTCGGCGTTGACGATGAGGAGGCGCGTCACGGCCGTGCGCCGGCGGTCAGCTCGGCGAGCGCGCGGAACACGACGTCCTCCGGCTCGACGGGCGTCCGGCTGAGGAACCGCGGGCGCATCTTGGCCTCGGTGAAGATGCGCCCGACGTACTCCGCGACCACCCCGAGGCCGACCAGCTGCAGCCCGCTGAAGAACGACAGGATGATGAGGAGCGACGACCAGCCCGGGACCTGGAGGTGCATCACCTGCGCGTACGTCACGTAGAGGAAGACGAAGAACGTGATCACCAGCGACGACAGGCCCATGTAGAAGACGAGCCGCAGCGGGAACGCCGAGAAGGAGAAGAAGCCGTCGCCGGCGAGCCGGAGCATCTTGCCGAGAGTGAACTTGCTCTCGCCGGCGCGGCGCGGCGCGGGCGTGTACTCGATGTACGTGCTGCGGAAGCCGATCCAGTGCGCGAGGCCGCGCAGAAAGAAGTGCCGCTCGCGGAACGAGAGCAGGATGTCGACGACGTTGCGATCCAGCAGGCGGAAGTCGGCGGCGCCGACCGGGACGTCGAGGCGCGAGAGCACCGCGAAGAGCGCGTAGAAGAGGCGCGACGTGATCCGCTTGACGAGGCCGAGCCGGCGGTCGGGGCGGCGGATCGTGTTGACGACGTCGTGGCCCTCCTGCCACTTGCCGACGAGCTCGGCGATGAGGCTCGGCGGCTGCTGCAGGTCGCCGTCGATGGTCACCACCGCGGCGCCGCGGCTCGCCTGGAGGCCGGCGAGCACCGCCGACTGGTGCCCGAAGTTGCGCGATAGCGTCACGACGCGCGTGTCGTCCCCGGCGAGGCGCTGCAACCGCGCCGGCGTGTCGTCCCGGCTGCCGTCGTCGACGTAGATCACCTCGTGCGCGACCCCGAGCGCGGCGAGCGCCGCGCCGAGCTCGCGGTGGAAGTGCTCGACGTTCTCGCCCTCGTCGAAGACCGGCACCACCACGCTGAGGAGCGGGTGCCCCCGCCCCCCGCCCTCGCGCGTCTCGGCCCGCCGCTCGTCGACGCGGAGGCGCGCGGCCTGGATGGTCCCGGGGAACGCCTCCACGAGCGCGGCGCGGAAGAACGTGCGCACCGTCTCCGCGGAGTCGCTGAACGCGACGTCGAAGGCGCCGCCGTCCGCCCGCGCGGTGCCGGGCAGCGCGAGGGGCGCGTCGCGGCCGGGCAAGCGCACCTCCCACGCGAGCTCGACGCCGAGCGGCGGCGCGGGCCCGTCGACGGTCATGCCCCCGGCGCCGATCGCGGTCGCGGTGAGATCGAGCGCGCCGCCGTCCGCGCGGCAGCGCACCGCGAGGCGGACCGGGTGACGCGGCGGGCCGCCGTCGGTCCGCGCGCGCACGAGCGGGGCTGGCGTCGCTACGGACAGAGGGACTCTCCGATCTTGGTGTGCCAGCCCGTCCACTGCGCGAAGCAACAGGCGAACGAGGCGCGCGACGAGTAGAAGCTCACGCCGCTGTCCATGCCGGTGACCGTGATGCAGCCGCGCGGGTGCGCCTCGAGCTCGCGGGCGAGCGCGAGGTCGTCGCTCGAGGTGTGGATGAGCGTCGAGAGCAGGTGGTCCCGCTCGCCGTAGCGCCGCACGTACTCGGGCACCGCGACGCAGAGCAGGAGCGCGGCGAGGCCGACGCCGAGCGCGGGCGGCGCGTCGAGCTCGGCGAGCAGGATCGCCGCGAGCGGGAAGCACGGCGCGAAGTAGCGCGGGAAGTGATCGCCCGGCCACGCGACCGCGTGGTACCCGACGAGGATGAAGGCCATGCTGAGCCCGATGGGGAGCAGCGCGCGCACGCGCCGCCGCCGCGCCGCCGACCAGACGAGCGCCACGCAGAGCGAGGCGTAGAGCGGCCAGAGGAGCGCGAGGTTCGCGCGGCCGTACTCGAGCGCGCGCGAGACGAGCGGCGCGCCCGTGCCGCCTTGCATGTTCCAGAAGCGGCCGATCACGTCGTAGCCGTAGTTGAAGTTCTCGGGGTCGAGGCGCCGCCAGACGAGGATGCTGGCCACCAGCAGCGCGGCGAACGGCGGCCAGAGGCGCGCGCGGAGCGCCACCGCCTCGGCGATGAGGAGGGCGACCGCGACGGAGACCACGTACTCGAGCTTGCCGAAGCCGAGGAGCGCGCCGGCGGCGCAGGCCCAGCCGATCGAGCGCCGCTCGACGGCGCGCTGGAACAGGAAGAGCGTCGCGAGGACCAGCAGCACCGTGACCGCGCCGTCGTAGTTGACCTGGACCGACGCGACCAGCGGCAGCGTCGGCAGCGTCAGGGCGACGAGCAGCAGCGCCGCCCGCCCGCGGCGCTCGGGTGCGACGATCGCGAGCCCGAAGAGGAGCGCGACCGCGAAGAGCGCCGCGTAGACGCCGCGCAGCCCCACGGCCGCGTGCACGCGCTGCGGGATCGTCTGGAAGCCGGTCGCGCGCAGCACCGGCGCGAAGAGGGCGCCGGGCAGGAGGTAGCCGCCGAGGTTGTGGCCGGCGGGGTTGACGAACTCGCGCCCGCCCGCCGAGCGGGCGATGATCATGCGGGGCAGGTGGCCCTGCGCCACGAGCACGATGCCGCGCCCGTTCGCGCCCTCCTCTCCGGCGAGGCGCATCGCGAGGAACGGCGCGCGCGTCGCCGCGACGGTGAGGACCAGGGCGGCGCCGAGCAGGACGAGACGCCGCCGCGCCGCGCCGGGCGGCGCACCGGCCGCCGGTTGGAAGGGCGCTGCCATCGCGCGCGGAGTATACGCATCGGCGCGGCGTCGGCTAGGCTGACCCCGATGAGCCACCTCGCCCCCCCGCTCGACGACGAGCTGCGCGCCGCGCTCGAGCTCCCCGAGCGCTTCAACCTGGCGGAGTACCTCCTCGACCGGCGGATCGCCGAGGGGATGGGCGACCGCGTCGCGATCGTCGACGATCGCGGCCACGTCACGTACCGGGAGCTGCAGGCGCTGGCGAACCGCGTCGCCGCCGCGCTCGTCGCGCGCGGCGTGCGGCCCGAAGAGCGTGTCCTCATCGGCCTGTTCGACTCGATCGAGTTCGCCGCGACGTTCTTCGGCGTGCTCAAGGCGGGGGCCGTCGTCGCCATGGTCAACCCCGAGCTGCCCGAGGGCGACTACGCGGGATACCTCGACTACACGCGGGCCCGCGTGTTCGTGTGCGACGCCGACGTCGCGCGCCGCGCGCACGCGCAGATCGACGCCGCGGCGGGGCTCGAGCACGCGATCGTGTGGGGCGACGCGATGGGCCCGGCGCGCAAGGCGGTCGCGTGGCAGGAGGCCGTGCTCGCCGCGCCGCCGACGTTCACCAACGCCGACACCTCGAAGGACGACTTCGCGATCTGGCTCTTCACCTCGGGCTCGACGGGCCGGCCGAAGGCCGCCGTGCACCTGCAGCACGACTTCGCGTTCAACACCGAGTGCTACGGCAAGCGCATCCTCGGGGTGCGCGCGTCCGACGTCACGCTCGGCGTGCCCAAGCTCTTCTTCGGGTACGCGACGGGATCGAACCTCATGTTCCCGTGCGCCGTCGGCGGCCGCGTGGTGCTGTTCCGCGAGCGCGCGACGCCGGAGCGCGTCGAGGCGCTGTGCCGGCGGCACGCGGTGACCGTGCTCACGACCGTGCCCACGATGATCAACAAGATGTGCGCGCACGAGGGCGACGCAGCCGCGCTCGGCTCGGTGCGGGTGGCGATCTCCGCGGGCGAGGCGCTGCCCGAGGAGCTGTACCACCGCTGGAGAGCCAAGTTCGGCGTCGAACTCCTCGACGGGATCGGCTCGGCGGAGCTCTTCCACATCTACGTCTCGAACCGCGTCGGCGACGTGCGACCCGGCTCCCTCGGCAAGGTGGTGCCCGGCTACGAGGCGAAGATCGTGCGCCCCGACGGAGCGCTCGCCGCGCCGGGCGAGATCGGCAACCTGTGGGTGAAGGGCGACTCGGCCGCGGTCTTCTACTTCCAGGCGCACGAGCGCAGCAAGGAGGTCTTCCACAACGACTGGGTCATCTCGGGGGACCTGTTCCGCGCCGACGAGGCCGGCTACCTGTACTACGCGGGGCGCGCCGACGACCTCCTCAAGGTGGGCGGCATCTTCGTCTCGCCCGTCGAGGTGGAGGGCGTGCTCATGCGCCACCCGCGCGTCGGCGAGGCGGCGGTGATCGGCTACGAGGACGAGGAGCGGCTGGTGAAGGCGATGGCCTACGTGGTGCCGAAGGGCGCGACCGGCGACGCCGCGCTCGCCGAGGAGCTCATCGCGCACTGCAAGGGCGCGCTCGCGGCCTACAAGGCGCCCCGCCGGATCGAGTTCGTCGCCGCGCTGCCGCGCTCGGATCGCGGCAAGATCCTGCGCCGCGAGCTGGCCAAGTGATCCCGTACCTGCCGTCGCTGAGCTACCCGGCGGTCGAGGCGCTGCGCGCGCGCGAGCCGATCGTGCTCCTGCCGATCGGCGCCATCGAGGCGCACGGGCCCCACCTGCCGCTCGAGACCGACACGCTCCTCTCGCTCGAGCTGGCGCGCCGCGCCGGTCGCGCGCTCGCCGAGGCCGGGCGTGCGTGCGCGATCGCCGCGCCGATCCCGTTCTCGGTGGCGGGCTACGCGAGCGGCTTCGCGGGGACGCTGTCGATCCCGGCGGACACCGCCGCGGCGCTGGTGCGCGACGTCGGCGTCGGCCTGGTGCGGATGGGCTTTTTGCGCGTGTGCCTCGTGAACAGCCACCTCGATCCGGCGCACGTCGCGGTGCTGAAGGAGGCGACCGCCGCCATCGAGCAGGCGACCGGCGCCCAGGTCGCGTTCCCGGATCAGCTCGAGCCGCGCTGGGCGCGCACGCTGTCCGACGAGTACAAGCGCGGCGCCTGCCACGCCGGCAGCTACGAGACCTCGCTCCTGCTCGCGAGCGAGGGCGGCGGCGCGCTCGTCGACGACGCGGCGCGGGCGGCGCTCCCGCCGCTCGACGTGAACCTGGCGAAGGCGATGCGCGCCGGCGCGACGCGCTTCGAGGAGGTCGGCGCCACCCGCGCGTACTTCGGCGATCCGGCCGCCGCGACGGTGGCGGAGGGCGAGCAGCTCTACGCGCGGCTGGTGGAGATGGTCGTGGTCACCGTGCGCGAGGCCTGGCCTGAGGTCGGTCGACCCTAGCCGGCCGACTCGAGGAGCTGCGCCTGCTGCCGTGCGAAGAAGTAGACGGAGAGCGCGGTGAGCGCGTGCCACACGGCGTGGCCGGTCAAGAGGTGGTTGGTGGGTGAGCAGAGGATCCGCCACTTGTCGAGGTTCCAGATGAGGAACGCGCTCGCGAAGCAGGCGACCATCACCTGGTAGGGGCGGTAGCTCGGGAACCGCCGGCCGCGCCGGTAGAGAACGAGCTCGAACGCCACCGTGATCGCGATCTGGCTGCCGAACACGACGATCCCGTTCGAGTGCAGCGCGAGCATGAGGCCCACCGACAGCGCGACCAGCGCGACGTAGCCGCAGACGAGCGTGCGCGCCGACAGCGACCAGGCGCGGCGCGCACCGAACATCACGCCCAGGCCGGACAGGAGGTACATGGCCGAGACGTCGACGAGCTCGCCCCAGCGGGTTCCGGTGCCGTGGAACGCAAACGACGCCGGCCCGATGAGGAGGCAGGCGACGCCGATGAGCGAGAGCGGGCGGCGCCGCCGTGCCGTCGCGAGGATGACGAGGCCCACGACGACGTAGGCGAGGTTCGACCAGGCGTTCGACGGCTCGACCACCCACGCGCAGAGGCGCTCCTCGCACCAGTCGATGGTGCCGCGCTCGAAGCCGCTCCAGGGGCAGGTCATGGCGCGCTGTAGCAGATCCGGCCGCGCGGGGGCGAGGGGGGGCTCTCTAGCCCGGCTCG
>FTFF01000554.1_pt1 | contig 13790 bp, 14 predicted proteins | sample 1640361 | NCBI WGS metagenome assembly FTFF01 (sample SAMEA3914816, study PRJEB12502) | metagenome | biome: forest; material: soil | place: USA | collected 2011-09-16 | depth 0.3 m | reverse complement strand
GTCCCGGTCCCGGTCCCCGCCGCCGCCGCCGCCGCCGCCGTCCCCGTCCCCGATTGCCCGTTGCCCGCTGCCGGTTCCCCGTCCCCTGTTTCCGCTCCGCTCCGCCATTGCCGGTTGCCGGTTGCCGGTTGCCGGTCCCCCGTTTCCGATCCGATCCGCAATCGCCGGTCGCCGGTCGCCGGTCGCCGGTCGCCGGTTTCCGAAGCAGCCGAAGCAGCCGAAGCCAACGAAACCTCCGTCCCCACCGACGAAGCGACGCGCCCCCGCGACATCACGATCAACACCGCCGCGTGCACGACCGCCGCGATCCCGACCGCCGTCCCGAGCCGCACGCTACCGTCGCTTGAGGAGCCCGCCGAGCGCGCCGATGATCGACCAGCCGATCACGCTCTTGCCGACGTCGCCCGCGCTGCCGTTGCACGAGGCGCACAGCGGCTTGTCGATCTTGCCCTCGGCCGCGCGCGCGAGCCCGTTGCAATAGCCGCCGGCGAGCCAGGTGATGCACTTGACGCCGAGGCGCTGGCAGCGGCCGCAGCGGTAGCGGTCGCGGTCGAGCCGCCCCTTCCCCGGCTCGGCGAGGGTGAACGTCGCCACGTCGTAGCAGTGGGAGCAGAAGGCGAGCTCGGCGCGGCAGACCGGGTTCGAGCAGATCGTCGCCGCGCGGTCGACGACGCCGTTGCAGGCGGGGCAGTGATACTCGCGGCTCATGCCTCCCGTGAAGGTAGCACGGCGGGGCCGCGGGGCACGGGTCCGCCCCGGGCGATCCGTGGTACGCTCGCGGCATGGCAGCCTCGGGGAAGGGTCCCCCCCGCGTCTCTGGGCCCGGCGACGGGCCGAGCGGCGTCGGCGCGCCCGAGGCCCCGTCGGGCGCACCCCAGGTCGAGCGCGCCGAGCGCGTCGACGAGGTCGGACCCGCCGCGGCCGCCGAGCTCGAGGCGGTCCGCCCCGTCGCCGCGGCGCGGCCGTCCGGCGCCGCCGATCCGGTGGCCGAGGTCGCCGCGGCGTTGCGCGGCGGCGCGATCACCGTCGCCGAAGCGGTCGACCGCCTCATCGACGACGCGATCTCCCGCCGCGTCGGGCGCGCCGTCGAGGCGGGAGGCGAGCTCGAGGCCCGCCTGCGCCGCGTGCTGCGCGACTACGCCGAGGCCGACCCGCTCATCCGCGCCAAGGTGAAGCGCCTCGAGACCCGTCGCGGCGACGGCAAGGACCCGCGATGATCCGCGCGCGCTCGGTCGCGCTCGCCGCGCTGCTCGCCGTCCCATTCTCCGCCCGCGCCGACGAAGAGCCCGCCAAGGTCCGTGCCACGACCTTCCTCCTCGAGCACCGCGGCATCGACGACGCGCTCCTCGTCTCCGGCATGCGGCAGCTCGACGATGCGCTGCGCCGCAACGCGCGGCTCGAGATGAAGGACCTCGACACGCGCCTCGCCGACTTCGCGCAGGAGATCCCCTCCGAGCAGATCGAGGAGGGCCGCAAGGCGTTCACCGAGGGCGCGCACGCCCTGGCGGAGCACGACCTCCCGACCGCGCAGCGCCAGCTCCGCGCGGCCGTCGAGACGCTCTCGAAGGTCCTGCCCTTCATCAAGAAGAACGAGCTCGCCGAGGCGATGCTCGCCTTCGGCGTCGCGCTGTGCGAGGCCGGCGACAAGAAGGGCTGCCGCGCGCAGTTCCAGCGCCTCCTCGTCTGGCGCATCGAGCAGAAGTACGACCCGTCGAAGTACCCCGACAAGCACGTCGGGATCTTCGAAGAGGTCCGCAAGGAGACCGAGAAGGCCAAGCGCGGCTCGCTCGAGATCCGCTCCGATCCGCCCTCGGCCCAGGCCTACGTCGACGGCAAGTACGTGGGGGTCACGCCCGCCTTCGCCGAGGGGCTCATCGTCGGCGAGCACTTCATCACCCTCAAGCGCGAGGGCTACCACAAGGCCGTGCAGCCGACGACGGTCTCCGCCAAGGTGCAGGGCCTCATCGAGATGAAGCTCGAGCGCTCCGCGAAGTTCCTCCTCGTCGAGGAGGCGCTGCGCGCCGTCGAGCGGGAGGTCGGACGCGAGCGCCTCGATCCGGACGTCGACAACCTGAAGGAGGTCCTCTTCCTCGACCACGCCGTCTTCATCCGCGCGCAGCGCACGACGCCCGGCAAGATCCGCATCGCCGCGCACCTGTACGACCTCCGCTCCCGCCGCCGCCTCGTGACCCAGACGCGCGAGGTCCTCGACGGCGAGGCGGAGAAGCTCCTCGCCGGCCAGGGCACGGCCCTCTACACGAACGTCCGCTACGACGCCGACCTCGAGACCCCCGCCGACGAGCCGCTGCCGCAGCTGCGCAGGGCGCCGCAGCCGGTCTACAAGCGGTGGTGGTTCTGGACGATCATCGGCGTGGTCGCGGTCGGCGTCGGCGCCACCACCGGGATCCTCGTCGAGAAGTACAAGCCCGTCAGCTGCGACTTCGGCAGCCGCTTCTGCGTCGGCCCGGCCTTCTAGCCAGTTCTGGCTAGGCGGAGGCGCCGGTCGGCCGCGTGTGCCGGTCGATGAGCGCCCGCGTGTCCTCGGACATGAAGACGTCCTCGAGCGGGAAGCGCGCGAGCGCCGCGGCGATCACGTTCGCCTTCTCGCCGTCGGTGGCGCGCCGGTCGACGATGACGCGGTGCTGGCCCTTCACCTTGCAGAGCCCGCCGGCGCCCAGCTCGCCGCCGATCGTCTCGTAGGACACCTTGATCGCCTTCTTCTCGGCGACGTCCTCGAGCTCCTTCAGCGTGTCGGCGATCTTCCTCGGCATCGGGGCGTCAATCTATCCGCGGACGGCAGCCGCGGGCAAGATGATCCGGAAGGTCGTCCCCTCGCCGGGCGCGCTGTCGACGTCGATCGCACCCCGGTGCGCCTCGATGATGTTCTTCACGATCGACAGCCCGAGGCCGGTGCCCTTGCCGTCCTTCTTCGTGGTGAAGAACGGCTCGAAGATGCGCGGCCGATCCGCCGCCTCGATGCCGATGCCGCTGTCGGTGACCTCGAGCAGCACGCGATCGCAGTCGACGAGGCCGGTGCGCACGCCGATCCGCTGCCCCGGCTCGGGCAGCGCGTGGCAGGCGTTGGTGATGAGGTTGATGAGCACCTGGTGGAGCTGCGTCTGGATCGCGCGCACCTGCGGCAACCCGTCGCGCAGGTCGACGTCCACCACCGCCTCCGCGCGGTGCAGCGTGTGCTCGCAGAAGACGAGCGCCGTGCGCACGACGTCGTTCAGCGACGCGAGCTCCCACTCGCCCGAGGGACGCGCGTAGCTGATGAGGTCCCGCGTCAGCTTCTGGATGCGCGCCGCACCCTCGACGACCTTGCGCGCGCGCTCGAGGTCGCCGGTGGCGCCCTTCTCGAGCTGCCGCACGAGGTACTCGCCGTACACGCTGATCGACGTGAGCGGGTTGTTGAGCTCGTGCACCACGCCGGCCGCCAGCTGCCCGAGCGTGGCGAGCTTCTCCGCCTGGATCACCTGCCGCTCGAGCGAGCGCACGCGCTCGATGTCCTGGCCGATGGCGATGACGCCGTCGATCTCGCCGTCCACGGCGCGCAGCACCGAGGTGTTGAACACCGCGCGGTGGAGCGCCCCGCCCGCGCGCGCGATCGTCACCTCGGCGTCGGAGTGCTCCCGCCCCGACAGCCCATCGAGCAGCAGCGCCCCGAGCCGCGGCTCGGCGCGCCCGCCCTTGCGCGTCGGCTCGTGGAGCGGCGTCCCGATCACGTCGGGCCCGATGCCGAGGTAGCGCTGCATCGCCGCGTTCATCACCGCCACGCGCGCGTCGCGGTCGATCACCACGATGAGCGCGTTCGCGACGTCGATGACCTTGCGCAGGTAGTCGCGGTAGTAGCGCGCCTCGCCGAGGAGGTCGAGGTTGCGCAGCGCCACCGACAGCTGGTTGAGCAGCGGGATGACCACCCGCTCGTCGGAGGCGGCCAGGTCGGTGGCGACCGGGTACTCGACGTTGAGGAGCCCGAACAGCTCCGCCGATGCCACGAGCGGCACCGCGAAGCCGCCGCCGCGGGCCGCCGACTGCGGGAACACCGGCGCGTAGACGTCCGAGACCTTCACGCGCCCCGAGAACGTGATCGCGTCGGGCAGGCGCGTCTGCCGCAGCGCCGAGCGCTTGATCACGAGCGGCGCCTCGCGCAGCCGCTCGGACACCGGCCCGTTCGCCACGAGCGACGTCAGCGACAGGCCGCGCGGATCGATCACGCGCAGGCACAGCCGCCGCCCCGGCAGGAGCTGCGACAGCGTGTTCGCGAACGTGCCGACCAGCTCCTCCTCGCGCAGATCGATCGACAGCTCGCGCGCGAGCGAGAACGCCGCCTGCATCACCGCGTCCCGCGCCGGCGCCTTGAGCGCCGGCGGCTTCTTCACCCCGCGGCGGGGCGTGCGCTTCGCCTTGGCGTCAGCCATGGTGGGTCGACTTCTCCAGGTCGATGATCTGCGTGCCGCCGACGTACGTCTTCGTCTCGTACTTCGTGATGCGGCCGATCTTGCGGACGATCTCGGCCATGCGCTCCGCCTCGCGGAGGATCGTGTCGATCGCGCGGAAGTGCGGATCGCCCGGTACCATCCGCTTCTTCAGCAGCTCCGAGTACCCCATCACCGACGTGAGCGGCTGGTTGAGCTCGTGCGCCGTCGCGCCCGCCAGCTCGGCGATCACCGCCTGGCGCTCGGAGACGATGAGCTTCTCCTGCGCCTGCGCGAGCCGCTCCTCGATCCGCAACTGCTCGCGGAGGTCGCTCACCACGCCGACGGTCGCCACCTCGCGCCCCCCCTCGTACACCAGCGACGCCGTGAGCGAGACCGGCACCAGCGAGCCGTCCTTGCCGATGAGCTCGAGGCGCGACGGCTCGAGGCGCCCGCGCCGGCCGCTCTCCTCGCCGCGCAGCGCGCGCATGATCGCCTGCGCCTGCCCGCGCGGGTACAGCCGCCAGACGGGGATCTTGCCGACGACCTCCTCGGTGCTCCACCCGGTGAGCCGCGCGGCCCCCTGGTTGAACAGGATCACGCGCCCGCGCAGGTCCGCGGCGACGATCCCGTCGACCGTCGAGTCGATCAGGCGCTCGAGGAACTCCTTCGTCTTCTGGAGCTCGACCTCGAGCGCCCGCGCGACCGTGACGTCGCGGAACGAGAGCAGCGCCGCGCCGACCTCGGCCAGCGCGATCGACGTCGAGGCGCTCACGAGCACGAGCTCTCCGGAGGTCGTGCGCAGCGTCATGTCGAACCACTCCGGCGCGGCGCCGGGCAGCGCCTGACCCACCGCCGCCAGGCGGATCCGCTCGCGCAGCGGCCCGTGCTCCTGCGCGTCGACGAGGGTGTCGATCGGCTTGCCCTCGAGCCCGTCGCGGCGGTAGCCGGTGAGGTGCTCGGCGGCGCGGTTGAGGTAGAGGATCGTCCCGTCGCTCTCGACGATGACCATGCCCTCCGGCGCCGAGTCGAGGAAGTCGCGGTAGCGCTCGAGCGCGCGGGCGCGGCGCTCGCTCTCGTGGCGCGCGATCGAGGTGCGACGCGTCTGCTCACGGACCGCGGCGAGCGCGCCCGAGCTGCGCAGGAGGAGCGCGAGCAGCGCCGCGGCCGAGCGGAGGAACTCGTGCGCCCGCGGCGTCAGCTGCGGCCGCGTGCGGCGCGAGCGCAGGAGCAGCGCGCCGATCGAGCGCCCGCCGTCGACGATCGGCACCGCCACCATCGACTCGCCGCCGTGGCGCGCGGCCAGCTCGGCCCAGGGCCCGAGGAGCGCCGAGCTGCGCGCGTCCTCGACGACGATCTCCGCCTGGGTCTCGAGGCAGGCGCGGACCTCGGGGTAGCGATCGAGGTCGAGGGGGACGCGGTTGAGCGCGGCGTCGTCCGCGGCCCCGACGAGGAGCGCGCTCGCGTCGTCGTCGGTGCGGAGGAGCAGCACGCCGCGGGCGAGGCCGATCGCGTCGCCGATCGCCTGCAGCCAGTCGGAGAGCCGCTCCTCGAGATCGACGCCGTCGCGGATGAGCGCGCCGGCGCCGAGCAGCGCGGCGCCGTAGCGCTCGGCGTCGACGGCGGCGGCGCGCGCGGCGGCGTGGGCGACGGCGGTGCGGACGCGCGCGGCGAGCTCGCCCGGCGAGGCGGGCGCCAGGACGACGTCGTCGGCGCCCGACGCGATCGCCGCGGCGAGCACGTCGGCCTCGCCGCGCGGGAGGCACGCGATGAGGACGGCCCGCGGCCGGACGCGGCGCACGTCGGCGATCACGTCGAGCAAGGCGCCGTCGCCGTCGCGGCGCGCGGTGAAGCCACCGACGACGAGCGCCACGCCGTCGCCCTCGCCGTCGCCGGAAGGGCCCATCGGGCCGTCGGCGATCCCGACGTGGATGCCGGCGCCACGGAGCTCGGCGGCCCACCGCTCGCGCGCGGCCGGCTCGCCACCCACCACGGTGACGGCGGTGCCCCGGAGGCCATCGCTCACCTGGCTAGGATATCAGGTTCTCCCTCGTCGCGGCAGCGGCGGCGAGCTCGTAGACGCGCCGCAACGGGAGACGCCGCTCCGCCGCGATGCGTCGGCACGCCTCGAGCTCGGGGGTCATCGAGTGGATCTCGAGCCACGCCCCCGTCGACGGGTCGCGCCGCCCCGCGACCTTGACCTCGACGGGCCCGAGCGAGGTCGCCACCGCCACGACCTCGCGATCGAGGACCGTGCGGTCCCAGCGGCTGCGCCGGACCCCGAGGGTCGTCGACTCGCGGAAGAGCACCGCCTCGATCGCCTCCCGGCGGGCGGGCGGCGCGATCGCCGAGACGGTAAGCGCGGGGCGTCCCTTCTTCATGACGATGGGCGTGAACCAGGCGTCGAGCGCGCCGGCGTCGAGGAGCGCCTCGAGGAGCGGCGCCGCGAGGACGGGCGGGAGATCGTCGAGGTTCGCCTCGAGCACCTCGACCGTGTCGCCGACGGCGTCGCCGACGGCGGTCTGGAGCGCCACCACGCGCAGGAGGTTCGGGCGATCGCGCAGCTCGCGGGTCCCCGCGCCCCAGCCGATGGCGAGCACGCGGCCCGACGGCAGCGGGCCGAACCGCCCCGGCGCGCGGCCGGCGGGCGCCAGCACCGCCGCGCGGATCACCGCGGCGCCGGTCGGCGTGGTGAGCTCGCCGAGCGCGCCGCCGTCGCGCCCGCCCGCGTCGATCTGCGCGCCGCGCAGGAGCTCGAGCGTCGCCGGCGCCGGCACCGGCAGGTGGCCGTGCGCGGTCAGGACGCGGCCGCCGCCGAGCGGGACCGGCCGGCAGTGCACCGCCGCCGGCCGCAGCCAGGCCAGCGCCGCCGCGCAGCCGACGACGTCCACCACCGAGTCGGCCGCGCCGAGCTCGTGCAGCACCACCGCGTCCACGGCGACGCCGTGCCGCCGCGCCTCGACCTCGGCGACGGCGTCGAAGATCGCGAGCGCCCACGCGGCGACGTCGGGCGCGAGGCGCGCCACGAGGCGCGCGCGGAGCGGCGCGTAGGCGTGGTGGCCGGGCCCCGGCGCGCCGGCGACCGGGCCGTGCGCCGCGCCGGCGGGGCGGCCGGCGTGGCGCACGTCGACCTTGCGCCCGGCGAGGCCGCCGCGGAGCACCGTCGTCACGGCGAACGTGACCTCCCGCAGCTCGAGCGCGCCGAGCGCGTCGCGTACCACCGCCTCGGGCACGCCGAGGTCGAGCAGCGCGCCGAGCGCCATGTCGCCGGCGATCCCGGAGAAGCAGTCGAGGTAGAGCGTGGCGCCCGGAAGCTCGCTCATCCGTCCGCCTCGGGCGGCGCGGCGATCGGTGGCGCCGTCGCCGCGATCTGGGCCGCGGCGTGGCCGCCGCCGAAGCCGTTGTCGATGTTCACGACCGTGACGCCCGGCGCGCAGCTCGAGAGCATCCCGAGGAGCGCCGCGAGGCCGCCGAACCCCGCGCCGTAGCCGATCGACGTCGGCACCGCGACGACCGGACGCGCCACGAGGCCCGCGACCACCGACGGCAGCGCGCCCTCCATGCCGGCGACGACGACGAGCGCGGCGGCGCGGCGCAGCTGCTCGCGCGCGGCGAGCAGCCGGTGCAGCCCGGCCACGCCGACGTCGTAGAGGCGCTCGACCGGCCGGCCGGCGAGGCGGGCGGTGAGCGCCGCCTCCTCCGCCACCGGCAGGTCGCTCGTCCCCGCCGCGACCACGAGGACGGTCCCGCCCGTCGCCGCGACCGGCGCGCGCTCGACGACGATCGCGCGCGCCTCGGCGTGGTGGACCGCGCCCGGGACCGCGGCGACGATCGCGGCCGCATCGTCGGGCGAGACGCGCGTGGCGAACGCGGTCGCGCCGTCGCGCGCCAGCTCCCGCAGGATGGCGGCGATCTGCGCGGCCGTCTTGCCCAAGCCGAACACGACCTCCGGCGCGCCGGTCCGCAGCGCGCGGTGGTGGTCGACGCGCGCGAAGCCGAGGTCCGCGAACGGCAGGTCGGCGAGCGCCGCCACCGCCGCGTCGACGGTGCGGGCGCCGCGGCGGACCTCCTCGAGGAGCGCGCGCAGGCGGGGCGCGTCCACTACGCTCTCCGCCGCGCGGCGCGCCGTCGCATGGGCGACGCTATACCACGCGCGGCGGCGCCTCGATCAGCGGCGGGCGGTCGCGCCCGCGGGGGTCACGCCCTCGGCGTGCGGCGCCATGTCGGGCAGCGCCGGCAACCCACCGTCGGTCTGCAACGTTCCCTGGGCGCGCTGCTCCGCCGCGTCGGGCGCACCGATGATGAAGACCGGCAACGCCATCGATCCGATCGCGAAGAAGGCGACGATGAATGCCCGCACCATGGGATCCCCCTGTGCGCGATCCCATCCAAGGCGCGTGCCGGCACAAACCCGAGGTATCTCCCGTGGCTACGGCGCGCGCGCACGCGCGCATCCGTCCCGGTGCGGAAAAATGTCACGTCCCTGGCAACGTCCCCGGCCCGCGCGAGGGGCTCTTCCGCTTCCCGAGCCGGATCTGGACCTCCTCGACCGCGCGCTCCGACGCCTTCACCACCTTCACGAGCGCCTGCCCGATGCGGATCGACTCGCCCTCGCGCGGGATGTGGCGCAGGTGCTCGAGCAACAGGCCAGCGATGCTCTCGTAGCCCTCGCCCTCGGGCAGCTCGAGCCGCAGCTGGCGGTTGAGCTCGCGCACGGGCGTCCGCGCGCCCACGCGCCAGACGCCCTCCGCCTCCTTGCGGATGGCCGGCGGCGCGACGTCGTGCTCGTCCTCGATCTCGCCCACCACCACCTCGAGGATGTCCTCGATCGTCGCGATGCCGATCGCGCCGCCGTACTCGTCGACCACGATCGCCATCCCCTGCCGGGCCCGCTGCAGCTCGACGAGGAGGTCGATCGCCGGCTGCGTCTTCGGCACGAACAGCGGCGCCCGCGCCAGCTGGCCGATCTTCACCTCGCCGTCCTTGCTCTTGAGGACGTCGAAGGCGTGCACGGTGCCGACGATGCGGTCGATCCGCTCCGAGTACACCGGGTAGCGCGTGTACTGCTTCTCCTCGATCTCGCGCGCCGCGTCGGCGAGCGTGCGCTCCTCCGCGAGCGCCGCCACGTCGGAGAGCGGCACCATGACGTCGGCCACGGTCGTCTCCGAGAAGTCGAAGATGCGCGAGATCATCTTCCGCTCGCCCTCGGTGATCTCGTCGCGCTTGCGCGGCCGCTCCTGCTGCGCCGACGCCGGCTGGAGGAGGAGCTCCAGCTCCCGGCGCGTCACCAGCTTGCGCTCGGGGACCCGCAGCACGCGCGTGAGCCAGCCGCTGAAGAGCGTGAGCAGCGCGACGAGCGGCGCGAAGAGCCGGGACGCCGCCCACAGCGGGTAGACCAGCAGCCGCGCCGCGCGGTCGGCGAACTGCTGCCCGAGCGTCTTCGGCACGATCTCCCCGAAGACCACCAGCACGGGCGTGAGGCAGCCGAGCAGGTACAGCTCCGCGCGCTGGCCGACCTCGCGGTGGAGCGCGTACGTCATGACGACGGTCGACAGGACGACGGTGATCTGCGTGCCCACGAGCGTGGTGGCGAGGAGCCGCTGCTTGTCCTCGAGGAAGTCCTCGAGGAGCTGCGCCGAGCGGCGCCCCTCGGCGGCGTCGCGCTTGATCGCGATGCGGTCGCACGAGATGACCGACATCTCGGACGCCGCGAAGAACATCTCGAGGAGCAAGCAGACGCTCGCCACGATGAGCGCGGTGGTCACTCGGGGCGCTCCTTCTCGTCGGCGAACTCGCCGAAGAGCTCCTCGAGGAGGTCCTCCATGGTGACCACGCCGAGGAGGCGGCCATACTCGTCGACCACGAGCGCGATGTGCGTCTTGCGGCGCTGGAACTCGCGGAAGAGCCGGTCGCAGGTGGTCGTGCGCGGCACGAAGAACGGCGGGTGCAGGAGGTCCTGCACGGTGTGGCCCTCGAGCCCGCGGCTGGCGTAGGTGACGAGGTCCTTCGCGTGGACGATGCCGACGACCTCGAGCGGCGCGCGCTTGCCGGTCGCGCGCGTCTTGGCGTCGAGACGGCCGGCGCGGTAGACCGGCACGCGCGAGTAGTGCTGCTCGGCGATCGCCTCGACCATGCGGCCGAGCGGCATCTCGTACGGCAGCGCGAAGACCTTCTCGGCCGGCGTCATCACCTTGCCGACGGGCGTGTCGCCGAACTCGAAGACGTTGTGGATGAGCCGCCGTTCGGCGACCTGCAGCTCGCCCTCCTCCGAGCCGACGTCGACGAGCGCGCGGAACTCCTCCTCGCGCACGCCGGCCTCGACCTCGGGCCGCCGCGCGCCGAACACCGCGAGCACCGCGCCCGAGACCAGCGACACCGCGAAGCGCACCGGCGCGATCAGGTACTGGATGAGCGAGAGCGGCGCCGCGACGATCCGCGCCCAACGCTCGCCGATGCGGATCGCGAGCGACTTCGGCGTCATCTCCCCGATGAGCAGGATGAGCGGCACCGCCGTCGCCGTCGCGACCGCGATGCGCGCTCGCTCGCCGAGGCCGGGCAGGAGCTGCTCCGTGATCGTCGCCGACAGCGACGAGTTCGCGATGTTGATGAGCTCGTTGCAGACGATGATCGTGACGATGAGCCGGCGCGGCTGCGCGAGGAGCGCGAGCACCCGCTGCGTCGCGCGGTCCTCTCGACGCCCGAGCGTCTCCTTCTGCACGCGCGACAGCGAGAAGAGGGCCGTCTCGGAGCCGGCGAAGAAGGCGGCGGCGATGAGCAAGGCGAAGAAGGCGCCGATGCGCCAGAGGAGCGCGGCCTCTACGCCCACTACGCCCCTTCCACCGGGAGCGTGAAGCTGAACGCCGTGCCCTTGCCGACCTCGCTGTCGAGCCAGACCGCGCCGCCCTGCGCCTCGACGAAGCGCTTCACGATCGACAGGCCGAGGCCCGTGCCGCCGTACTCCCGCGTCGAGGTGTTGTCGACCTGGAAGAACGGATCGAAGACGCGCGCGAAGTGCTCGGGCGGGATGCCGATGCCGTTGTCCTGCACCGCGACCCGCAGGCCGTCCGCCCCATCCGCCTCTTGCCGCGCGACGCCGCCGCGCCGCACCACCACGCGCACGGTGCCGCGCTCGGGCGTGAACTTCACCGCGTTGCCGAGCAGGTTCACCAGCACCTGGCGCGTCTTGTCGCGGTCGCCGACCGCGCGCGCGAGCGCGTCGGGCAGGTCGACCTCCAGGGTCACCTGCTTGCGACGCGCGTTCGGCGCCACCGTCGAGACCGCGACGCGCACCACCTCGGCGAGCTCGAAGGGGGTCTTGCGTACCTTCATCTCGCCCGCTTCCATGCGCGAGATGTCGAGGATGCCGGTGATGAGCTGGAGCAGCTGATCGCCCTTCTCCATCACGGTGCGCACGTAGTCGCGTTGCTCGTCGTTCAGCTGGCCGGCGATCCCCTCGAGCAGCATCTCCGAGTAGCCGATCACCGACGTGAGCGGCGTGCGCAGCTCGTGCGACACGGTGGCGAGGAAGTTCGACTTCAGGCGGTCGGCCTCTTGCAGCTTGTCGACCATCTCGCCGAGGCGGCGGTTCTTCTCGGTGAGCTCGCGGTTGTTCTCCTCGAGCGTCGCCATGTGGATGCGCGCCGAGAGCGCGCGCTTCATCCCGTCGACGAGGAAGGCGTCGGCGAGGCGGCGCAGGTGGAGGGCGAACGCGCTGGCCATCGCGTCGTCCCACGCCGCCGGCAGGGGCCCGAGCACCAGGCGTCCGACGGGATCGCCGGTGTTGAACACCCCGACCGACACGAATCGGCCCTCCGCCGTCGCCGTCGCGGTCGGGTCCCACTCACCGGGCAACGCCGCGCTCGTGGCCGGCGCCTCCCCGGCGAGGAGCTTGTCGAGATCGTCGAGCACCGCGAGGCGGACGCCGAGATCTCCGGCCCCCTCGACGAGCGCGGCGCGCGCGTTGCGATCGAGCAGCTCGTCGAGCCGGACCGGTGCGTCCATGTCGAGGGCGCTGGCGTTGCTCACCGGGCGCCCCCGACCCCGGTCGGCGCCTGCTTGCCGACGCCGAGCTGCCCGCCGAGGGAGCCGAGGAGCTCGTCCTTGCCGACGCCGTGCGACGAGCCGAGCCCGAGCTTCTTCTCGAGCGAGTCCCAGGTGGCGGCCGCGAGGCCGAGGAACGTCTCCGCCACGCCCTGCCCGCTCATCGCGACCGCGGCGTAGACCGGCTCCTTGCCGCGCGCGGCGAGCCGCGCCAGGTCGGCGTCGCTGCGGATGCCCGGCAGGTCCCGCTTGTTGAACTGGATGACGATCGGGATCGCGGCGGGATCGATCCCGTTCTCGCGCAGGTTCTGCTTGAGGTTGACGAACGACTCGTTGTTCGCCGCGGTCTGCGTGACGCGCGAGTCCGCGACGAACACCACGCCGTCGCACTGCTGCAGCACGAGGCGGCGGGTGGTGTTGTGGATGACCTGCCCGGGGACGGTGAACAGCTTCACCTTCACGGTGACGCCGGTCTGGCTCTTCACGCTGAGCGGGAGGAGGTCGAAGTAGAGGGTGCGATCGTCCTTGGTGTCGAGCGTGAGCAGGTGGCCGCGCCGGCGCGGATCGAGCCGCGCGTGGAGGGCCTGGAGGTTCGTGGTCTTACCCGAGAGCGCGGGTCCGTAGTAGACCAGCTTGACCGCGATCTCGCGACGTTGGAAGTCGATCTGCGCCATCGGCGGGCCCGAAGCGCGGGCGGACCCATAGCGTACCCCAGTTCCCCCGGCGACGAAAGCGGGTCAGCCGCGGCGCAGGCTCGCGTACCGCGCGACGACGGCCGCGACCGCGACGACGAACGCCGCGGCGAGGGCCACGGCCACGTAGTAGGCGATCCGGAACGCGCGCAGCGAGTCGCGCGGGGCCACCGCCTGCTGGTGCGCGGCGAGGAGCACGACCTTGTCGAGCGCGGCCCGGCCGGCCGCGTCGGCGGGGTCCTTGCGGAGCGCGCGGCGGTAGCGCGCGGCCGCGCCGTCGAGGGTGCCATGCGCCTGCGCGAGCGAGAGGAACGCCTCGTGCGCGGCGGGCTCCTGCCAGCGCGGCGCGAGCGCGTCGAAGGCACGGTCGAGCACGGGATCGGGTCGCGGCGCGTCGTCGAAGGCGTCCCAGCGGTCGAGGCGCAGCCCGCAGCGACGACACGCGGCGCGCTCTCCGGCCGGGCGGGGCTCGCCGCACTTCGGGCACTCGCTCACGCCCGGTCAGTCTAGCGGCTCTTAGCGCGCGGCGGGAGGACCCCGAAGCAATCAATCCGACTCCGACTCCGACTCCGCCATTGCCCGTTGCCGGTTGCCCGTTGCCCGTCCCCGGTTTCCGATCCGTTCCCTAGAAGCTGAACCC
>FTFF01000698.1_pt1 | contig 13794 bp, 12 predicted proteins | sample 1640361 | NCBI WGS metagenome assembly FTFF01 (sample SAMEA3914816, study PRJEB12502) | metagenome | biome: forest; material: soil | place: USA | collected 2011-09-16 | depth 0.3 m | reverse complement strand
CGGCGGCGATCTTGCGCCAGGGGGAGAGGAGGAAGCGGTCGACCCAACGTCTCATCCACTCACCGGAGGCGGAAACAGGGAACAGGGGACCGGCAACGGGCAACGGGCAATGTCGCGCTCCGATCCGTCCATTGCCCGTTGCCGGTTGCCCGCTCCCTGTCCCCTGTTTCCGATCTTATTTCTGCGCGCGAAGCACCATCGCCGCCGCCCGCAACCTCCGCCGCACGATCTCCTTCCCCAGCACCTCCATCGTGTCGAAGAGCGGCGGCGCGGCGGTGCGGCCGGTGATCGCGACGCGGACGGCCATGAAGAGCTCCTTCGTCTTCCAGCCGAGCTTCTCGGTGTACGCGCGCACCGCCGGATCGAGCGTCGCGACCGCGAAGGGCCGCAGCGCGTCGAGCTCGTCGGCGAGGCCGCCCAACGCCTCGGCGGTGGCCGCGGCGTCCCGCGTCTTCGGGACGAGGTCGCCCACGACGTGCGTGTAGTCGAGGTCGCCGGCGAGGAAGTACTCGATCGCGGGGACGAAGTCGTCGAGGCGGCGGATGCGCTCGTGCACGAGCGGCACGAGCCGGCGCAGCATCTCGTCGGACAGCCGCCAGCCGCGGATCGCCTGCACCAGCTGCTCGGGCGACATCTCGCGGATGTAGAGGCCGTTCAGCCAGGAGAGCTTCTCGAGGTCGAAGACCGGCGCGCCCGCCGACACCTTGTCCCACGCGAACGCCTCGACCATCTCGGGGAGCGTGAACTTCTCGCGGTTGTCGCCGAGCGAGAAGCCCATGAGGCCGAGGAAGTTGACGAGCGCGTGCGGCAAGAAGCCCGCGTCGCGGTAGTAGTCGAGCGAGACGGGGTTCTTGCGCTTCGAGATCTTCGACTTGTCCGCGTTCCGGAGGAGCGGCATGTGGAAGAACCTGGGCGGCGTCCAGCCGAACGCCGCGTAGAGCTGGAGGTGCTTCGGCGTCGACGAGATCCACTCCTCCGCGCGGACCACGTGCGTGATCTGCATCAGGTGATCGTCGACGACGTTGGCGAGGTGGTACGTCGGGAAGCCGTCCGACTTGAGCAGGACCTGATCGTCGACCTGCACGTTCTCGAAGACGACGCGGCCGCGCAGGCCGTCGTCGATCACCGTCTCGCCGTCCTTGCGCATGGCCAGGCGCACCACGTGCGCCTCGCCCGCGGCGACGCGCCGCGCGGCCTCGTCCTTGGCGACGCGGCGGCACATGCCGTCGTAGCCGGGCGCCTTCTTCTCGGCGCGCTGCGCGGCCCGGAGCGCCTCGAGGCGCGCCTCGGTGCAGAAGCACGGGTACGCCGCGCCCTTTCCGACGAGGATCTTGGCATGCTCGGCGTAGATCGCGCCGCGCTCCGACTGCCGGTAGGGCCCGAAGGGGCCGCCCACGTCCGGGCCCTCGTCCCAGGGGAGGCCGCACCACTTGAGCGCGCGGAGGATCGCCTCCTCGCTCTCCTTCGTCGAGCGCGCGCGATCGGTGTCCTCGATGCGCAGGATGAACTTCCCGCCCTCCTTCTTCGCGAAGGCGTAGTTGAAGAGCGCGATGTAGGCGGTCCCGACGTGGGGATCTCCCGTCGGCGACGGCGCGATGCGGACCCGGACCTGCGACATGGAGGGTGTTAGTAACAGCGAGGGTGAGGTCGGTCAATCCGAGAGGCCGGGAAAGCTGGTAGGATCGACTCGATGTCGCGCTTGTCGCTCTTGCTCCTGGCCGTCTGCGGCACCGCCTCCGCCACGACGATGACGCAGCTCGATCTCGCGGGGCTCACCGCCCGCGCGGAGTCCGTCGTCGCCGGGCGCGTGACCGAGGCCCGCGCCGCGTGGACCGCGGACCACTCCGCGATCTACACCGACGTCACGATCCTCGTCGACCGCGCGCTCGCGGGGGCGGCGCAGCCCGGCCAGCAGGTGGTGGTGCGGCGCGAGGGCGGCACCGTCGACGGCCTCGCGATGAAGGTCTACGGCGCGGCCACGTTCACGAAGGGCGAGGACGTCGTCGTCTTCGTCGAGCGTCGCAACGGCGCGCGGTACGTGGTGGGCATGGCACAGGGCAAGCTCTCGCTCTACACCGACGGCAGCGGGGCACGGCGCCTGCAGCGTGATCTCTCCGAGCTGAGCTTCCTTCCGCCCGCCGGCGGCGCCGCGCGCCCGTTCTCCGCGCGCAGCGTGACGACGCTCGACGAGCTCGCGGCCGAGGTGCAGCGCCTCCGCCGCGCGCCGCGGAACGCCCCGTGAGGCTCGCCATCGCGGCGGCGATCCTCGCGTTTTGCGGCGAGGCGGGCGCGTACGTCCGCTCGCGCACCGCGCACGGCACGCCGACGCACTGGACGGCGAGCTGCGTCATCGTCCAGCCCGACGCCGCCGGCACGAGCGACCTGCCCGCGGCCGACCTCTTCGCCGCCATCAAGCGCTCGATGGACGCCTGGCGCACCGCGACGGCGGCCTGCGGCTACATGACGCTCGACTACGTCGAGCCGGCTCCCCTCGAGGCGCACTTCGACGGGACGAACACGATCAAGTTCCGCGGCGATCGCTGGTGCCATCCCGACGACTCGCACTCGAGCGGGGTCTGCTACGACTCGATCGCCGCCGGCATCACGACGGTCTTCTACGTGGACCGCGCCGGCGACGACGACGGCCGGCTCCTCGACGCCGACGTCGAGCTCAACACGATCAACTTCACGTTCGACATCGTCGGCGCCGACGGAAAGCCCAGCAAGGCCGCGCGGCCGAGCACCACCATCGCGGATCTCGAGAACACGCTCGTCCACGAGCTCGGGCACGTCCAGGGGCTCGATCACACCTGCAAGGGGACCGCGCCCGTCGGCCTCGAGGTGGACGAGAACGGCCAGCCGCTGCCGGACTGCAACAAGCTCTCCGCGCTGCCCGCCAACGAGCGTGCGAAGATCACCGACGCGACCATGTTCATCTCGGCGACGCCGGCCGAGATCAAGAAGCGCAGCCCCGAGCCCGACGACGTCGCCGGGATCTGCAACGCCTACCCCACCGCGAGCGATCCCGGCACCTGCGCGGCGGCCGACCTGAGCGGCTACGGCGCCGACGGCCACGGCTGCGCCGCGGCGCCGAGCACGCGGACCGGCGCGAGCTGCGCGGCGCTCGCCGCCCTCGTCCTCGCCGCCGCGCTCGCCCACGCCGCGCGTCGCCGGCGCCGCTAGCGGCCTGGCGCCTCCGGTCGCGTCGCGTTTAGGCGGGTCGGGGTGATCCGGCGGTGGCCAACCCTTCGAAAGCGTGCGCGGCGCGATCGCCGCGGCCGCCGGCACAACGGTTGCCTTGGGTCGTCGTCGAGATGCGAGCGCGCAACCCAGTGTCCACCCACCGTGCGGTCGACGTCCTCTGGTCCGAGGACGACGATCAGACCTTCAAGCGCACGCGCGACGCGCTGACCGGCGCGCTCGACGAGCTCGAGCTCCCCCACGAGGTCCTCGAGGACACGGCCGAGATCCCGCGCCTGCCGGACACGTTCTGACCGCTTTGCGTTGATCGCCGTCACCGCGACGTGCTAACCGCCGAGCGGTGAAGCGAGCCCTCGTCGTCCTCCCCATCGCCGTGCTCGTCGCGTGCAGCTCCACCGGATCGCCCAGCGACGGGCCCGACGCCGCGATGCCGAGCCCCGACCTGGCCGAGCCCGTCGACAGCACCGACGTCCTGGCCGACGACGTCTTGCCTTGCGAGCACCCCGAGTACTGGCCGTACGCGCTCAAGTCGCAGACCTACCCGGCGACGGTGCACTACCGCCTGCGCGAGGAGGCGGACAAGGCGCAGGAGGTGCTCGGCTACCTCGAGCACTCGTGGCACGTCGAGGTCGAGCAGCTCGGCTTCCGGCCGCCGCTCGACGACGGCGGCAAGTGTGGCGCCGACGGCAGCTACGACGTCTTCATGTGGCGCGATCACGCCTACGGCAACGTCGAGGCCAGCTATACCGACACGATGGTCGGCGACCCGGTGGGACCCTACGACTCGTACCCGACGTTCTTCGTGATCGATCCGTGGGGCGTGCAGGGCGGATCGCTCCTCGACGCGACGATGGCGCACGAGCTCAACCACGCCTGCCAGGCCGCCGACGAGTGGCTCGAGACGCCGCCGATCTACGAGATGACGTCGCAGTTCATCGAGGATCAGGTCTACGACGACAACAACGAGTACGCGAGCATCCTCTACGACTTCCAGGCGCACCCGGACTGGTCCATCGACAAGGATGACAGCTACGCGAGCTGGTACATGTACGGCGCCGCGATGTACCTCTTCTACCTGCGCGACGCGCACTGGGGCGGCGACGCCACGTTCATCTCGGACATGTGGCTGCGCATGCGCAAGTCGCCGACGGCCTCGCACCCGAACTATCAGGATGCGCTCGACGCGATGCTGAAGGCGAAGGCGGGCATCGGCTACTTCGACTCGGTCGTCGAGTTCGCGCGCTGGCGCTGGTTCACGAACAGCCGCGACGACGGCAAGCACTTCGAGGAGGGCGCGCAGTGGCCGGCCAGCGCCAAGGTGGCGCTCGCGGCGAGCAACGTGAGCCCGACCGCCGGCAGCGTGACGATCTCGCCGGCGCCGATGCTGCTCGGCAGTGCGTACGTCGAGGTGGTACGCGGCAGCAGCGGTCCGGCGACCACCACCGTCAAGCTCGAGGCGCCGGTCGACGCGCGTGTGAAGTGGGTCGTGCAGGCGATCCCGGGGATGGCCGCCGGCTCCGACGGCGACCTCCTCGACCTGTCGGGCGGCTCGGCGACGATCCAGCTGCCCGCCGGCGGCAAGCGCATCCTCGTGGTCACGGCGCTGCCCACCGGCGCGTACGCGCCCGACACGCGCGACGACACCCGCTTCGCGGTCGCGCTCCACCTCGGACCGTAAGCGCGCTAGCCAGCTGAGGCGGGGTCACCCGTCCTCGCCGTCGCGTCGAGCCCCGCGAGATCACTCGATCGAAGCGGTGGCACCTCTGTTGCTCTAGGGGAGCTCGACACCGGTCGCAGCGGCCGGAGAGGAGCGACCGATGGGCGGCAAGTGGTTCGACGTGACGGGTGCAGCGCTGGCGGCGGCGATGATCTTCGGCGGACCCGCGTTCGCCGCGCGGACCTCGCAGGGCCAGGCGCAGTCGAGCACGGCGGGCTGGAAGGCCGCGCGGGCCAGCGGTGGCGCCGCCCTGGTCGGGAGCCGCCCCGCGGGCAAGCTCACCGCCAAGGCGAAGGAGATGGTCGACGAGATGATCGACTCGATCCTCAACTACAAGCACAAGGGCTCGAAGGAGAAGGGCGACACGCCGCCGCTCGAGCTCATGCCGATGCAGTCGACGGTGAAGCTCCGCGTGCCGAAGGGCCACAAGCCCGACTTCGAGAACTACACCGCGGCTGGCAAGCACACCATCTACAACGTGAGCGGCGTCGGCAAGGACGGCATCGTGCCCTTCTTCGCGCTCATGCCGGCGAGCGGCCACGTCAACGAGACGGTGGCCGGCAAGTACCTCACCAAGAACGACACGGCGCGCTACTACGCGAAGACGAACGTGTACAACATCGAGGTCGAGCACCCGGACGGCCGCATCGAGTACATCGACGGCATCAAGGCCGGCGGCGCGCTGGTGAAGGCCCACGAGCTCAACATCAAGCTCACGGCCGGCAGCACGTTCGTGCGCTTCTACCCCACGGCGACGGGCATCGGCGGCTACTACAACGGCCGCGTCGTCGAGCTCCGTTGGGACGGCACGTCCAAGTAGCGAGCTCGCCGTGAAGCGCGCCGCGCTCGTCCTCTTCCTCCTGTCGCTCGCGGCGCCGGCCTCCGCGCGGCGCATCACCCCCGAGCTCCGCCGCGCGATCGCGATCGTCGCCGACGAGAGCGGCGCCGCGGAGGCGCGCGCGCTCGAGAAGCTCCTCCACATGGAGGGGCGCGAGCAGATCCCGCTCTCGCGCGGGTTCGTCGACGCGGCGATCGGCCGCGAGAGCGTCCCGTTCCTCCGGCGCGTCGTCGCCACGCTCGGCCGCCTGCGCGGCGGCCGCCCCTACCTCGATCGCGCGATCGCCGAGCTGTCCGAGGCGCGCGGCGCCCTCGAGCGCCACGGCTACCTCAACTGGGGCGGGGACGGCCCGCACCCGTCGGATCGGCTGGTGCTCGCCGATCATCGCGTCGACGAGGCCGCGCTCGGACGCGACGCGGCGCGCGCGCGCACGGCCGACGACGTCGCCGGCGTCCTGCGCGAGGCGCTCTCCGGCCGAGGCCTCGAGGTCACGACCGACCGCGACGGGAACGTCGTCGCGACGTTGCATGGCAAGCGGCCCGAGACGATCGTGCTCGGCGCTCGCCGCGATCCGAGCGGCGCCGACGTCGCGGCCCTCGCCGAGGCCGGCCGCGCGCTCGCGGGGCGGCCCTTCGAGAAGACGATCCGCCTGGTCCTCTTCGCCGACGACGGGGTCGGCGCCGGCGATCGCTTCGCCGCCCGCTCCGCGCGCGACGGCGCGCCCGTCGAGGCGGTCTTCCTGCTCGACGCCATCGCGCACGGCAGGGGCGCCAAGCTGCAGCTGCACACCGATCGCGACGAGCGCTCGCTGTACCTCGGCTCCGAGGTGCAGCGCGCGGCCGCGCGGCTCGACACCGAGCTCTCGCCGGTGGGGATCCTGCCGATCGATCGCGCCGCGAACGACGGCGCCGCCAGCCGCGTCGGCGCGGTCCCGACGGTGCGCATCGGCGCGCAGCCCGGCGACGCCCACCAGGCGGACCTCCATCGCGCGGGCGAGGTCATCGCCGCCGCGCTCGAGGCGACCGCGCGCGCGGCGCTGCCGATCGTGCGGCGGGCGGGCGTCACGACGCGCACCGTGCCCGCCGACAGCCCCCTCGGCCCGGCGCTCTCCGGCGAGCAGCCGGAGCGCGGCGCACGCGACGAGCTGTACGACGAGCGCGGACGGGTCCGCCCCGCGTACCAGGCCGTCGCGGGCGTCCTCGTCGAGCAGTCGAAGGACGACGCCGCGGCCGCCGCGCGCGCGATGCACGTCGAGTCGCGCGACGACTCGAGGTACCGGCCATACCCGCGCGTCTTCACGGCGAAGGAGTTCGTCGGGGTGCGGCGCGGGCTCGAGCAGCTGGAGCGCGTGATGCAGGCGACGCTGCGCGACATCTACAGCCCGCGGTCGCGCCTGCTCGAGGACGGGATCCTCACCCAGGCCGAGCTCGACGTCGCCGAGGGCTTCCGCAAGGACTTCGTCGGGCGCTTCACGCCGAAGACGCGCTTCGGACTGCTCGCGCGGCCGGACCTCGTGCGCCGCGCCGACGGCAAGTTCACGATGCTCGAGCTCAACCAGGGATACCTGGGCGGCCTGCCCGGGATCGCCAGCACGCGCGCGCTGTTGAAGGACGCCAACCCGGAGCTGTTCGACGCGGCGGCGGTGCGACCGGTCGAGGACTTCGTCGTCGACCTCGCCCGCCAGCTGAAGGGGATGGCGCGGCGCGGCGGCAAGGTCGTCTTCTTCAACGACGGGCGCCAGGCCTTCGCCGAGGACTCCGAGGACAGGTACCTCGCGGCCGAGCTCAAGAAGGAGGGGATCGAGTACGTCTCTTCCGACACGCGGAGGCGCCTGCAGACGATCCGCGGCCGCGTCTACCTCGTGGACGACGACGGCGCCCGCGAGCGGGTCGACGTCGTCTACTCGCGCAAGACGTGGGTGCCGCCGGAGATGGAAGAGGCGCACGTGCGCGGCGGTGTGATCGTGTTCCCGTCGCCCGGCGCCGCGGTGCTCGAGAGCAAGAACCTCTACAAGAAGCTGCCGACGCTGATCCGCCGGCTGCTCAACGAGGAGCCGGTCTTCGGCTTCCTCAAGACGCGCTCGTTCGGCGCCGGAGCGAAGCTCGACGCGCCGTTCCTCGACGAGGTCCTGAAGGACCCGCGCGACTGGGTCATCAAGTCGGCGAACGACGCCGCGGGCGACGGCGTGCTCGTCGGTCGAACCGCGACGCCGGCGCAGCTCGCCGCCTTCAAGGCCAAGATCCTCGCGAACCCCGCGGGCTGGGACGCGCAGGAGTACACCGCGCCCGAGACGCTGAACGGCGAGCGCGTCGACTTCGATCCGTACCTCGTGTCCACGCGCGGTCGGGTGCTCATCCCCGCCGGCGCGATGGTCCGCTCCGCCAAGCTCGACAAGCGCTTCAGCGATCACCCCCGCTTCCTCGACGCCTGGGTGCTCGACGAAGCCAAGCCGCGCGACTACCTCGCGAAGGCACGCCCCCGCGCGCCGCGCGGCCGCGCCCGTCGCTAGCCCTCCCGCGGACGGACGAGGCCGAGCGCATCGTCCCCGACCGCGAGGCGCGCGCCGAGCACGACCGTCGCGATCGCGACCATCGGCGGCGCGATCAGCCAGGCGTGCGGGTGCGCCGCCGCCTGGGCCAGCAGCTCCCCCCACGACGCGACGGGCGGGGCGATCCCGAAGCCGAGGAAGCCGAGCGCGCTCTCGAGCAGCACCGCCTGGCCGAGGCCGAAGCCCGCGAGCACCCACGCCGGTCCGAGCGCGAGCGGCAGCACGTGGCGCAGCGCGATGCGCGCGGGCGCCGCGCCGAGCGCGCGCGCCGCGGTGACGTGCTCGGAGGCGGCGACGCGCAGCGCCTCGGCGCGCACCATCCGCGCGGCGTAGGGCCACTCCACGAGCGCGATCACGACCGCCACCTCGGCGAGCGAGCCGCGCCCCGAGAGGCCCTGCACCGCGAGGAGCAGGAGCAGCGGCGGGATGCTGAGGCCGGCGTCGACGAACCGGCCGAGGACCGCGTCGAGCGTTCGCGACGCCGCGCACAGGGCCCCGACGAGCGCGCCGAGCGCGAGGTAGAGGAGCACGGCGAGCCCGCCCACCAGGCAGGCCACGCGCGCGCCATGGACGAGGCGCGCGGCGACGTCGCGGCCGCGGTCGTCGGTGCCGAGGAGGTGCGCGCGGGAGGGCGGCGCGAGCACCGCCATGGCGCCGCCCGGCCGCTGCGCGAGCGGCCCGTAGGGGATCGGCGTGCGCACCAGCGACGCGCCACGCGCCGCGAGCGTCTGCTGATCTTCGGCGGCGAGCGCGGCCGGCCGCGCGACGCACGGCAGGAGGTAGGTCTGCCCGTCGACGCGGCAGAAGAGCGGCAGGTCGGACGCCAGCAGATCGGCGGCCAGCGCGGCGAGCGCGACCGCGCCGAGCATCGCGACGCCGAGGCGCCTCACCGCCCGCCCGCGCGCGCGTGGAGGCGCGGATCGAGGAGCGGCGCCACGAGATCGACGGCGAGGTTGCAACCGATCGCGAGCGCGGCGCCGGTGAGCACGAGGCCGAGCTGGACGGGGTGATCGCGCCCCGCGAGCGCGTCGAACGCGAGGAGGCCGATCCCCGGCAGCCCGAAGATCGCCTCGACGAGCGCGGCGCCCGACAGGAGCGCGGGCAGCTGCAGCGCCGCGAGCGTGAGGAGACGCAGCGCCTGGCCGCGCAGCGCCGCGCGCCGGAGCCGCCCCGGCGCTGCGCCCGCGGCCCGTAGCGTGCGCAGCGCGTCGCCGTGAAGCGCCTCGTCGATCGCGCGCGCCAGGTGCGCGTAGACCGTCGGCACGAGCAGCGGCTGCAGGCTCGCCGCGGCGGCGAGGAGCGCGCCGGCCGACGGGCCGTACCCGCCGCCGAGCGCGAGGAGCGCGAGGCCGAGCGCCGGCACCGGGACCGCGTAGAGCGCGCCGAGCGCGAGCGTGAGCCCGGCGCGGGCGCGGCGCGCACGGACGAGGGCGAGCGGCAACGCGATCGCCCACGCGAGCGCGAGCGCGGCGGCCGCGAGCGCGGCGGTGAGCGGCAGCCGCTCGGCGATCTTCGCGGCGACGGGCCGCCCGTCGAGGAGCGAGCGCCCGAGGTCGAGGCGCGCCAGGTGCGCGAGCCACCGGCCGAGCCGCTCGACGAGGCCGCCCGAGAGGCCGAGCGCCTCGCGCAGCGCCTGCCGCGCGGCGTCGTCGCCGTGCAGCCCGAGGCGCGCGCTCGCGGCGTCGCCCGGCGCGAGCTCGACGACGAAGAACGCGACGATCGCGACCGCGCCGAAGGTCGCGAGCGCGAGGAGCGCGCGGCGACCGCGGCTCACGGCGCCGCCGTCCGGAACGCGCGCTCGAGATCGAGGCCGTCCGACGATGGGCGTACGCCGCCGACGCCCGCGGCGACCGCGGTGTCGACCTCGGGCGCGACGAGGAAGCTCATCGGGCCGCGCTCGTGGAGCGCACGGTGCAGCCGGCGATCGAGCGCGTGCCGCTCTGCCGGGTCCTCGGTGCCGCGGATCCGATCGAGCAGCGCGTCGACCTCGGCGTCCGCGAAGCCGGCCCAGTTCTGCTCGCCGCGCGCGCTCGAGTGGAAGAGCCCGTGGTTGTCCTGCTCGAGCGCCAGCGTGAGCTGGAGCGCCGCCACGTCGAAGTCGTGGGTGCGCAGCCGCTCGAGGACCTGGGCGAAGTCGAGCTTCTCGATGCGGAGCGCGACGCCGGCGCGCCGCAGGTCCTCCTCCATCAGCGTCGCGAGCTGCTCGACGGCGATCGAGCCCGCCGTCGACAGGAACGAGAGCGTGCGCGGCCGCTCCGGCAGCGCGGCGAGGGCCGCCTGCGCGGCCGCTGGCTCGTAGGGCCAGGGCGCGATCGACGGGTCGTACGACGGCGTCCCCGCGACGTACGGCCCCGAGTGCGGCCGCGCGCGCCCGGCGAAGGCCACCTCGACGAGCCGCGGCAGATCGACGAGGCGCCCCAGCGCCGCGCGGACCGCCGGGGTCGCGAGCGCGGGGCGCGCGACGTTCCACAGGACGAAGAAGAACGCGCGCGGCGTGTGCCGGTAGAGCCGGTGCCCGGCGAGCTTCGGATCGCGCTCCGCGGCCTGCGCGGCGCCGGGCGGCAGCCGCCACATCACGTCGAGCTCGCCGCGCTGGTACAGGAGCCACGCCGCTTGCCGGTCGCGCACGAAGCGGAAGTCGAGGCGCTCGAGCGCCGGGTGCGCGCCCGGGTACGCCTCGTTCCGGAGCAGCACGAGCGACACGCCGCTCTGCCACGCCGAGAAGCGGAAGGGCCCCGAGCCGACGGGCGCGCGGCAGAACGGCGCCGATCGTAGATCGACGCCCGCGAGGAGGTGCTTCGGGTAGATCGCGATGTGCGCGAGCGCCTGCAGGAGGAAGGGCGCGGGCGTCGGCACCGCGAGCGCCACCGTGTGCGCGTCCACGGCCTCGACGCGCGTCACCGGGAGGAGGTCGCTGCGCTGATCGGCGGCGAGCTTCGGATCGCGCGCGAGCTCGAGCGTGAAGGCGACGTCGGCCGCGGTGAGCGGGTGCCCGTCATGGAAGCGCGCGCCCTCGCGCAGGTGGAACACGATGCGGCGCGTCGTCCCCTCCCCCACGCTCTCCCAGCGCTCGGCGAGCCGCGGCGCGAGCGCGCCCGACTGCGGCGACTGCTCGACGAGCGTCTCCATCACCTGGTTCTCGACGATCCAGCGGACCCACGCCTCGTGGTTCACCAGATCGCAGAGGCCGCCCGGCTCCGCGTCGACGTGGACGCGCAGCGCGCCGCCCGGGCGCGCGGGGCGGGTGTCCGCCGGGCAGCCCTCGTCGCCGCAGCGGACGACCGTCGGCCCCGCGGCGACGGCGGCGGGAGGACGCGATCGATCGCGTCCGCACGCGCCCGCCGCGGCTCCGACGAGGAGGCAGCAGAGGATCGCGCCGCCGGGCTCACGCATGCCGCGCGCGAGCTTAGCCCATTTCGCCTCCATCCCCGCGCCCGCGCGCTTGGCACGACGGGGATCACATGCTAACAAGGCCAACCATGTCGAACGCTTCCGCCCTGATCTCGCCCTCGCTCTCGTTTCGGGGCCGGCCGCTCCGCGCGGGCGCCGGAGTCTTCGTGTTCGTGCTGGCGTTCGGCGGCGGCTCGGGCGCGACGCTCGGCACCGATCCGAGCAACGCGCTCCCGCCGATCAAGGTGGACCTGCCGCCGCCGCCGCCGTTCACGCCGCCGGACGTGCCGATCAAGACGCCCGACGGGATCTACTCGATCTACGGCCTCCGCAAGGAGAAGGCGAAGACGCTGGGCCAGGAGGTCAAGGTCCAGGGCTACCTCATCGAGGTCTACCAGTGCCCGGTCTGCCCGAAGAAGCAGACGTGCAAGGCCTGCGATCAGCCCCACTTCTTCATCGGCGACAAGCCGGACACGAAGAAGGAGAAGGCGCTCATGGTGGTCGACTACCTCGGGCAGAAGCAGAAGCCGCCCGCGCTCACGGTCGGCAAGCAGTACCTCGTCGAGGGCGGGTTCAACATCAACTCACCGACGGGGTTCGGCTCGTCGGACGGCCTCATCGTCTTCGGCAAGATGAAGGACGACAAGGGCGTCGAGTTCCTCTCGCCGACGGCGAAGCTCGAGCAGAAGGCGATGGCGGGCGAGGCGATCGAGGCCGCCATGGCGGCGAAGCGCGAAGCGGCGAAGAAGAAGAAGTAGCCGTGGTCCGGAACGTCGTACGGTCGCTCTCCCTGTGGATCGGCATCGCAGGGACGACGACGCTCATGTACTTCGTGGGCGCGCCGATCTTCCTCGTGACGGCGCCCTTCGATCCGCTGCGCCGGATCGGCCACTGGTACGCGACACGCTGGGGGCGCATCCTCTGCGCGCTCAACGCGCGCTGGTCCGTCGAGGTCGTCGGCCGCGAGAAGATCCCGACTGACCGTCCGCTCGTGGTCGTCTCGAACCACCAGGGCGTCGGCGACATCATCGCGGTCTACTTCCTCGACGTGCACTTCAAGTGGATCTCGAAGGCGGCGAACTTCTACGTGCCCTGCATGGGCTGGTTCATGTTCCACGCCGGGTACATCCCGCTCCACCGCGGCCGCAAGGACTCGATCCGTCGGTGTATGGATCGCGCGCGCTGGTACCTCGACCGCGGCGTGTCGATCCTGTTCTTCGCCGAGGGCACGCGCAGCAAGGACGGCAGCGTGCTCCCCTTCAAGGGCGGCGCGTTCAAGCTCGCCGTCGACGGACAGTTCGACATCCTCCCGCTCGGCATCGGCGGCACGCGTGACGCCTTGCCGAAGAACACCTGGCGCTTCAACGAGGAGCGCACGCCGATGAAGGTCGTCGTCGGCGACGTCATCTCGACGCGCGGCCTCGGCGATGGCGACGTCGCCGCGCTCGCGCGCCGTGCCCGCGAGGTGGTGGTGGCGCTCAAGGCCGAAGCCGACGCGCGCATCGACGCCGAGCTCGGCACCGCGCCAGCGGCCGCGCCGAACGGAGTTGATCGCTACGAGGACCCCATGCTAGAAGCCCGGAGCTCGGGGGCGTTAACTCAGCGGTAGAGTGCTTCCTTCACACGGAAGAAGTCGCAAGTTCAATCCTTGCACGCCCCACCACATTAGCGACGGCCAGCGAGCGAAGGCGGACCTGTGCCGCCGCAGCGAGCGGGGGGTTCGGGGGCGCAGGTCTTCCGGAGCCCCCGAGACGATCAACTGCTTCCTTCACACGGAAGAAGTCGCAAGTTCAATCCTTGCACGCCCCACTATCCTCGTCGGAACCCTGAGAGGGTTCCGCTCCTCCCGCGAAGAGCGCCGTCGGGCAAAGCCCGCCGACGCTCACGCGATGTAAGGGGAACCTTCCCGCCTCCCCTCCCTCCGCGCGAGAGCCGCGCGGACGGACTCGCGGACTCGTCCTTGGCGGACGTGTTCGTCGCGACGCCGCAAGATGGGCGCCAGCTCGACGGTGGCGTCCACGCTCGAGTTAGCGCGCTCGATGCGGGCGTCGCCGTGACATCACTGTCTCGCCGGTGTGGGCCGGCGCGGCAGCAGGAGCG
>FTFF01000832.1_pt1 | contig 13936 bp, 8 predicted proteins | sample 1640361 | NCBI WGS metagenome assembly FTFF01 (sample SAMEA3914816, study PRJEB12502) | metagenome | biome: forest; material: soil | place: USA | collected 2011-09-16 | depth 0.3 m | reverse complement strand
GACGGCGCCGACACCGCGTTCGTCCTCGCCGACGGCCAGGTCCACGCGCGCAAGGTCACCATCGCCGATCACGCGGGCGTGGAAGTCTACGTCTCGAGCTCGTCGAGCAGCTTCTTCTTCTCGGCGACCTTGCCCTCGGCGGCCTTCTGCGCCGCGGCGTCGCCCTTCGCCGTCGCGGCGTCGAGCTGCTTCTGGTAAAAGCCGAGCCGGTCCTTCACGTCGGCCAGCTCCTTCTCGACCTTCCCGAAGCCGTCGAGGGTGGCGAGCGGCGTACCGGCCTTCACCTCGGCGCCCGCCGCGATCACGTCGGTGACCTTGCCCGCCTCACCGAACGAGAGGCTGCGCGGCGAGCCCTTCTCGAGCTTCGCGCTGCCGTCGTGCAGCGTCACGAGCTCGCGCGGGCGCACCACCTGGACGGCGACCTTGGCGCCGCCCGGCGAGAGGAACGTCACGTAGGCGACCACGCCACCGACGAGGATCAGCACCAAAAGGAGGCCCATCACCGAGCGCGAGCGGCGCGGCGCGGGGGTGTCCTCGTCGCCGTGCGCCATCGGCCCGGCGCCGCTCCGCGTCGTCAGCGATGGCTCCTTCACGGGCGCGCGGGCGGTGACCTCGTCGGGGCGCGCGTCGCGCGCGTCGAAGCCCGGCGACGCCGGGCGCACCGGCAGCGGCTCGAGCGTCCGTGGCGGGAGCGCCTCCTGGCGCTCGGTGAGCGCGTCGTCGGCGAGCTCGAGGGGGATGTCCTCCTCGTTGCCCGCGAGGCCGGGGCTCGGCGGCGGCAGCGGCGTCATGGAGGCGTTCAGCGCGCCCGGATCGCGGGGCGGCAGCGTCTCCATCGCGTCTCCCGCGAGGAACCCGAGCTCGGCGAGTCGGGCGGCGTACGCGGCGAGGCTCGCGCGGGTCACGTCGAGCTCGAGCGCGCGCTTCGCCCACTCCGCGACGTCGTCGAGCGAGCGCTGGCCGTCGAGCTGCGAGGCCAGCTGCCACTCGAAGTCGTAGAGGCGCATCGCGTGACCCGAGCTCGGGTCGCGCACGTCGAAGAACCGGACCCCTTCCTCGTCGGCGGGGGTGGCCTGCAGCTCAGGTCGCAGTCGAGGGATCGTCAACGCCGCTCCGTTCGCTCTCGTTCGTAGTGGCGGCGGATCAACCGCCGCGCTTCAGCTCCGTCAGCACGAGCTTGGCGACGGCCTTCAGCGTGTCGAAGACGCCGACGCCGGTGGTCCCGACCGCCTCGTAGTCGGGGACCTTCGTCGGATTGAGGAGGTTGCGCAGCTCCTCGAGCGGCGCGGCGTTCGGGAGGTCGCGCTTGTTGAACTGCACGACGTACGGGATCTTGTCGAGGTTGTAGCCCTGGTCCTGCAGGTTCACGCGCAGGTTGTCGAGCGACTCGATGTTCGCCTCCATGCGCTCGACCTGCGAGTCGGCCACGAAGACGACGCCGTCGACGCCCTTCAGGATGAGCTTGCGGCTCGCGTCGTAGAACACCTGCCCCGGCACGGTGTAGAGGTGGAAGCGCGTCTTGAAGCCGCGGATCTCGCCGAGCGACAGCGGCAGGAAGTCGAAGAAGAGCGTGCGCTCGGTCTCGGTCGCGAGGGAGATCATCTTGCCCTTCGCGTCGGGATTGGTCTTTTGGTAGATGTACTGCAGGTTCGTCGTCTTCCCGCAGAGGCCCGGGCCGTAATAGACGATCTTGCAGTTGATCTCGCGCGAGCTGTAGTTGATGAAGCTCATGGGGCTAAGGCGGCCTCAGTCATTGAAGAGGTTGTCGATGTCGTCATCGGAGATCTCGCCGAGGACGGGGCCCGCGGCGCCCGACGCCATCTTCTTGACGAGCGCTTCGAAGACCTTCGCGAGGTCGTCCGACGCCTTCTTGACGCGCAGCCGGACGAGGCCGAGCGAGGAGCGCGTGTCGAACAGCACGACGAGGATCGCGCGCTGCGCCACGATCGACAGGTGGATGTTGGTCTTTTCGCCCTCGTGGAACTGCCCCGAGAACTCTTTCTCCTGGAGGAGCTTGGCGATGCCGCCGGTGGCCGCGACGTTGCCCGCGAACAGCGACGACAGCGAGGTCACGTCGAGGTGCTCGGTGGCGCCAGCGCGCGCGATCTCCTGGCCGTCCTTGTTGATGACCAGGATCGCGATCGCGTTCGAGTCACGATGGAGCCGGTCGCAGATCGCCTGGATCTGCTGCTGCTCCTCCTCGAACATCACGACCTGAGGCGTCCCCATCGAAGTCTCCCTAGCCTAGTCTCGACCCATCACGAGGAACCGTTCGCGCAGCCGTAAAGCCGTACCACGAAAACCGCACGTCCCTCAAGTGGTTGGGCAGTCAGAGCTCACGCCGGCCGGCCAGCGCGCGCGCCAAGGTGAGTCCGTCGGCGTATTCGATCTCGCCGCCCACCTGAACGCCCGAGGCGATCCGCGTGAGGCGCAGCCCGAGCGGCCTGAGCACCTTGCCGAGGTAGAGCGCCGTCGCCTCGCCCTCGACGTTCGGGCTGGTGGCGACGATCACCTCCTCCACCGCGGCGCCGCCGCCGAGGCGCAGGAGGAGCTCGCGGATGCGGAGGTCGTCGGGGCCGATGCCCTCGAGCGGTGAGAGCACGCCGTGGAGGACGTGGTAGCGGCCGCGGTAGCCCGCGGTGCGCTCGATCGCCACGAGGTCCGCGGGCGAGGCGACGACGCAGAGGAGCTTGTCGTCGCGCCGTGCGTCGGCGCAGAGGCCGCAGGGATCGACCTCGGTGAGGTTCATGCAGCGCGAGCACAGGCGGACGCGTTCCTTCACGTCGAGGAGCGCCTGCGACAGCTCGCGCGCGAGCTCCCCGGGCGCGCGCAGGATGTGGAACGCGAGGCGCGTCGCCGTCTTCTCGCCGATGCCGGGCAGGCGGCCGAGCTCGCGCACGAGGCGCTGGATCGGATCCGACACCGCCTAGAACAGGCCGGGGATCGGCAGGCCGCCGGCGACCGAGCGGACGGCGTCGTGCTGCAGCGCCTGCGCCTTGACGAGCGCCTGGTTGATCGCGGCGGCGACGAGGTCCTCGAGCATGCCGAGCTCGGCGCGATCGACGACGGCCGGATCGATCTTCACCTTGCGCACCTCGAGACCGCCGGTGATCTCCACGGTGACCATGCCGCCGCCCGCGGCGCCCTCGACGACCTGCTTGCGCGCCTCTTCCTGGGCGGCGGCGAGGTCCTCCTGGAGCTTCTGCGCCTGGGCGAGCATCGCGGAGAGATCGGGCGGGGACGTGGGCATCGGACCTACCTGCTCTTGTCGTCGTCGAGATCGACGACGGGTTCTTTCCACGTGCCGCCGAAGCGCGCGTCGAGCGCCTTGCGGACGGGGTGCTCGAGCGACTCCTTGCGGCGGCGCTCGCGATCCTCGTCGCCCTTGCGCTGCTCGACCTCGATCAGCGTCTCGGTGCGCGTGACGTCCTCCGTCGAGCCGACGATGATCTCGATCGTGGGGTCGGTGCTGGTGAGCTCGCGCAGGATCGTGCGGAAGGCGTCGAGCCGCTCGCGCATCGCGTCGGCGTCGAAGTCGCGATCGAACGCGATGGTCAGGCGTCCCGCATCATGGTGGACGCAACGGCCCTGGGTGAGGATCGAGAGGCGCGGCGCGCGCTCGAGCACCGCCTCGACGAGCTCGGTGAACGATTGCGGCGCGCGACGGACGGGGGCGGCGGCCGGGATCGGAGACGGCGAGGGAGGCGGAGAGGGAGAGGGAGAGAAAGACGGAGAGAAAGACGGAGAGGGAGACGGAGAGGGAGATGGAGAGGGAGACGGAGCGAGGGTTGGGCGTGGCGCGGGCGCTGGCTCCTCGAGCGCGCCCTCGAGCTCGACGAGGCGATCGATGAGCCCGGCGATCGGCTCGAGCGGCTCGGCCCGGCACAGCTCGACGAGACCGACCTCGAGCGCGTGCCGCTGCGTCGCCGCGCGCGCGATGCTCTCGACGGTCTTGCTGAAGCGCTGGAACAGGATCTCCGGCAGCGTCGCCGGCGCGCGGCCCGCGAGCGCGGTCAGCGCGGCGAGCTCGTCCGGACCGCCGTCGAGGAGCGCCCCCGGTTCCTTCACCGCCGCGACGATGACGAGGTCGCGCAGGCCCGCCAAAAGCGTGTGCGCGAGCTGCGCGAGGTCGTAGCCGCGGCGGAAGGCGTCGTCGACGAGGCGGAGCGCGGCGGCGGGCTGCTTGTCGACGGTGGCGGCGAGGAGGCCCGAGACGAGCGCGCGGTCGGCGACGCCGAGGACCTCGGCGGTCTGCGCCTCGCTGAGCGCGCCGTCGTGCCCGCCGGCGAGCACCTGGTCGGCGAGCGAGAGCGCGTCGCGCACCGAGCCGCCGCTCTCGCGCGCGATGAGCACCAGCGCCGCCGGCTCCGCGGTGACGTGCTCGCGCCCGAGGACGTCGGCCAGGTGGTCGGCGATGCGCCGCGCGGCGACGAGCTTGAAGTTGTAGCGCTGCACGCGCGACAGGATCGTGGCCGGCAGCTTGTGCGGGTCGGTCGTGGCGAAGACGAAGACCGCGTGCGGCGGCGGCTCCTCGAGCGTCTTCAAGAGCGCGTTCCACGCCCCCGACGAGAGCATGTGCACCTCGTCGAGGATGTAGACCTTCTTCTTGCCGCGCACCGGCGCGTAGCGGATCGCGTCGCGCAGGTCGCGGATGTTGTCGACGCCGTTGTTCGACGCGGCGTCGATCTCTTGCACGTCCACGCTCGCGCCCGAGGTGATCTCGCGGCACGGCTCGCAGTCGTTGCACGGCTCTGCCGCGGGGCCCTTCTCGCAGGAGAGGGCCTTGGCGAGGATGCGCGCCGCGGTCGTCTTGCCGACGCCGCGCGCGCCGCAGAACAGGAAGGCGTGGTGCAGGCGCCCCTGCTCGAGCGCGCTCTTCAAGGTCGCGGTGACGTGCTCTTGACCGACGATCTCGTCGAACCGCTGGGGACGATACTTACGAGCGAGGACCAGATAGGACATTTCGCGTGCCTTCGCAGCGCAACGGGCGTCGCGCGCAAAAGGGGGAGAAGAAAAAAGGTGGCTCCGGGCACCCGCGCCGTCGACTACCGTTGCTCCCTTCCGGGCCTGGCGGGGTTCGTCTACTTTGCGTCGCCCAGAGCCAAAAGCGTTATACCCGGAATCGCGCTCGGCGGAAGGGCGTTTCCGCAGAGACATCCGATTCCTGGCGGAGAGGGAGGGATTCGAACCCTCGGTACCTTTCGGTACACACGATTTCCAGTCGTGCCCAATCGGCCACTCTGGCACCTCTCCCATGGTCTCGGCAGCGCGATCGCCCGGCGCTCTGCCACTGCCCGTTGCCGGTTGCCGGTTCCCTGTTTCCGACGGGGCGATACGGGAAAAACTCTTGGCGGAGAGGGAGGGATTCGAACCCCCGGTACCCTTGCGGGTACACCTGATTTCGAATCAGGCGCAATCGACCAGGCTCTGCCACCTCTCCAAGTTCGTCGAAGGCTAGTCCGAGCGGCGAAGCTCGGCGAAGAAGGTCTTCAAGATCGTGCTCGCCTCGACCTCGAGCACCCCCGCCGAGACCTCGACGCGGTGGTTGAGGCGCGGGTCCTCGGCGATCCGGTACAGCGTCCGAACCGCGCCGGCTTTCGGGTTGGTGCAGCCGAAGATCAACCGCTCGATCCGCGCATGGACGATCGCCCCTGCGCACATCGGGCACGGCTCCTGGGTCACGTACAAGGAGGAGCCGATCAACCGCCAGCCGCCGACCGCCTGCGCGGCCTGCCGGATCGCGAGCATCTCCGCGTGCGCGGTCGGGTCTCCATCCCGCTCGCGCCGGTTGCCGCCGCGCCCGACGATCCGACCGTCGATGATGACGACCGCGCCGACCGGCACGTCGCCCGCACGGCCGGCCGCCTCCGCCTCCGCAAGCGCCGCGCGCATGAAGCCTTCGTCGACGTCGTCGGATGCGTGGTCGCTCATGACCGAATCGGCGCAGCCCAGAGGATTCGAACCTCTGACCCTCGGTTCCGTAGACCGATGCTCTATCCAGCTGAGCTAGGGCTGCAGGGAAGAACGTCCCCGTATCATGACGGCCGATACGAAGACAACCGCGGAGAGAGCGGGATTCGAACCCGCGATAAGGCTTTTGGCCCTATGCCCGCTTAGCAAGCGGGTACCTTCGGCCTCTCGGTCATCTCTCCTATTGAGGGGGGGGCGTTCCCGTCCCCCCCTCGCTCGGCAGAGCCGAGCGAGCCTCCCCCCCACCGCGCGTTTCTCGCGCGAGGCGTCTCGCGGACTCGCCGCCCTCCGTTTGTGACGGTGGCGGTTTCTCGCGCGAGGCGTCTCGCGGACTCGCCGCCCTCCGTAATAGGCGACGGGCTGCGGGGGGGAGTGTTTCGCGAAATGTCCTATTCGATTTTCATTCGCGAGGAGGGCGGCGGAGGAGGAGGGATTCGAACCCCCGGCGCTTTCGCGCTGCGGTTTTCAAGACCGCCGCCTTCGTCCACTCGGCCACTCCTCCCGATTGTCATCCTCGGTGCGACCCTTCCTCGTGAGGGAGGGCCGGGCCGAAGAGCGTGTGTAGATAGCAAGGCCAAACCACTCTTGTCAAAGGAGAAGGACGGGCGTCGCGTCGAGATCGCGGTGAAGGGGGCGTGATATGCTCGCCGTCCCGGACGCCATGAACATCACCTGCGAACGCTGCCGCGCGCAGTACGACATCCCCGACGCGAAGATCCCGGCATCCGGGTTCAAGATGACCTGCCCCGCCTGCTCCCACCAGCTCGTGGTCGCAGCCGCCGGGAGCGCCCCTGCGCCGTCGCCCCCGCCCGCCGGGCCTCGCGAGATCGCGCTCTCGTCCATGGACGACGGCGTCGATCTCCCCGCGCCGGTGAAGGAGGCCGCGCCGACGCCGCTCGTGCCGGCCGCCTCCGGCCTCGCCGACGTCGACTTCGCGATGCTCGCCACGCCCGACGCGGACGACGCCGAGGCCGACCTGCCCGCACCGGTCGCGCCGCGCGGCGCGACCGGTGCGGGCAGGTCGGCCTCGGCGTCGTCCGCGTCGGGCGTGGCGAGCATCGCGAAGTCGACGTCGGCGAGGCCGGAGGCGGCCGGCACGAGCGGCGTCGGCGCGGCCTCCTTCACCGGCGCGGGGAGATCGACGCCGTCGTCCATGGACGAGAGCGCGATCTCGCGAGGCCCGGCGGGCGGGGGCGACGGCGCAGGGGCGCTCCCGGCGGCTGCGACCACGAGCTGGTGGGAGCAGGCGGGGCAGGTCATCTTGAACCCGGATGCCGGGATCTTCGCGTCGGGGATGTCGTACTGCGCGCGGCAGCGTTCGCAGGTGATGTTCATGGCGTCCGGGACGGCGAGCATATCACGCCCCCTTCACCGCGATCTCGACGCGACGCCCGTCCTTCTCCTTTGACAAGAGTGGTTTGGCCTTGCTATCTACACACGCTCTTCGGCCCGGCCCTCCCTCACGAGGAAGGGTCGCACCGAGGATGACAATCGGGAGGAGTGGCCGAGTGGACGAAGGCGGCGGTCTTGAAAACCGCAGCGCGAAAGCGCCGGGGGTTCGAATCCCTCCTCCTCCGCCGCCCTCCTCGCGAATGAAAATCGAATAGGACATTTCGCGAAACACTCCCCCCCGCAGCCCGTCGCCTATTACGGAGGGCGGCGAGTCCGCGAGACGCCTCGCGCGAGAAACCGCCACCGTCACAAACGGAGGGCGGCGAGTCCGCGAGACGCCTCGCGCGAGAAACGCGCGGTGGGGGGGAGGCTCGCTCGGCTCTGCCGAGCGAGGGGGGGACGGGAACGCCCCCCCCTCAATAGGAGAGATGACCGAGAGGCCGAAGGTACCCGCTTGCTAAGCGGGCATAGGGCCAAAAGCCTTATCGCGGGTTCGAATCCCGCTCTCTCCGCGGTTGTCTTCGTATCGGCCGTCATGATACGGGGACGTTCTTCCCTGCAGCCCTAGCTCAGCTGGATAGAGCATCGGTCTACGGAACCGAGGGTCAGAGGTTCGAATCCTCTGGGCTGCGCCGATTCGGTCATGAGCGACCACGCATCCGACGACGTCGACGAAGGCTTCATGCGCGCGGCGCTTGCGGAGGCGGAGGCGGCCGGCCGTGCGGGCGACGTGCCGGTCGGCGCGGTCGTCATCATCGACGGTCGGATCGTCGGGCGCGGCGGCAACCGGCGCGAGCGGGATGGAGACCCGACCGCGCACGCGGAGATGCTCGCGATCCGGCAGGCCGCGCAGGCGGTCGGCGGCTGGCGGTTGATCGGCTCCTCCTTGTACGTGACCCAGGAGCCGTGCCCGATGTGCGCAGGGGCGATCGTCCATGCGCGGATCGAGCGGTTGATCTTCGGCTGCACCAACCCGAAAGCCGGCGCGGTTCGGACGCTGTACCGGATCGCCGAGGACCCGCGCCTCAACCACCGCGTCGAGGTCTCGGCGGGGGTGCTCGAGGTCGAGGCGAGCACGATCTTGAAGACCTTCTTCGCCGAGCTTCGCCGCTCGGACTAGCCTTCGACGAACTTGGAGAGGTGGCAGAGCCTGGTCGATTGCGCCTGATTCGAAATCAGGTGTACCCGCAAGGGTACCGGGGGTTCGAATCCCTCCCTCTCCGCCAAGAGTTTTTCCCGTATCGCCCCGTCGGAAACAGGGAACCGGCAACCGGCAACGGGCAGTGGCAGAGCGCCGGGCGATCGCGCTGCCGAGACCATGGGAGAGGTGCCAGAGTGGCCGATTGGGCACGACTGGAAATCGTGTGTACCGAAAGGTACCGAGGGTTCGAATCCCTCCCTCTCCGCCAGGAATCGGATGTCTCTGCGGAAACGCCCTTCCGCCGAGCGCGATTCCGGGTATAACGCTTTTGGCTCTGGGCGACGCAAAGTAGACGAACCCCGCCAGGCCCGGAAGGGAGCAACGGTAGTCGACGGCGCGGGTGCCCGGAGCCACCTTTTTTCTTCTCCCCCTTTTGCGCGCGACGCCCGTTGCGCTGCGAAGGCACGCGAAATGTCCTATCTGGTCCTCGCTCGTAAGTATCGTCCCCAGCGGTTCGACGAGATCGTCGGTCAAGAGCACGTCACCGCGACCTTGAAGAGCGCGCTCGAGCAGGGGCGCCTGCACCACGCCTTCCTGTTCTGCGGCGCGCGCGGCGTCGGCAAGACGACCGCGGCGCGCATCCTCGCCAAGGCCCTCTCCTGCGAGAAGGGCCCCGCGGCAGAGCCGTGCAACGACTGCGAGCCGTGCCGCGAGATCACCTCGGGCGCGAGCGTGGACGTGCAAGAGATCGACGCCGCGTCGAACAACGGCGTCGACAACATCCGCGACCTGCGCGACGCGATCCGCTACGCGCCGGTGCGCGGCAAGAAGAAGGTCTACATCCTCGACGAGGTGCACATGCTCTCGTCGGGGGCGTGGAACGCGCTCTTGAAGACGCTCGAGGAGCCGCCGCCGCACGCGGTCTTCGTCTTCGCCACGACCGACCCGCACAAGCTGCCGGCCACGATCCTGTCGCGCGTGCAGCGCTACAACTTCAAGCTCGTCGCCGCGCGGCGCATCGCCGACCACCTGGCCGACGTCCTCGGGCGCGAGCACGTCACCGCGGAGCCGGCGGCGCTGGTGCTCATCGCGCGCGAGAGCGGCGGCTCGGTGCGCGACGCGCTCTCGCTCGCCGACCAGGTGCTCGCCGGCGGGCACGACGGCGCGCTCAGCGAGGCGCAGACCGCCGAGGTCCTCGGCGTCGCCGACCGCGCGCTCGTCTCGGGCCTCCTCGCCGCCACCGTCGACAAGCAGCCCGCCGCCGCGCTCCGCCTCGTCGACGACGCCTTCCGCCGCGGCTACGACCTCGCGCAGCTCGCGCACACGCTTTTGGCGGGCCTGCGCGACCTCGTCATCGTCGCGGCGGTGAAGGAACCGGGGGCGCTCCTCGACGGCGGTCCGGACGAGCTCGCCGCGCTGACCGCGCTCGCGGGCCGCGCGCCGGCGACGCTGCCGGAGATCCTGTTCCAGCGCTTCAGCAAGACCGTCGAGAGCATCGCGCGCGCGGCGACGCAGCGGCACGCGCTCGAGGTCGGTCTCGTCGAGCTGTGCCGGGCCGAGCCGCTCGAGCCGATCGCCGGGCTCATCGATCGCCTCGTCGAGCTCGAGGGCGCGCTCGAGGAGCCAGCGCCCGCGCCACGCCCAACCCTCGCTCCGTCTCCCTCTCCATCTCCCTCTCCGTCTCCCTCTCCGTCTTTCTCTCCGTCTTTCTCTCCCTCTCCCTCTCCGCCTCCCTCGCCGTCTCCGATCCCGGCCGCCGCCCCCGTCCGTCGCGCGCCGCAATCGTTCACCGAGCTCGTCGAGGCGGTGCTCGAGCGCGCGCCGCGCCTCTCGATCCTCACCCAGGGCCGTTGCGTCCACCATGATGCGGGACGCCTGACCATCGCGTTCGATCGCGACTTCGACGCCGACGCGATGCGCGAGCGGCTCGACGCCTTCCGCACGATCCTGCGCGAGCTCACCAGCACCGACCCCACGATCGAGATCATCGTCGGCTCGACGGAGGACGTCACGCGCACCGAGACGCTGATCGAGGTCGAGCAGCGCAAGGGCGACGAGGATCGCGAGCGCCGCCGCAAGGAGTCGCTCGAGCACCCCGTCCGCAAGGCGCTCGACGCGCGCTTCGGCGGCACGTGGAAAGAACCCGTCGTCGATCTCGACGACGACAAGAGCAGGTAGGTCCGATGCCCACGTCCCCGCCCGATCTCTCCGCGATGCTCGCCCAGGCGCAGAAGCTCCAGGAGGACCTCGCCGCCGCCCAGGAAGAGGCGCGCAAGCAGGTCGTCGAGGGCGCCGCGGGCGGCGGCATGGTCACCGTGGAGATCACCGGCGGTCTCGAGGTGCGCAAGGTGAAGATCGATCCGGCCGTCGTCGATCGCGCCGAGCTCGGCATGCTCGAGGACCTCGTCGCCGCCGCGATCAACCAGGCGCTCGTCAAGGCGCAGGCGCTGCAGCACGACGCCGTCCGCTCGGTCGCCGGCGGCCTGCCGATCCCCGGCCTGTTCTAGGCGGTGTCGGATCCGATCCAGCGCCTCGTGCGCGAGCTCGGCCGCCTGCCCGGCATCGGCGAGAAGACGGCGACGCGCCTCGCGTTCCACATCCTGCGCGCGCCCGGGGAGCTCGCGCGCGAGCTGTCGCAGGCGCTCCTCGACGTGAAGGAACGCGTCCGCCTGTGCTCGCGCTGCATGAACCTCACCGAGGTCGATCCCTGCGGCCTCTGCGCCGACGCACGGCGCGACGACAAGCTCCTCTGCGTCGTCGCCTCGCCCGCGGACCTCGTGGCGATCGAGCGCACCGCGGGCTACCGCGGCCGCTACCACGTCCTCCACGGCGTGCTCTCACCGCTCGAGGGCATCGGCCCCGACGACCTCCGCATCCGCGAGCTCCTCCTGCGCCTCGGCGGCGGCGCCGCGGTGGAGGAGGTGATCGTCGCCACCAGCCCGAACGTCGAGGGCGAGGCGACGGCGCTCTACCTCGGCAAGGTGCTCAGGCCGCTCGGGCTGCGCCTCACGCGGATCGCCTCGGGCGTTCAGGTGGGCGGCGAGATCGAATACGCCGACGGACTCACCTTGGCGCGCGCGCTGGCCGGCCGGCGTGAGCTCTGACTGCCCAACCACTTGAGGGACGTGCGGTTTTCGTGGTACGGCTTTACGGCTGCGCGAACGGTTCCTCGTGATGGGTCGAGACTAGGCTAGGGAGACTTCGATGGGGACGCCTCAGGTCGTGATGTTCGAGGAGGAGCAGCAGCAGATCCAGGCGATCTGCGACCGGCTCCATCGTGACTCGAACGCGATCGCGATCCTGGTCATCAACAAGGACGGCCAGGAGATCGCGCGCGCTGGCGCCACCGAGCACCTCGACGTGACCTCGCTGTCGTCGCTGTTCGCGGGCAACGTCGCGGCCACCGGCGGCATCGCCAAGCTCCTCCAGGAGAAAGAGTTCTCGGGGCAGTTCCACGAGGGCGAAAAGACCAACATCCACCTGTCGATCGTGGCGCAGCGCGCGATCCTCGTCGTGCTGTTCGACACGCGCTCCTCGCTCGGCCTCGTCCGGCTGCGCGTCAAGAAGGCGTCGGACGACCTCGCGAAGGTCTTCGAAGCGCTCGTCAAGAAGATGGCGTCGGGCGCCGCGGGCCCCGTCCTCGGCGAGATCTCCGATGACGACATCGACAACCTCTTCAATGACTGAGGCCGCCTTAGCCCCATGAGCTTCATCAACTACAGCTCGCGCGAGATCAACTGCAAGATCGTCTATTACGGCCCGGGCCTCTGCGGGAAGACGACGAACCTGCAGTACATCTACCAAAAGACCAATCCCGACGCGAAGGGCAAGATGATCTCCCTCGCGACCGAGACCGAGCGCACGCTCTTCTTCGACTTCCTGCCGCTGTCGCTCGGCGAGATCCGCGGCTTCAAGACGCGCTTCCACCTCTACACCGTGCCGGGGCAGGTGTTCTACGACGCGAGCCGCAAGCTCATCCTGAAGGGCGTCGACGGCGTCGTCTTCGTGGCCGACTCGCAGGTCGAGCGCATGGAGGCGAACATCGAGTCGCTCGACAACCTGCGCGTGAACCTGCAGGACCAGGGCTACAACCTCGACAAGATCCCGTACGTCGTGCAGTTCAACAAGCGCGACCTCCCGAACGCCGCGCCGCTCGAGGAGCTGCGCAACCTCCTCAATCCGACGAAGGTCCCCGACTACGAGGCGGTCGGGACCACCGGCGTCGGCGTCTTCGACACGCTGAAGGCCGTCGCCAAGCTCGTGCTGACGGAGCTGAAGCGCGGCGGTTGATCCGCCGCCACTACGAACGAGAGCGAACGGAGCGGCGTTGACGATCCCTCGACTGCGACCTGAGCTGCAGGCCACCCCCGCCGACGAGGAAGGGGTCCGGTTCTTCGACGTGCGCGACCCGAGCTCGGGTCACGCGATGCGCCTCTACGACTTCGAGTGGCAGCTGGCCTCGCAGCTCGACGGCCAGCGCTCGCTCGACGACGTCGCGGAGTGGGCGAAGCGCGCGCTCGAGCTCGACGTGACCCGCGCGAGCCTCGCCGCGTACGCCGCCCGACTCGCCGAGCTCGGGTTCCTCGCGGGAGACGCGATGGAGACGCTGCCGCCCCGCGATCCGGGCGCGCTGAACGCCTCCATGACGCCGCTGCCGCCGCCGAGCCCCGGCCTCGCGGGCAACGAGGAGGACATCCCCCTCGAGCTCGCCGACGACGCGCTCACCGAGCGCCAGGAGGCGCTCCCGCCACGGACGCTCGAGCCGCTGCCGGTGCGCCCGGCGTCGCCGGGCTTCGACGCGCGCGACGCGCGCCCCGACGAGGTCACCGCCCGCGCGCCCGTGAAGGAGCCATCGCTGACGACGCGGAGCGGCGCCGGGCCGATGGCGCACGGCGACGAGGACACCCCCGCGCCGCGCCGCTCGCGCTCGGTGATGGGCCTCCTTTTGGTGCTGATCCTCGTCGGTGGCGTGGTCGCCTACGTGACGTTCCTCTCGCCGGGCGGCGCCAAGGTCGCCGTCCAGGTGGTGCGCCCGCGCGAGCTCGTGACGCTGCACGACGGCAGCGCGAAGCTCGAGAAGGGCTCGCCGCGCAGCCTCTCGTTCGGTGAGGCGGGCAAGGTCACCGACGTGATCGCGGCGGGCGCCGAGGTGAAGGCCGGTACGCCGCTCGCCACCCTCGACGGCTTCGGGAAGGTCGAGAAGGAGCTGGCCGACGTGAAGGACCGGCTCGGCTTTTACCAGAAGCAGCTCGACGCCGCGACGGCGAAGGGCGACGCCGCGGCGCAGAAGGCCGCCGAGGGCAAGGTCGCCGAGAAGAAGAAGCTGCTCGACGAGCTCGAGACGTAGACTTCCACGCCCGCGTGATCGGCGATGGTGACCTTGCGCGCGTGGACCTGGCCGTCGGCGAGGACGAACGCGGTGTCGGCGCCGTC
>FTFF01001347.1_pt1 | contig 14015 bp, 14 predicted proteins | sample 1640361 | NCBI WGS metagenome assembly FTFF01 (sample SAMEA3914816, study PRJEB12502) | metagenome | biome: forest; material: soil | place: USA | collected 2011-09-16 | depth 0.3 m | reverse complement strand
GCCCCGCCTCGCGCACGCGCTTGATCACCGCCGCCTGCCCGTCGAGGAAGTCGCCCTCGCGCGCGTCGGCGACGATCGCCGCCTGGGGCAGCACGTCGGGGCTCCCGGGGCGCCGGCCGAGGAGGTCGATGAACGCCGGCAGGAGCGGCAGCGGCAGGTTGTCGACGCAGTAGAAGTCGAGGTCCTCGAGCGCGCGCAGCGCCGTCGACTTCCCGGCGCCGGAGACGCCGGTCAGGACCACCACGCGCACCGGCGCGGCGCTCACTACTCCACCTCGTCGAACGGCACGGCGCGCTCGGGCCGGCCCTGCAGGAGCGCGCGGTCGAGGCGCTCCTGGAACTCGCGCGCGGAGTGCTTGCCCTGGAACTTGAGGAGCAGGTTGCGCGCCGCGACCTCGATGATCGAGCCGATGTTGCGGCCGGGGCGGATGGGGACGCGCAGCATCGGCAGCGCGACGTCGAGGATGAGGTGCCGCTGCTCCTCGACGCCGAGGCGGTCGTACTCCTCCTCGTCGTTCCAGTCGACGAGCTCGACCACGACCTCGATCTTCTTCTGGTCGCGCACCGACGAGATGCCGAAGAGGTCCTTGATGTTGATGATGCCGAGGCCGCGGATCTCCATGTGGTGCTTGATCATCTCGGAGCCCGACCCGTAGATCATGTCCGGCGGCCGCTTGTGCACCTCCACGATGTCGTCGGCGACGAGGCGGTGGCCGCGCAGCACGAGCTCGAGCGCGGCCTCGCTCTTGCCGATGCCCGACTTGCCGAGCAGGAGCACGCCGACGCCGAGCACGTCGATGAGGACGCCGTGCACGCTCGTGGTCGGCGACAGCCGCTGCTCGAGCCACTTCGTGATGCGGTTGATGAAGACCGAGGAGATGAGCGGCGTGGCGAAGACGGGGACCTCGCGCTGATCGGCCGCCTCGATCAGCTCGGCGGGCACCGCGAGGCCGCGGGTGACGACGACCGCCGACGGCTCGATCGAGCACAACGCGACGAGCCCGCGCCGCCGATCCTCCGCGCCGAGCGACTCGAGGTACGAGATCTCGGTGAGCCCGAGCACCTGCACGCGCTCCGGGTGGACGTGCGCGGTGTAGCCGGTGAGCGCCAGCGCCGGCTTCTGGATGCGCGCGCCGGAGATCCGGCGGTGCAGCCCGCGCCGACCGGCGGCGAGCTCGAGCGCGAGCCCCGCCTCCTTGTCGTCGACCAGCGTCTGTACCTTCAGGCTCGGCAAGGGATCCCTAGTTGCAGGTGAACGTCTCGAACGAGCCCGCGACGTGGCCCGCCGCGCCGAGCCCGAAGTCGAGATCGAAGCTGCCCACCGCCGGCTTGGCGTCGGTCGGATCGTACGTCGTGAGGAACAGGTTGCCGCTCTGCGCGACGGTCACCTCGGGCGTCTCGTTCCCCGAGGCGTAGTGCTTGAAGTACCCGATGCCGGGGCCGGCGGGGCCGAGGATGCAGTCGGGCGGGCTCACCTCGTACGGGAGCTTCGGGTTGTCGTGCGCGGAGACGACGAAGATGAGCTCGAGCTCGTTGTGCTCGAGCCGCGCATCGCGCGCGCCGCCGTCGGCGGACGCGGGCACCATCCCGCCGCAGATCGGATCGTAGTCGACGATGTTGAGCCGGAGCTGCCCCTGCGCGGCGCCGGCGCAGAAGTAGTCGGCGGTGACGTACCCCGAGTCCCTCACGGTGAGGCTGTGGCCACCGACCGAGTACTTGACGTCTTTGTGACAGGCCGGCAAGAGCGCGACCAAGGTGAGCAGCGAGAGTCTCATGGGTCCTCCAGGCTAGTACTTCGCGTCCTCGTCCGCGATGACGCGAAAGATCGACGCTGCATCGGGCGCGGTCAAAAGGTGCTGGCGGAAGCCCGGCTCGCGGAAGAGCCGGCTGATGCGGGCCAGCGCCTTCAGGTGGACGCCGGTCGAGTTCTCGGGGGCGATGAGGACGAAGAAGAGGTGCGTGGGCCTGCCGTCCATCGAGTCGAAGTCGACGCCGTCGAGCTTGCGCCCGACGAGGCCGACGAGGTGCGGGAGCGCGCGCAGCTTCGCGTGCGGGATCGCGACGCCCTGGTCGATCGCCGTCGAGGCCAGCCGCTCGCGCTCCTTCAACGCGCGAACGAGCGTCGCGTGATCGAGGCCGGGCACGTGGGCTGCGAGGTGGCCGGCGAGCTCGTCGATGACGTCGACCTTGGCGGTGGCGGCCAGGTCGGGCATGACGAGCTCGGGGCGGACGAAGTCGACGATCTTCATGGGGAGGTCGGCGCCCGGGGGCGCGGCGCGTCAGGCCTTCGCGCCGCCCCTGCCGGTCTCGATGAGGCCGTAGGTGCCATCACCACGACGGTACACGACGTTGACGTCGTGCGTCGTCGCGCTCGTGTAGACGAGGAAGTCGTTGCTGATGAGGTTCATCTGCATGACCGCCTCCTCGGGGGTCATCGGGCGTGCGACGAACTTCGACTCGCGGACGATCTTGAGCGACGGCGCCGGCGGCGCCGCGGGGCGCTCGGCGGCCTCGTCGCGCATCTGGAGCACGCTGTGGGTCACCTCGCGGTGGCCGTGGATGGAGTCCCCGCCCTTGTGGCTGCGGATCTTCTCCTTGTAGCGGCGGACCTGGCGCTCGATCTTCGCCATCACGAGGTCGATCGACGAGTACATGTCCTCGGTCGTCTCCTCGCCGGCGATCACGATCCCGTTGTGCAGGGTGATCACCACGTCGGCGTGGTGGTTGTAGCCGCGGTCGCACTCGAGCACGACGTGCGCCTTGAGCGGGTCGGGGAAGTACTTGCGGATGCGATCGAGCTTCTCTTGCGCGTACTCCTTCAGCGCGTCGGTCGCATCCATGTGGCGGAATGTCACTGAGGTTTGCATGGCGCCGCCCTTCTCTCTACGGGCTCGCGGAAAAGCGCGGCCCGGCCGGTGCGCCGCGGGCCGGACGCCCGCGGCGTCGCGCTCAGAACAACTGCTTGCGCTTGGATGACGAAAGGATGCCCAACTGTTCGCGATACTTAGCGACCGTGCGGCGGGCGATGTCGATGGTCTGCTCACGCAGCAGCTCGACGATCTTCTGATCGGAGAACGGGTGCTTGGGATCCTCGGTCCCGATGAGCTGCTTGATCTTCGTCTTCACCGCCTCCGACGCCAGCTTGTCGTCGTCGTTGGTGAGCCGGATGCCCGAGTTGAAGAAGAACTTGAGCTCGAAGATGCCCTGCGGCGTGTGGACGTACTTGTTCGTGGTGACGCGCGAGATCGTCGACTCGTGCATGCCGATGTCCTCGGCCACCTCGCGCAGGATGAGGGGCTTCAGGTGCGAGATGCCCTTCTCGAAGAACTCGCGCTGGAACTTGATGATGCTCTCGGTGACCTTGACGATGGTCCGCTGCCGCTGCTGGATCGAGCGGATCAGCCACTGCGCCGAGCGCAGCTTGTCCTGGACGTACTCGCGGGCCTTGGCGCCGCCGGCGAGCGCGTTCTTGTAGAAATTGGAGATCTTGAGCTTGGGGAGGCCGTCGTCGTTCGGGACGACGAAGAACTTGTCGCCGATCTTGTGGATGTAGACGTCGGGCGTGATGTAGACCGGGTCCTCGCTCGTGTACTCGCGGCCCGGGCGCGGGTCGAGCGACATGATGACCTTCGCGCCCTCGTAGATCTCCTCGAGCTCCACCTTCAGGTCCTTGGCGATGGCCGGGTAGTTCTTCTTCTCGAGGTTGCCCATGTGGTCCGTGATCATCCGGACCAGGATCTCGTCGTCGGCGCCGATGTGCCGCGCCTGGATGAGCAGCGACTCCCCGAGCGAGCGCGCGCAGACGCCGATCGGATCGAACGTCTGCAGCTTGGTGAGGATCTGCTCGGCGAACTCGAGCGTGACGCCGGCCTCCTCCGCGATGTGCGCGATCGGGGGCTCCTTGAGGTAGCCGTCCTGATCGAGGTTGCCGATGATGAGCATCCCCACCGACTCCTCGAGCGGCGGGAGCTTCGACATCTTGAGCTGCCAGACGAGGTGCTCGTCGAGCGAGGTCTTCTTGGTGAGGGTCGACTCCAGCGTCGGGAGCTCGTCGTTGGAGGCCTTGTAGGACGGGGCCGTCGGCCCGCTCTGGGCGTAGTCCTGGAGGTAGTTGTCCCAGTCGATCTCGTTGACCGCCTGCGACTCCGAGCCGGCCTCGCCGCCCGAGACCTCCTGCGCCTGGTCGCGGGCCTCGACGGAGGCGGCCTGCACCTCGGTCTCGCCTTGCAGCTGCTGCTCTTCCTTGGCGATGGCGTCGTCTCTCGAGAGCTCCGACTGGGTGTCGACGTCGTCCTCGAGGACGGGGTTCTCCATCATCTCTTCGCGGACGAGATCGACGAGCTCCATGCGCGACAGCTGCAGCAGCTTGATGGCCTGCTGGAGCTGCGGCGTCATCACAAGCTGTTGGCTCAGCTTGTGGACCTGCTTGATCTCCATCACCATGGCTTCGCCCTTTCCCGAGTCAGGAAGAACACTTAGCCCCGGCAACATGGAGCCTAGGCGACCTTTACCGTACCAGCGAGGCACGCTCCTTGTAAAGCGCCCTTGGAACGGAACTTGCGCCGGGTCTGCTTCGATGCCGCCGCCTTGACACTGGGGGCTCGCGGTCGTCTAGTCCGGCGCCATGCTGCCCCCCGGCGCGCTCCACGGGATCCGCGTCATCGACCTTTCGCGGATGCCGCCCGGGCGGTTCTGCTCGATGCTGCTCGGCGACCTCGGCGCGGACGTGATCGCGATCGAGGAGCCGGCCGCGTGCCGCGCGCCGATCGACGCCGACGCCGAGCAGGTCCGCGCGCACGACGCGCTCATGCGCAACAAGCGGTCGATCGGGCTCGACCTCAAGCACGAGGACGGCCGGCGGGTGCTGCACCGGCTGGTCGCGACCGCGGACGTCTTCCTCGAGGCGTTCCGGCCCGGGGTCGCGGCGCGCCTCGGCGCCGACTACGCCGCGCTCGCCGCGGTGAACGAGCGCCTCGTGTACTGCTCGCTCAGCGGGTACGGCCAGACAGGGCCCTACGCCCAGCGCGCCGGCCACGACCTCAACTACATCGCGGTGGCGGGCGCGCTCGGCATGATCGGCCGGCCCGGCACGCCGCCGGCCATCCCGATGAACCTCGTCGCCGACCTCGGCGGCGGCGGTGTGATGGCGGCGTTCGCCATCGCCGCGGCGCTGGTCGCGCGCGGGCGGACCGGACGCGGGCAGCAGATCGACCTCGGCATGAGCGACGGCGCGCTCTCGCTCCTGACCGCGGCGGTCGGGCGCTACCTCGGCCGCGGCGAGCTGCCGCGTCCGGGCGAGAACCGCATCAACGGCGGGCAGCCGTTCTACGACGTGTACGCGACGCGGGACGGCGGCTGGCTCGCGGTCGGCCCGCTCGAGCCGAAGTTCTTCGCGAACCTCTGCCGCGCGCTCGACGCGCCGCAGCTGCTCGAGCTGCAGGACCGCGATCACGCCGAGATCCGCCGCGTGCTCGGCGCGCGCTTCGCCACGCGGACGCGCGCCGAGTGGGTGGAGCAGCTCGCCGCCGCGGAGTGCTGCGTGACGCCGGTCTACGCGCTCGACGAGGCGCTCGCCGACGAGCACAACCGGGCGCGCGAGATGGTGGTGGAGGTGCCGCATCCGACGCTGGGCCGCGTCCGCCAGATCGGGATCGCGCCCAAGCTCGGCGCGACGCCCGGCGCGATCCGCTCGCTCGCGCCACGACCCGGCGAGCACGGCGCGGCGTTGCTCGCCGAGCTGGGCCTGGATCGTGGCGAGCTCGCGCGCCTGCGCGCGTCGGGCGCGGTGGTCTAGAAGCGATGCTGCACCCAGGAGGACGACCATGAAGGGCCTCGACGGCAAGGTCGCGATCGTCACCGGCGCCGGCGGCGCCATCGGGCGCGCGATCGCGCGGCGGCTCGGCGAGGCCGGCTGCGCGGTCGGGGTCTTCGACAAGGACCTGCCGGCGGCCCAGGCGACCGTGGCCGAGCTGGCGTCTCATGAGCGACGCGCGCTGGCGGTGCGCTGCGACATCACCGACTACGCCGCGGTCGCGGCCGCGGTCGACGAGTGCGAGCGGAAGCTCGGGCCGACCGACGTCCTCGTCAACAACGCCGGCTGGGACCGCGCGATCGACTTCCTCGCCACCGAGCCGCCGTTCTGGGAGGAGCTCATCGCGATCAACCTGCGCGGGCCGCTCAACGTGCACCACGTGGTGCTGAGGCGGATGGCGGAGCGGAAGCGCGGGCGCGTGGTGAACATCTCCTCGGACGCGGGGCGCGTCGGCTCGTCGGGCGAGTCGGTGTACGCCGCCTGCAAGGGCGGCGTCATCGCGCTCACGAAGACGCTGGCGCGCGAGCTGGCGTCGACCGGGATCACGCTCAACGTGGTGTGCCCCGGCCCGACGGAGACGCCGCTCCTCGCGTCGTTCCTCGGCGAGGGCGAGCGCGGGCAGAAGATCTACGAGGGCCTGAAGCGCTCGATCCCGATGAAGCGGCTCGGCCAGCCCGACGACGTCGCGGGCGCGGTCGCGTTCTTCGCCAGCGACGAGTCGGCGTTCATGACCGGGCAGGTCGTGAGCGTCTCGGGCGGCCTCACGATGCACGGCTAGGGGGAAGCGCATGGGCTACGAGGACCTCATCGTCGAGCGCGCGGGCGCCGTCGCCACGATCACGATCAACCGGCCCGCGGTCTACAACGCGTTCCGCGCGAAGACGTGCGAGGAGCTCATCGCCGCGTTCGGCGAGGTCGGCTGGGACAAGTCGGTGGGCGTCATCGTCCTCGCCGGCGCGGGGGAGAAGGCGTTCTGCACCGGCGGCGATCAGTCGTCGCACGACGGCGGCTACGGCGGGCGCGGCACGATCGGGCTGCCCGTCGAGGAGATGCACGCGGCGATCCGCGACGTGCCGAAGCCGGTCGTCGCGAAGGTGCGCGGCTTCGCGATCGGCGGCGGCAACGTGCTCGTCACCGTCTGCGACCTGGCGATCGCGGCCGAGACCGCGGTCTTCGGGCAGGTGGGGCCGAAGGTCGGCTCGGTCGATCCCGGCTTCGGGACGGCGTATCTGTCGCGCGTCGTCGGCGAGAAGAAGGCGCGCGAGCTCTGGTACCTCTGCCGCCGCTACTCGGCGCAGGAGGCGCTCGCGATGGGCCTCGTCAACGCGGTGGTGGCGCCCGAGGCGCTCGACGCCGAGGTCGCCCGCTGGTGCGCCGAGATCGCCGAGAAGAGCCCGACGGCGATCGCGATCGCCAAGCGCTCGTTCAACGCCGACTCCGACTCGATCCGCGGGATCGCGTCGATGGGCCTGCAGGCGCTGTCGCTGTACTACGACACCCCCGAGGCGCACGAGGGCGTCGCCGCGTGGAAGGAGAAGCGGAAGCCCGACTTCCGCAAGCACGTCAAGTGAGCGACGCGGAGCACCTCGCGAAGGTCTGCGCCACGTTCAACGCGGCGCCGTACTACGTGCGCCTCGGGATCGTCGCTGGCAGCGACGGGGTCGGGCGCTCGCGCGTGCGGCTGCCGTTCTCCGACGGCCTCACGCAGCTGTACGGCGGCATCCACGGCGGCGCGCTCATGTCGCTCGCCGACTCGGCGCTCTCGGTCGCGATCGCCACCACGCTCGGCGACGACGAGGCGATCTCCACGGTCGCGGTGAGCATGTTCTTCCTCGAGCCGGCGGGCCCGAACGAGATCATCGCCGAGGGCACGCTCACGCGACGTGGCAAGCGCATGGCGTTCGCCGCGTGCACGCTCTCGGCCGGCGGTCGCGTGATCGCGCGGGCAGAGGGGACCTGCGCGATCGGATCGATCGACAAGATCCGGGCGCGTCAGATCGGACGAACGTAGCGATATGTTCCACGCCGCCGTGGATTCTCCTTGCGACCGATGAAGATCGTCCCCGCCCTCGCCGAGGCCTCGTCGCCAGTGACCCCCTCCGCCACCGACTGGCAGGACGCCGCGCGGCAACACCACCGTCGCGTCCTCGCGACCGTGCTGGCGATGGGCGTCCGCGCCGATCGCGCCGAGGAGGTGGTGCAGGCCACCTGGTCGACCTTGATCGAGGCCGAGGGGGCCGGGCGGCTGGCGCGTGTCGAGCTGCCCGGCCTGGCGCTGACCCAGGCGCGGTTCCTGGCGCTCCACGAGCTGCGGCGCGGCGGCGTCGAGCGCCGCTTGCTCCTGCCCAGCGACGACCTCGCCGCGCGGGTCGGCCGCCCGCTCGGCGGCCCCGAGGCCGCGTTGCTCGCCAAGGAAGACGCGCAACGCGCGCTGCGGACGATCGAGACGATGCCGGAGTCCGCGCAGCGGGTCTTCCGCCTGCTGTATGGCGAGCCCCGGCTGCCCTATGCCGAGGCGGCCGCGCGCCTCGGCTTGTCGCTGCAGCGCGTGCGACAGATCGTCTGCGAGCTCAGGGCCGGCGTCCGCGCGGTCCTCGATGAGGAGCGCCCATGACCCACCCGAGCGCGAGCGAGATCGAGGGCTTCGTCACCGGCCTGGGCGGCGCCGAGTCGCTGATCACGCACCTCGCGAGCTGCGACGCCTGTGCGACCGCGACGCGCCGCGCGGCCCGGGCCGAGGTCGCGCTCCACGACGCTGGCGACGGTGCGGCGTTCTGCGCCGCGTGCGCCTGCGTCGCGACTGGCGAGCGCTGCGGCAGCTGCGGCGCCGCGGTGCGCGTGCGCGACTACCGCGTCGAGCGCCTGCTCGCCGCGGGCCCGCTCGGGCGGGTCTACGCGGCCCGCGACTCCTCGGGGGCGCAGGTCGCGCTCAAGGAGCTGTCGTTCGCCGGCCCTCGCGGGACCGATGCGCTGGCGGCGTTCGAGCGCGAGGCCCGCGTGCTCGAGCGGCTGGCGCACGCCGGCATCCCGCGCTTCGTCGACAGCTTCACCGAGGGGCGCGGCGCGGAGGCGCGCGCCTACCTGGTGCAGGAGCTGATCGTCGGAGAGTCGCTCGCGGAGCGGCTCGCGCACACCCAGCTCGCCGAGCCCGAGATCATCGAGATTGCGCGCCAGGTGCTCGACGTCCTCACCTATCTGCAGTCGCTCTCACCGATGGTCTTCCACCGCGACGTCAAGCCGGCCAACCTGCTGCGCCGCCCCGACGGGACGATCGCGCTGGTCGACTTCGGCGCGGCGCGCGACCTCGGCTCCACCGCGGGCGCGACGATCGTCGGCACGTTCGGCTACATGCCGGTCGAGCAGCTGGCCGGCGTGGTGGACGCGACCACCGACCTGCACGCGCTCGGCTCGACACTCTGGCACCTCGCCACGCGCATCGAGCCGTGGCGGCTCTGGGCCGATCCGCTGCTGCTCCGCCGCTCGAACGTCTCGCCCGCGCTGCGCCGCTTCCTCGAGCGGATGGTGGCGCGGGAGCCGCGACGGCGCTTCGCCGACGCACGCGCCGCGCGCGCCGCGATCGATGCGCTCGGGACCGCGCGCTGGGTCCCACGCTCGGCGTGGTGGGCGGCGGCCGCGGGGCTCCTGCTCACCGGGTCGATCGGGGGGCTGGGCGCCGCCCTGCTCCACCGCGGCAGCCCAGCGACGACGAGCGCGACCGCTGCAACGACCCTCTCGGCGGCGGGGTACGTGGCGGCCGCCTACCCGATGACCGCCTCCGCAGACGTCTCCGGGCCCCTCGGCGCGCTGCGGGTCAAGGTCGGCGACGTCGTGACCACGGGTCAGACGATCGTCGAGGTCGGGAGCTGGGACCGGCTCGAGCAGGTGCGGATGGCGGAGACGAAGCTGAAGGCCACCGAGGAGATCTTGAGGCAGGCGCGCACCAACGGCGAGCGCAAGATCGCTGCGGTGAACCTCAATCTGGCGGAGGCCGAGCTCGAGCGAGCGAAGATCGCGCTCGAGCACAGCACCGTGCGCGCGCCCGGCGCCGGCACGGTGATCGAGGTGCTCAAGCACGTGACCGAGCAGGTGACCGCCGGACAGCCCATCGCACACATCGCGAACCTGCAGGAGATGAACGTCGAGCTCGACGTCGAGGAGGGCATGGTGTCGCGGCTCAAGGTCGGCCAGACGGCCACGATCGTCACCGATTCCCCGGAGGGGCGATACCACGGTCGGATCACGCTCATCGGGCAGGAGATCGACCGGACCAAGGGGACCGCGCGTGTGCTGGTCTACTTCGCGGATCCCGACGACAAGCTCCGGCCCGGCATGTCGGTCCGCGTGACGTTCGACTAGACGCCGTAGCGAGCGTCGGCGTCGGCGGCGCGCAGATCGGCGCGGCGGAGCTTGCCGGTGACGGTCATCGGCAGCGCGCGGGCGAACACGATCTTGCGCGGGTACTCGTACGTGGCGAGCCGCGCCTTGACGTGCGCGCGCAGCTCGTCCGCTAGCGCCACCGACGGCGCGACGCCCGCACGCAGCAGCACGAAGGCCTTGACCACCATCCCCCGAGCCTCGTCGGGATCGCCGATGACGCCGGCGCGCTCGACGGTGGGGTGCTGCTCGAGCGTCTCCTCGATCTCGGACGGACCGACGCGGTAGCCCGAGGCGTTGAACATGTCGTCGTCGCGGCCCAGGTAGTGGTAGTAACCGTCGGCGTCGACGCGCGCGATGTCGCCGGTGACGAGCCAGTCGCCGCGGAAGCGCGCCGCCGTGCCCGCCGGGTCGTCGAAGTAGCCGAGGAACATCCCGGGGTCGCCCTTCTTGATCGCGATCTCGCCCGGCTCGCCGGCGCGGACCGGATCGCCGCGCTCGTCGAGGAGCGCGACCTCGTGGCCGGGGTAGGGCTTGCCCATCGAGCCGGGACGGACCGGGAAGAACGGCGAGCAGCCGATGACCGCGCCCATCTCGGTCATGCCGTAGAGCTCGAGCACCGACGGGAAGACGCGCGCCGCCCAGGCGTACGTCTCGGGGGTCAGCGGCTCGCCGGCCGAGTGCACCGAGCGCACCGCGAGCGGGAAGCGCGACCGCGGATCGCCGATCGTCTTGAGGAGGTTCATCGCGGTCGGCGGGAGGAACAGCGAGCGCACCTCGTGGCGCGAGATGAGTGACCACGCGCGCTCGACGTCGAACGCGCCGCGGTGGTACGCGAGCACCGGTCGCCCGAAGACCCACGGCGTGAGCACGCAGTCGACGAGGCCGCCGACCCAGGCCCAGTCGGCCGGCGTCCAGAACGGGCCGCCGGTGGGATCGCCCTCGAGCTTGTGGATGAGCTCGAAGCCGGAGAGGCGGCCGGGCAGGAAGCGGTGGGCGTGCAGCGCGCCCTTGGGACGGCCGGAGGTGCCCGAGGTGTAGATCAGCATCGCCGGATCGTCGCAGGACGTGTCCGCCGCCGCGGCGTCGGGATCGCCGGCGGCGATCGCGGCGGCCAGCGACTCGGCGCCCGCCGCCGGCTCGCAGCTGAGGACGGCGCGCAAGGCGGGCAGCCGGCCGCGGATCTCCGCCAGGTGGGGCAGGTGCTCGACGTCGGTGACCAGCACCTTGGCGCCGGAGTGTGCGAGGCGGTACTCGAGCGCGTCGGCGCGGAAGAGCGGCGAGAGCGGCACCGAGACCGCGCCGGCCTTCAGCGTCGCCAGGTGCGCGAGCGCGCACTCGACGCGCTGGGGGAGGAAGACGGCCACGCGGTCGCCGCGCTCGATCCCGAGGCGGCGGAGCGCGCTCATGAGGCGCGTCGAGGCGTGCGCGAGCTCGTCGAACGTGTGGTGCGTGACGCGGCCCGGCGCGGCCCCCCCGTCGCGCTCGCAGGTGAGCGCCAGGCGACCGCGGCCGTCGGCGTGCGCGTCGCACGCGGCGACGCCGACGTTGAGGCGGGCGGGCACGCAGAAGCGGTGGCGGCGGCGGACCTCCGCCTCGCTGCCGGCGGTCCAGTCGATGCCGCTTCCGATCATCGGCCGGAGAAGCGCGGCGCGCGCTTCTCGCGGAACGCGGCGACGCCCTCGAGCAGGTCGGCGCTGGCGTAGTCGATCGCCTGCGCGTAGGCCTCCTCCTCGAGGCAGCCGTCGAGCGAGCGCTCGAGCGCGCGCTGCAGCGAGGCCTTGCACTGCTGCACCGCGAGCGGCGCCCCCTTCGCGATCTCCTCGGCGAGCGCGGTCGCGGCGGCGAGGAGCCCCTCGGGCGGGTGCACCGCGTTCACGAGGCCGAGCGCGAGCGCCTCCTCGGCGGGGACGAGGCGCCCGGTGAGGAGGAGCTCGGCCGCGCGCGCGGGCCCGACGAGCCGCGGCAGGAGGTACGTCGCGCCCATCCCGGGGTGCAGCCCGATGCGCACGAAGTTGAGGCCGAGCTTCGCCCCGCTCGCGGCGAGCCGCAGGTCGCACGCGAGCGCGAAGCAGCAGCCCGCGCCGACGGCGGCGCCGTGCAGCACCGCGATCGACGGCGCGCGCAGGCGTCGGATGGAGAGGAAGAGCCGGTAGAAGCGGCCCATCACGCGCCGGTTCTCCTCGCCGGGGGCCCGCGCGCGCGCCTCGATGAAGTCGAAGTCGCCGCCCGCGGCGAAGGCGACGCCCTCGCCGCGCACGAGCACCACGCGGACCTCGTCGCTGGCGTTGAGGACGTCGACCGCGCGCGCGATCTCGAGGCCCATCGCCTCGGTCATCGCGTTGCGCGCGTCGGGGCGGGCGAGGGTCAGCGTCGCGACCGGCCCGATCGTGAGCTTGATCTGCGCGTCGTCCATCGGGCGTTCATATCACGAGGTCGGTGAGGTAGATCCGCCCGGCCCCCACGTAGGATGGCGGACGGATGGACGAGACCCCCTTCCGACAACTCCTATCGCTGCGCACGAGGTTGCGCCTGCGCGACGGCACCGTCGAGCATGCACGCTGGCTGCCCTGGGACCAGCTCACGCGGTCGCAGGCGGCCCGCGCTCGCGCGCACATCGTCGAGGATCTACGGGAGGCGCTGGCGGCGCACGTCGCGCGAGCGCCGCTGCGGCTCGCGATCAACCGCGTCCCGCCCGCGCTCGAGCGCTCGCTCGCGCGGCTGCGCGCGCAAGACGCCCGCCTCGGGTGGGAGGAGGTCATCACCGACGAGGACGATACGGCTCCGTTGCCCTCCGCGTGGACGCGCCGCGGCCGACGCCCGCGCTGCGTCGTCGGCAGGCTCGATGAGCTGCCGCTCGCGCGCGCGTGGGCCGACTGGCTCGAGCTGGATCCGGGCATCCGCGGCCGGCTGTGCTACGTGTATGCGACCGTCGACCTGGCGGCTGCGGCTCGGCTCGACGCGGTGCCGACGCGCGCGCCGCGCGGGCTCGCCGAGCAGACGCGCCGCGCCGAGCTGATCTCGGGCTGCGTATGGGGCGACCAGATCCCATGGCGGTACCCCGCCGTCCTGCACCCCGACGGCACGGGGGTCGGTGACGTGCTCTGCGGGTTCCACGACAACCTCTCGGCCGATGAAGCCCGCGCGCGGCTGGCCGAGGGCTTCGATCTGGTCGAGGCGAGCGAGCTCATCACGATCGATGGACAGCCGCGGGACCTGCGTCACGCCGAGCGCGAGGCGGCGACGTACGCGCGTCGCCGACCCGGGCTGAGACGCGTCCTTTCGGGCAAGCCCCTGACGAGCGTGTCCGCGCACGAGCTCGTCGGCCCGATCGGGCTGTTCCCCGAGCGGTGGTGCGCGCTCGACCGCCGCCTGGTCACCGCGTGGGCGAAGGTCGCCGAGCCCTCCTTGGGCCTCGTCCTCACCGGCCACTCCGTCTTCGACTGCCACGCGCTCGCCCTCGCCGCCATGGGCCGTCGCGCGAGCTTCGCGCGCGCGTACGGGCTCGCCGCCGCGAACGTCGAGCACCCGAGCGCAGTGCTCTGGTTCCTGCGCGCTGCGGTCGAGCAACGGCGCGACCTCGCCGCCGCGCTGCGCGCGAGCGAGCACGGCGAGGAGACCCGCGCAGAGCTGCGCGCCGCGCTGCGGCCGATGCGTACCTACCTCCGCGGCCACGCCGCCCTTGCGGCGCTGCAGCGGCTCGCGGCGGACTAGGGGCTGTCCGACCGTCCCTAGTTACGCGTGGGCGCGAGCGGCCGCGACGGCGACTCGCCCGCGGCCCGCGGCACCGCGCGCGCCTGGTGCTCGACGAGCGCGCGCACGAAGCGCTT
>FTFF01000811.1_pt1 | contig 14020 bp, 11 predicted proteins | sample 1640361 | NCBI WGS metagenome assembly FTFF01 (sample SAMEA3914816, study PRJEB12502) | metagenome | biome: forest; material: soil | place: USA | collected 2011-09-16 | depth 0.3 m | reverse complement strand
GGGGCGGCAGCCCCTTACAATAGACTAGACCGCAAGGCGTGATGTCGTCTGCGACATCACCTCAACTCGAAAGCGGTCTAGAGAAGCCCCGCGATCCCCAGCAACCCACCGCCGAGCACGAGCCAGGCCGAGCTCACGCGGAACCGGATCAGCGAGATCGCGCTGACGACGGCGATTCCCAGCGTCGTCCATCCGGTGATCGCCGAGCGGCCGAGGTGCCAGGTGACGAGGGCCATGAGCGCCAACGACGCCACGTTGATCCCGTCGAGCGCCGCGCTCGCCATGGGCGACCTCCGCAGCCGCGGGACGAGCGGCGCGCTCAGCGCCACGAAGACGAAGGCCGGGAGGAAGATGCCGACGGTCGCGACGAGCGCGCTCGGCACCCCACCGAGCAGGTAGCCGATGAACGTGGCCGTCGTGAACACCGGGCCCGGCGTGAGCTGCCCCACCGCGACCGCGTCGAGGAGCTGCGGCTCGGTGAGCCAATGCCAGCGCTCGACCAGGTCGGCGCGCAGGAAGGCGAGGAGCACGTAGCCGCTGCCGAAGAGGACCGAGCCGACCTTGAGGAAGAACAGGAAGAGGGCGCCGAGCGCGACGGGCGCCACGGTCGCGCCGGCCGCGACCACGGTCGTCGACGGCACCAGCGGGACCAGCGGGAGGAGCGGGAGGAGCGACATACCGCTCCCGCGCACCCGCCGGGGGAGCGCCGTCATCAGCATGACGACGCCGGCGCCGAGGAGGACGAGCAGCTCGTGGACGCCGAGGACCGCGGCGATCACCGCGGCGATCGCCACCCCGCCGAGGAGCGTCGTCTTGACGGCGCTGCGCAGAAAGCCCCAGAGCGCCTGGGCGACCACCGCGATGATCACCGGCTTCACGCCGACGAGCAGCCCGGCCACCCGCGGCAGCGCGCCATAGCGCACGTAGCTCCACCCGACCAGCGTGACGATCGCCACGGCGGGCACGATGAAGCAGATGCCCGCGACGAAGAGCCCGGCCACGCCCGCGCGCCGGTGCCCGATGTGGATCGCCAGCTCGGTGGAGTTTGGACCCGGGATGAGGTTCGTGGCGCTGACCAGATCGAGGAACGCCTCACGGGTCAGCCATCCCCGTCGGCGGACGACTTCGTCCTCCATCATGGCGATGTGCGCAGCCGGGCCGCCGAACGCGGTCGCGCCGATCCGGAGGAAGAGGGCGGCGAGCTCGAGGAGCGCGCGCGTCCTCGAGGGGGAGATCCCCGCCGTGGCTTCAGTCACCAATGCGCTGCCGTCGTCGCGTCCGCATTGCGCCTCCGTGCTCGCGCTACCCCTTCGGCGTGAACGCCGCGAGGTCGTCGATGCCCACCGCCTGCTCGAGCTTGGCCACCTGGGCGACGATGTCCTCGAAGCCGTGCGCGCCGAACAGCGCATGCTCCTTGTCCTCGAACTGCGCTCCCAGCTCGAGGTACGCCTTGTCGCCGACCAGGCCGCGTAGCGCGGGGAAAAGCACCGTGTCCTCCCTCGCTGCGTGCGGTCGATACATGCGAATGAACGCGCGCAGGAGCTCCGCGAGCTGGCGGCGATCTCCACCGCCCTTCAGCGCGCCGAGGCGCTGGACCTGCTCGGTGAGGCTGCGCCCCCGCCGGTGCTGCGCGCGGAGGGTGGCGACCAGCTCGACGAGCTTGCCGGCCTTCTCGAAGCGGGGGAAGAGGAAGTCCTCCTCCAGCTTCTCGTGATAATCCTCGACGAACCGTCGCACCAGGCCCGAGGTGTCCGGCACGACGTTGGCTGGGATCTCCTGCCCCGCGCCCGCGCGTCGCGACACCTCCTCGTAGACGAGGAGGATACGCTCGAGGACGCCGTGCTCCCGCATCAGATCCTCGGCCGGCGATACCTCGTCCTGCTCCTGGGCGGGCGGCTTCTTGGCCAGGGCCGCCGGTGCGACCAGCAGCAAGCCCGCGCCTCCGGTCACGGCGCCCGCGAGGAAGGCTCGCCGCGCCACGCGCTCCACTGGGTCGTTCATGCGCATCTCCTGGGAAATGAGATGTCGGCCGGCGCGATTCGAGGGAGGCTCGAGGGCCCGATCGAAGCCCGTCGGTGCGGTTACGGCCCGAGGCAGCCGATCGGAAACCCGCCCGGCGTCGGGCAGGCCGGTAGCGGCGCGCCTGCGCGCTTGGCCTCGAACCAGTCGATCGCGAAGCGGATGTTCCGGTTCGTCACGTCCGTGTGCTGCGCCGGGAGATCGACGCAGAGCTGCGGCACGACGCCGTCGCGCGTGAGCTTGTCCACGATGCACGCGCCCTCCCTCGTGGGTGGCAGCACGGTGTCCGCGAGCCCTTGCACGTAGAGCACCGGCGCGCCGGCCGGATCCGCGGTGAGCACGTTGTCGCGCATGTGCCGGTGGAACTCCTGGCCGAGCCCGGTGCAGCCGGTGCTGGTGGGATCGTCGAGGCACGCGGCGAGCGCGGCGCGGAAGCCCGGCTCGAAGAGGTCGCCGTTCTTCGCGCCGAAGGGCGGGTGCGCCGCGACGTAGAGCGCGCCGCCGATCTGCGCGCCGCCGCAGAGCCCGTCCATGGCGGCGAGGAAGGCCCCCGCGCTGGCCGGCGGGAACGCGGCCCCGCCGTCGCTGGTGAGCGTCGACAGGTTGGCGAAGAAGCCATACGCGCGCTGCGCCCAGACGGCGTGGTTGCTGTAGCTGATGTTCGCGTTCGCCGGATCGTAGGCCACGAACGCGGCGGGGTTCCGGACCAGATCGGCCAAGGCGAAGCTGTTGTCGCGGATCGGCCACTCCGGCGCGAACGCGATCACGGCGACGAGCGTCCCCCCCGCCCCATAGGTCCGCGCGAGCGCCTGCGCGGAGAGCGCCGCGCCGCCGCCTTGCGAGTAGCCCGCGATCACGATCTGATCGTCGAAGGCGTTCGGCAGGAGCTTCCGCAGCGCCCGCGCGCCGTCGAGCAGCGCGAAGCCCTGCTCGCGGTTGTCGAGGTAGGCCTGCACGTTCTCGTTGCCGAGGCCGCTGTAGTCGGGCGCGATGACCGCGTAGCCGCGCGCGGCCCAGGGGAGCGCGACGTCCCACAGGTCCTTCGGGGACTTGCTCGGAGCGCACGCGTCCCCGACCCCCTCGGTCGGATGGCCGACCACCACCACCGGGAGCGGCAGCGCGCGTGGCGCGCGCGGCACGTACACCCGCGCGCTCGAGGCCGCGGCGCGTACGCCGTCGCCACGGCGGGTGCGGAAGGCGACGCGGTAGACGTCGACGCCCGAGCTGGGCGCGCCGATCGAGATCTGCTCGGACGCGAGCGCGTGATCCACGCCGTCGCCGTCGAGATCGAGGTCGACGTCGCGGTGACAGCGGACGATATCTCCTTGCTTGCTCGCCTCGATCGGCGGCAGACCCGGCGGCGTCACGTACACGGTGGCGACGTCGTCGAGGCAGGGGACGCCGAGCGCGAGCGACGCGACCGAGCCGTCGGGCGCGTCTGGATGGCCGTCGTCCCCGTCGCTGCTCGGACCCGACGCGGTCGCGGCGTCCGGCCGATCGGCGGGTCCGGTGTGGACCGCCGCACACGCGACCAGCGCGCAGCTGAGCGCGAGCGCACAACCGCGTGCGCCGCGACCGGATCGGCCCAAGGAGGAGCTCGTCATGCCCGCGCACAGAGCACGACGATCGCCGCCCGCATCGCTCTTCTCATGCCCGCGGACTCTACCACCCCGGGTGTCGCGCCGGGTCGGCCGCGATGTGCTCAGTACACGTAGATCGACTTCTCGTTCGTCTTGCACACGACCGCGCCGTTCCCGTCGCGGATCTCGAGGGAGCGGGTGAAGATGCCGCTCGCCGTGCCGGGAAGATCGATCCGCTGCGACGAGCTCGCCGACCCCGAGAGCACGCCGCCGCCGCAGTCGTTCGCGCCGTTGTGCGTGCCCACCCAATAGGCGTCGCCGCTCGTGCTCGAGGTGACGGTCGTCGTGAAGTTGCCGCCCCGCGGGACGTAGTAGGTGCCGCCCCACTCGAAGCCGTTGCCGCTCGTGATCGACAGCGCGCAGCTCGCCGACGGCGTGCCCTGAGCGCAGCCCGGATCGTTCAGCACGACCGACTGCGCGAGGATCCCGTGCGCGTAGCTGTCGTCGCCGAGGAAGTAGAGGTTGAAGGCGTAGCTGTGCCCCGCTTGCAACCACGTCGGCGTCGCGTACCCAGACCGCCCCGCCGCCATCACCTCCTCGAGCCCCGTCGCGCTGTCGGTGACCGTCACGTAGACGTTGTTGCTCCAGAAGCCGTTGGGGATGCTCCATTGCACGGTGCCGCTGCCGAGCGGCGTCCCGCAGCTGTCCCAGCGCGCGGTCAGGTAGTTTGGCGCCGGGTCCTGACAGGCGGACTCCGCGCAGTGCGGGCCATAAACGAGGCTCTCGTCGCAGCGGTAGTTGCAGATCGGGCTTGCGTAGTAGCTCGGCTGACAGCCGGGCGGCGTGAGATCCGCGACGTCGCCCTCCGAGTACCCGCACATCTGATATGCCGAGTTGTAGTCGCCGCTCAAGGTGGTGTCGATCGCGCGCCGCTGCCCGTCGCACGTCACCAGCACCCGCACCTTCGACTGGCAGTCCCTGCGCTTCGCGTGCGGTGCGGTGGAGCTGAGCTGCGCGTCGTCGCTCGATCCCTCCCCGGTGATCGCCTCGCCCCCGCCGCAGCCGGCGAGCACGCCCGAGACCATCGCCGCAAGTCGCAGAGCCTTCCCGATGTTCATGTGCACGACCTCCTCGACGGCAGGACCGTGCAGCGGCCGTTCCGTCGGCGGCGCCGTCGTCATGACGGCGGGTTGGCGGGGTCCGCGACGAAACCGACGTCAGCGCGCGCACACCTCGGGCCCGGTCCGCCGCAACACCCACAACGCGCGGGTGTTGCACGCCGGCAACACTACCGGAGGCCGTGCCGCCAGAGCAGCCGGTACAGGTGCACGCGATCCATGCCGGCCTCGCGCGCCGCCTTCGCGATGTTGCCCTCGTTCGCCTCGACGAGGGAGGTGAGGTAGTCGCGCTCGAAGCGCGCCAGCCAGCGCTCGCGTGCGATCTTGTAGGAGATGCGCGCGCCCGGCCGCGCCGGCTCGTCCGCCTGCGCGGGCGCGACGCCGGGCAGCGGGACCCGCTCCCGGAGCGCGAGGCACCGCTCGACGTGGTTGCGGAGCTCGCGCACGTTGCCCGGCCAGGCGTGCCGCTCGAGCTCGGCGGCGAACTCGTCGGTGCGCAGCGCGGCCGCCTGGTGCGGATCGGCGATGCTCAGGCCCTGGAGGATGTGCGCGACGAGGACGGGCAGGTCCTCGAGGCGCTCGCGCAGCGGCGGGAGCCGTGCCTCCACCACCGCCAGCCGGTAGTAGAGGTCCGCGCGGAAGGTGCGCTCGTTCACCTCGGTGCGCAGATCGCGGTGGGTCGCGGCCACGAAGCGGACGTCGAAGCGCACGTGCGCGGTCGCGCCGATCCGCTTGCACTCCTTGCGCTCGAGCGCGCGCAGGAGCTTCGGCTGGAGGTCGATCGGCAGCTCGCCGATCTCGTCGAGGAACAGCGTCCCGCCCGAGGCCGCCTCGAACGCGCCCACCTTCGCGGCGACCGCGCCGGTGAACGCGCCCTTCTCGTGGCCGAAGAGCTCGCTCTCCATGAGCTCGCGCGGGATCGCCGAGCAGTCGACGACGACGAACGGCCCGTCGGCGCGAGGGCTCGCGCGGTGGATCGACTCCGCCGCCGCCTCCTTGCCGGTGCCGGTCTCTCCGCCGAGCAGCACCGTCGCGTCGGACGCGGCCGCGCGCTCGAGCAGCGCGAAGACCTCGCGCATCGCCGGCGAGCAGCCGACGAGCAGCTCGAAGCTCAGGCGCGGCGAGAGCGGGATCTGCACCGCCCCCTCGGTGAGCGCGAAGCGGAGCGTGGTGCGCCCGAGCGCGATCGTCGCGCCGTCGCGCAGCGGCGCGGCCAGCACCGGGACGCCGTCCACCTGTGTGCCGTTCATGCTCCGCAGATCGCGGAGGACGACCTGGCCCGAGGCGACGACGAGCTCGCAGTGGAAGCGCGACACCGAACGATCGGTGACCTTGAGCTCGTTGCTCTCGTGGGTGCCGACCGTGAGGCGCGCGCCCGTCGCCACGTGCTGCGCGCCCGAGTCCGGCCCCTCCACCACCTCGACCCGGAAGCCCGGGACCGCACGGGCGCGCGGGCGACGGAGGGCCTCCGTCTCTAGGGCTTCCGACGCTTTCACCATCGTCGTGCGTTATACTAGCAGATGGCCATGCTCGACTGCCCCAGGTGCGGCACGCGGCACGACCTGCGCGACGAGGCCTGCCCGGCGATCACGGGCGACATCGCGCGCTGGGGGGAGGACGCGGCGACCGATCCGGAGGGCGGCGCCGCCTTCGGCCTCGGCCCGGGCGTGAAGGTCGGCGAGTACACCGTCCTCGACAAGATCGGCTCGGGTGGGATGGGCGAGGTCTACCTCGCCGAGCAGGCGGTCATCGCGCGGCGAGTCGCCATCAAGGTGCTGAAGGCGCCGATCAGCGCGGACGACTCGCTCGTCGGACGGTTCCGGCGCGAGGCGGAGTCGGTCAACCGCATCGCGCACCCGAACATCGTCGACATCTTCGCGTTCGGCGAGCTGCCCGGGCGGCGGCACTACCTCGTCATGGAGTACCTCGAGGGCGAGAACCTGAAGGACCGGATCGGGCGAGCGCCGCGCATCGCCGGCGACGAGCTGATGACGATCTTCGATCCGGTCCTGCGCGCGCTGTCCGCGGCGCACCGCGAGCAGATCGTCCACCGCGACCTCAAGCCCGACAACATCTTCCTCGTGCGGAGCAAGCACGAGCGCACGGTGAAGCTGCTCGACTTCGGGATCGCCAAGCTCATCGGCCACGGCGTCGAGCGCAGCTCGACGGAGCAGTACCTCGGCACGCCCGCCTACATGGCGCCCGAGCAGTGGGACACCGCGCGGCAGGTCGACGCGCGCTGCGACCTCTACTCGCTCGGCGTCGTGCTCTACGAGGCGGTGACCGGGCAGCTCCCGTTCACGTCGAAGGAGCTGCCGGGCCTGATGGCGGCGCACATGTTCTCGCCGCCGCTGCCGCCGTCGGAGCTGGCGAGCGTGCCGCCCCAGCTCGAGGCCATCATCCTCGCCTGCCTCGCCAAGCGTCCGGACGATCGGCCGCAGTCCGCGGACGAGCTCCTCGCGCGGCTGCGCGCCGTCGGCGCTTCCGCCGCCGACTCGGCGCCGATCGAGCTCGCGCGGACGACCCCCGCCGGTCGGACGCCGCTCCCGCCGCCGCAGCGCCTCCCCTCCGCGCCGTCGGACTCGGGCCTGCGTCCCGCGCGCGCGTCGCGCCGGCCGCTCGCGCTCGTCGCGACGTGCCTCATCGCCGGCGCCGGCTTCCTGGCGTGGCAGGAAGGCCGCCGCGCGCGGGCGGTCTCGCAGCCGACGGCGGCGCCCACGCCGGCCGCCGTGGCGCTCCCGAGCCGCGTCGAGCTCGAGGCGCCGCGCGTCCAGCCCGACGTGGTCGCGCCGGCGCCGAGCGATCCGCCCGCGGGGCAGGACGTCGAGCGGACGATCGAGCGCCCGACCGAGCCGCCGATCGCCCGTGGCTCGCGACGGCACGGCGGGGCGCGCAGATCGAGCGCGAGCCCCGTCGAGAGCGATCCCCCGCTGTGGGAGAACGCGCTGCCCCCACCCGCGAGCGCGCGGTGACGCGGACGCTGGTCGTCACGCTCCTCGCGCCGCTGACGCTCGGCTGCATCGACTTCGACTGGCTCACCCGCAACCGCGATCGCGACCTGTCGATCGCGACGGACCTCGGCGCGCCGGCGGATCTCGCGGGCGCCGATCTCGCCGCCTCCGGCGACCTCGCCGCCGTCGGCGATCTGGCGGCCGCCGATCTGAGCGGCCCGTGCGACCAGGTGGTCGACATGGCGGACAACCTCCTCAATCCGCTCGAGGCCCGCCCGAACGGGGGCCTCTCGGGCAACTGGATCGTCCAGACGGGCACGTTCTCGTCGACGAGCGGCTGTCGCGCGTCGATCGATCGAGCGAACGCCACACGCGTCTGCGGAACGATGCCGCCGAACGGCGAGATGGACTGGAACCTGAGCGGGCACTCGCTCGGCGACGCACGGCTCGCCAAGGACGATCACTACCGCGCGCTCGTCTGGATGCGGGTGCCCGCCGGCTCGCCGCCGGCCCGGCTCGCCACCGAAGAGTACGGCCCGACGCCGGGCGGTGCGATCGGTCAGGTCTCCACGAGCACGACCGGCGAGTGGATGAAGCTCGAGGCCGAGTTCATCGCGCAGACGTCGACGATGATGAACTATCCCATCATCGCCATCTACGGGCCGCAGGTGGACGGCGGCTGCTTCGACGTCGATCAGGTGTATCTGAAGAAGCTCCCGTAGGCGTCAGCGACGGCGCGCCGCGGTCACCCACAGCACGACGTCGACGATCGCGAGGGCGCCCGCGGCGGCGAAGAGGCCATAGGAGGCGTAGGCCTTCGTGCGCGTGCCGGCGTACGCGGCGTCCGCGCAGTCGCCCGCGACGCCGCACGCCGAGCGCGACAGGGTGCCGTACTCGGCGTGCGCGACCCCGTACAGCGCCGCGCCGGCGACCGCGCTGGCCAACGTGATCCCGGCGAACGCGGCGGGCAGCGCGACCCAGCGTCGGCTCGTCGGTCGCGCCAGCGCCGTCACGACCGTCGGGCCGGGCGGGTCGACCACCGGCGGCGCGATCGGCGGCGGCGCGATCGGCGGCGGCGCGATCGGCGGCGGCGCGATCGGCGGCGGCGGAGTGCACCGGCCGATGCTGTTCTGCGCGGCGCGTCGCTGCGCGGCCGGCGGGCCGAGCGCGATGAAGCGGCGGTAGTCGGCGTCGGCCAGGTCGCAGCGGCCTGCCTTGCGCTCCGCTTGCGCGAGCGCGAAGAGCACGGCCGGCTGCGGATCGAGCGTCCAGGCCCGCCGGAACGCCTCGGCGGCGCCGTCGTACTCGTGTCGATCGTACCGCGCGAGGCCCTCGTTCGCCGCCCGCTCGGCCGCCGCGACGGTCTCGGGATCGGCCCGCGCGGCGCCGCAGAGGAGCAGCCCCGCGATCGCCGCGGCGAGCCCGCACGTGGGTGGAGACGCCATGCCCGCCGCCATCGTAGCCTAGTCGTACGCCGGCCGCGCCGGGCGCCCCTGTCGCGGGCGCCGAGCGATGTTACGATCGTCGATGTCGTGACCTCCTTTCCGTCGCTCACCATCCGCCGCGACGCGCTCGTGCCCCACGGCGCGTTCGCCGAGGCCCAGGCGCAGTACCTGCGCCCGGATCCCACCGCGGTCGCCGCGCTCGACGAGCTGCTCGCGGAAAAGCGCGTCGGCGTGGTCGCGCACTTCTACATGGACGCGGAGCTGCAAGGCGTGCTCGCGGCCTGCGCCTGGCCGCACGTGCACGTCTCCGATTCGCTGCTCATGGCCGAGCGCGCGGTCGCGATGGCCGAGGCCGGCGTCGCCGCGATCGTCGTCCTCGGCGTCGACTTCATGAGCGAGAGCGTGCGCTCGCAGCTCGACGCGGCGGGCTTCGCGCACGTGCCCGTCTACCGCCTCGCGAAGGAGGCGATCGGCTGCTCCCTCGCCGCCGCGGCGGACACCGCCCGCTACGCGGCGTTCCTCCGCCGGGCGGCGGCCGCACCGGCGCCGCTGCACGTCATCTACATCAACACCAGCCTGCGCGTGAAGGGGATGGCGCAGGCGCTCGTCCCGACGATCACGTGCACCTCGTCGAACGTCGTGCGCGTGATCCTCCAGGCGTTCGCGCAGGTGCCCGAGCTCGGCCTCTGGTACGGCCCCGACACGTACATGGGCGAGAACCTCGCCAGCCTGCTCGACTGGTTCGCGGGGCTCCCCGACGCCGAGGTCCGCGCGCTGCACCCCGATCACACGCCCGCCACGATCGCCCGCGCGCGCGCCGCGTTCCACCACTTCACCGAGGGCACGTGCGTGGTCCACCACATGTTCGGCCGCGACGTCGTCGAGCGCGTGCGTCGCGAGCACGCCGACGCGCTGTGCACCGCCCACCTCGAGGTGCCGGGGGAGATGTTCGCGCTCGCCGGCGAGGCACAGCGGATCGGCCGCGGCGTGGTCGGCTCCACGTCGCAGATCCTCGAGTTCATCGGTCGCAAGGTCGACGAGGCCGCCGCGCGCCCCGGCCCGGCGCGCCTGCCGGTGGTGCTCGGCACCGAGTCGGGGATGGTCACGTCGATCGTCCACCGCGTGCAGGGCGCGCTGCGCCGGCTCGCCCGCCCCGACGTCGAGGTCGAGGTCATCTTCCCCGTTGCCGGCGAGGCGATCGCCGCCGCGCCCGGGAGCCCGCTCGCGATCGTGCCCGGCGCGGCCAGCGGCGAGGGCTGCTCCGCCGCCGGCGGGTGCGCGACGTGCCCATACATGAAGATGAACGACCTCTCGCGCCTGTTCGACGTGGTCGGCGCCGTCGGGGGCCCGGCCGAGGCGATCGAAGGCTTCGCCCCGCGGCGCGCCGACTCCGCCGAGGCGCACGCGCTCGCGCGGGCCGCGTCGTCGACGATCGAGGAGATGCGCCACTTCCAGCGCACCGGCCGGCTCTCCGACGCGCTCGTCGCCCGCATCCGGGCCGCGTAGCGCTACCGCGGCGCGACCGGCACGATCGAGTTGCCGACCCCCCGGCGGAGCACGCTGTCGGCCGCGACCTCGTTCGTCTGGGGGACGCTGAGGTTGCAGTGCGCGCCGCGGCTCTCCCGCCGCAGCCGCGCCCCGCGCGCGATGAGCCCGGCCACGGTCGCGATGTTGCGCAGCTCGATGAGGTTGGAGGCGATCTTGAAGTTCCAGTAGTACTCCTGGATCTCCTCCTTGAGGAGCGAGACGCGCGCCTCGGCGCGATCGAGCCGCTTGTCGCTGCGCACGATGCCGACGTAGTTCCACATCGTGCGGCGCAGCTCGTCCCAGCTGTGCGTGACGATGACCTCCTCGTCGGGATCGACCGCGTTCCCGGCGTCCCACTCGGGGACGACCGGCACGGTGCCCGCCTGCTCGCGCGCGGCGCGCTGCATGCTGTCGGCGGCGCGGTTGCCGTACACGATCGCCTCGAGCAGCGAGTTCGACGCCAGGCGGTTCGCGCCGTGCAGGCCCGTGCAGGTCACCTCGCCCGCCGCCCACAGGCCGGGGCGGCTCGTCGCCGCGTCGAGGTCGACCTGCACCCCGCCGCACATGTAGTGGGCCGCGGGGACGACCGGGATCGGCACCCGCGTCATGTCGATGCCGAGCGAGAGGCAGAAGGCGTGGATCGCCGGGAAGCGGTTCGTGAGGTACGCCGGCTCGCGCGCGGTCATGTCGAGCAGCACGTGGTCGGCGCCGGTCTGCTTGAGGATCCGGTCGATGCGCTGCGCCACGACGTCGCGCGGCGCGAGGTCCTCCATCGGGTGCACGCCGCGCATGAGCGGCGTGCCGTCCGTCGTGCGCAGGACGCCCCCCTCCCCGCGCAGCGCCTCGCTGATGAGGAAGTTCTTCGCGCTCGGGTGGTAGAGGCACGTCGGGTGGAACTGGTAGAACTCCATGTTCGCGATGTGCGCGCCGGCGCGGAACGCCATCGCCACGCCGTCGCCCGTCGCGACGTCCGGGTTCGTCGTGTAGAGGTAGACCTTGCCCGCGCCGCCGGTGGCGAGCAGCGTCGTCTTGGCGCGGATCGTGAGCACGTCGCCGGAGCGGACGTCGAGCACGTACGCGCCGCGGCACCGCTCCTCGCCGCCATGGCCGGGCAGGACGATGAGGTCGATCGCCGCGTGGTGGGTGAGGCAGCGGATGCGCGGCGTCTCGGCGACGCGCGCGCGCAGCGCCCGATCGATCTCCTGACCGGTGAGGTCGCTCGCGTGCAGGATGCGGCGCGCGTTGTGGCCGCCCTCGCGCGTGAGATCGAAGTCCTCGCCGCGGCGATCGAAGCTGACGCCGAGCCGCACGAGCTGCTCGATGGAGGTGGGCCCCTGCTCCACGACCGAGCGCACCACCCGCTCGTCACAGAGCCCGGCGCCCGCGCTGATCGTGTCGCGCACGTGCGCGTCGAAGGAGTCCTGCGTGTCCATCACGGCGGAGATGCCGCCCTGCGCGTAGGACGTGTTGTTGTCCCCGAGGCGCCGCTTGGTGACGAGGAGGACGTCCCCGTGCTCGGCGAGCCGGAGCGCGGCGATGAGGCCGGCGAGCCCGCTGCCGACGACGAGGTGGTCCGTCTCCATGGCCATGCGGGCGCCAGTCTACCCGCTTCTCTGATAGGATCGTGGTGCGATGCTGCTGTCTCCCGGCCCGCCTCGCCGTTCCGCCGCGCGGCTCGCCTGCGCCGCGGCGCTCGTCGGCGCGTGCGCGCTCCCGCCGCCGACCTCGCTCGTCGTCGAGATCCGCGCCAAGCCGGGCGCGCGCGTCGCGTCGCTGTCGATCACGATCAACGCCGATGGCGAGCCGAGCCGCACGGTGCAGGCCCCCGAGGGCGGGGGGCCCCCGCCGCTGCCCGGCACCCTCGTCGCGCAGCTCCCGAACCGCGCGCTGTCCGTGCAGGTGCGCGCGACGGGCCTCCTCGACGACGGCACGCCCGTCGCGGCGATCGGCGTGACCAGCGCCGAGCCGCACAAGGAGGTGCGGCTCGTCCTCACGCTCGGCATCCCGCAGGGCGGCGACGGCAGCGGTGAGCCTGGGCAGGCGTGCGCCGTGCCGGAGGACTGCGCGGGCGGTCACTGCGCGGGCGGCGTGTGCTGCACCACCGCGTGCGACGCGCCGTGCGCCACGTGCCTGCAGGCCGAGGGCGCCGCCGCGGACGGGCTGTGCGGCATCCGCGCGGCCGGCCAGGTCTGTCGCCCCGCCGACGGCGCGTGCGACGTGGCGGAGGCGTGCACCGGGACGAGCACCGACTGTCCGCTCAACCAGTTCCGGCCGGCCGGCGCGGTCTGCCGCCCGGTCGGCGGCGCCTGCGACGTCGCCGAGAGCTGCCTCGGCACGATCCCGGGGTGCCCGCCCGACGCCTCGACGTGCTCGTCCACCGACTACTGCGCCGGCGCGAGCTGCGCGCCGAAGAAGGCCGCGGGCGCCGCGTGCGGCGCGCCGACCGAGTGCCTCTCGGGGTTCTGCACCGACGGCGTCTGCTGCACCACCGCGTGCAACGCCGGACCCTGCGACGCCTGCTCCACCGCCGCGGGCGCGGCCGCGAACGGCACCTGTACGTACCTCTCGGCCGCCGTGGTCTGCCGCCCCGCCGCCGGTCCGTGCGATCAGAACGAGGCCTGCGACGGGGTGAACGGCACGTGCCCTCCCGATCTGCTGCGCGGCGCCGGCGCGAGCTGCCGCGTCGCCGCCGGCGGCTGCGACCTCGCCGAGACCTGCACCGGCACGAACGCGAACTGCCCCGTCGACAAGCTCGTCGCGGGCGGCACGGTGTGCCGCGGCTCGGCCGGCATCTGCGACACGCCGGAGGCCTGCACCGGCACGACCGCCGCGTGCCCCGGCGACGCCTTCCTCTCCGGCAACGTCTGCCGCGCGGCCGCGAACGGCTGCGATCCCGCCGAGGCCTGCCCGGGCAACAGCGCGAGCTGCCCCGCCGACGTGAGCCACCGCGGCCTCGTCGCGGGCGAGTGCCCCGCCGCGAGCAGCGTCCCCTGCAACACCCCGGCGCACGACGCCTGCAACAACGCGTGCGGCTACAACGGCACGATGGGCTGCACGACGTGCGGGACGTTCCTCGGGCCCAACTGCGCCACCCCCGGCGCGCAGACCTTCGCCGGCCCCTTCACGCGCTCGATGAGCGACTGCGCGCTCGAGTGCGGCGGCCACGGCGCGAGCTGCTGCGAGTGGTTCGACAAGGGCGGCGGCTCGGGCGACTGCTACGTCGAGCGCGGCGACTGCACGCAGAGCTGCGGGCAGGGCGGTTGGTGGACCGCGCTCTGTAACTGAGGCCTCGCGCAGTTCGCGCAAAGGTGGTGCGCAAGGCGCGCAAGACCGACAGCGCTGCGCAGGTCGTCCCAGCTCCGACAGGGGCCCCATGGGGC
>FTFF01001093.1_pt1 | contig 14042 bp, 6 predicted proteins | sample 1640361 | NCBI WGS metagenome assembly FTFF01 (sample SAMEA3914816, study PRJEB12502) | metagenome | biome: forest; material: soil | place: USA | collected 2011-09-16 | depth 0.3 m | reverse complement strand
AGGGTGCGGCCGACGCCGAGCTCGCGCCGGCCGACCTCGACACGCTCGCCGGCATCGCCGCGCAGAGCTCGATGGCGATCCAGCACCTGCGCGCCACCGGTCGTCGCGTCGAGCGCCGCCACCTCGAGCAGGACTTCGAGGTCGCGCGCCGCATCCAGCGCAGCTTCCTCCCGGCGCTGCCGGAGCGGCTCGACGGGTTCCGCGTCGCGGCGCAGTACCGGCCGGCGTTCCACGTCGGCGGCGACTTCTACGACGTGCTCCCGGTCGGCGACGGGCGGCTGCTCGCCACCGTCGGCGACGTGTCGGGCAAGGGCGTCTCGGGCGCGCTGCTCATGGCGCGCGCGACGTCCGAGCTGCGGCGCGTCTCCTCGCTTGAGCACGGTCCGGCGCAGGTGCTCACCCAGCTCGATCGCGCGCTGTCGGGGCAGATCTGCGACGACACGTTCGTGACCAGCGCGATCGTCTGCCTCGATCGCCTGCGCCGCACGCTGACGGTGGCGAACGCCGGCCACGTCTTGCCGCTCGTGCGCCGCGCGTCCGGCGAGGTGCTCACGTTCGGCAACCCCTCGGGGCCCCCGCTGGCGATGCTGAGCGGCGTGGAGTACGTCGACGAGGCGTTGCCGTTCGAGCGCGGCGACATCCTCGTGCTCATGACCGACGGCGTGCTCGACGCCCTCCACACCGACGAGGATCCGCTCGGGCTGCGCGCGCTCGAGGCGCTCGTGCGGAAGATGCCGCCCGACATCTTCGACATCAACCGCCGCATCCTCGCCGCCGTGGAGGCGCGCGCCGGCGCGCGCGTGGACGACATCACGCTCCTGTCGATCGAGATGGTCGCCTAGCCGAGCGGGCTTGCGCGGCGCCGGAGGATCCGGGCAGGATCGCGACCTCGTGTCGTCGTTCGGGTACAGCGCGCAGCAGGTCGCGGAGGTGGTCGGGCTCCCGGTCGCCGAGGTGCGCGCGTACGTCCGCGACGGGTTCCTCGCGCCGCAGCGCGGCGAGCGGGGCGCGCTGCGCTTCTCGTTCCAGGATCTCGTGCTCCTGCGCACCGCGCGCGCTCTCATCGATCACGACATCGCGCCGCGCCGCGTGCGCGCCGCGCTCGCCCGGCTGCGCGCCCGGCTGCCGAGCGGCCGCCCGCTGTCGGCGCTGCACATCAGCGTGCAGGACGGCCTCATCGTCGTCCGCGACGGCGCGCGCGCGTTCCTGCCGGAGAGCGGCCAGGTCCTCTTCGACTTCGACACCGCGCCCATGCGCACGCGCGTCGTGCCGATGCTGCGCAAGGCGCACGGCCCCGAGGGCGAGCGCGACGCGAACGAGTGGTTCGCCTGGGGCTGCGAGATCGAGCTCGCCGATCCCGTCGAGGCGCGCCACGCCTACGAGCGTACGCTCGCGCTCGATCCGGAGCACGCCGATGCGCTGGTCAACCTCGGCCGCATCTGCCACGAAGCCGGCGAGACCGCCTCCGCGCGCGGCCTCTACGAGCGGGCGCTCAAGGCGCGTCCCGCGCACGCGGTCGCCGCGTTCAACCTCGGCGTCGCGCTCGAAGATCTCGGCGAGCAGAAGGGCGCGATGCGCAGCTACCGCCGCGCCCTGCAGCACGACCCGCGCTGCGCGGACGCGCACTACAACCTCGCGCGGCTCTACGAACGCGCCGGCGACCGCACGCGCGCCCTCCAGCACCTCGGCGCCTACGAGAAGTTGATGAGGCCGGGCTAGAGCACCGAGCTCGACCCGAGTCGCACGGAGGGCGCGGGGCTTCCCTCCGCGCAGTCAGTCGCGTGGCTCGCAAGCTCGCTGTCTCCAACGATCTTCGTTCGGGGCAGGCCTTAGCAACGCGGCGCGGACGCCGCGAGCAGGCCTGCAGGCTGCGCTACGGGAACCCCGCGCCCTCCGCACGACCCATCCCCGCGCGCGGATCCCGACCCAAGCGCACGACGAATCGGCGTCGGGTGCTTCCGCGCGAACCTCATGAACAACCAATCCCGTCGACCTTCGTCGACGCGATTGGTTTGTCTCCGGTTTTCTCCTCTCGCATCGAGAACGGCGGCTAGGGTTCCGGGCGGGGGTGACCGCGTGGGCTGGGGTCGTCGCTGAAGCGCGCAGGCGCTCGTACGTGCAGGAGGTCGCGGGGGCCGCGACACAGCAACAGTTATAGGTGTGGCCCCTGCGTGCGCCGAGCACTGGAAGCGGCGACCGGGAACCCGCGCGGGCAGGACCCGCGCCCGGGACCCTCGCCGCCGATTCAGCCGCCGACCGCTGCCTCGACGATCGCGCGCACGATCTCGCCCCACGCCACCCGCTGCTCGACGGAGAAGTCGGTGCGGTAGGGCAGGTGGATGAAGCCGGTTCGGGTCGCCGGCGTGGACGCGCGCACCGCGGAGTAGAAGGTGTCGTTGCAGATGTAGCGGCCGGGGTCGGTGCTGTCGGAGTGCGTCACGCGGCCGAGCGCGGGCAGCGCCGCCGCGAGCGCGGTGTCGAGCGCGGCGTCGATGGCGGCGATCGGCAGACCGCTCGACAGCTGCGCGGGGCCGTCGTCGGCGATGGGCACGCCGGCCTGGTAGCGGCCGCGGTTGTCGGGCGCGGTCCCGGTGTCCTTGAGGTTGTACGCGGTGTGCTCGACGTTGATCTCGCCGCCGCCCTGGCCGAAGTCGATGACGATGTCGGGCGCGCAGCGGATGATCGCGCTCGCGACGATGTTCGGCGCGTCGTCGTACTCGACGGGCAGCGTGAGGCGCACCACCTGCGCGCCGTGGAGCCGGCTCGGATCGAGCGCCTGCACCGCCACGTCGGAGATGTTCTCGTGCGTCGAGTCGACCGGGAACGGCTGGAAGCCGGTGAGCAGCACCTTCTTGCCGGCGGGATCGCCGACGAAGTTGCACGGCGGCGGCGCGCGCAGCACCTGCATCCGCGCCTTCGCCTCGCCGGCGGCGTCGTGGACGACGAGGTCGAGGTCGCCGGTCGCGCGTCCGGCGAGGAAGCGGACCTTCACCGAGTACACGCGCCGGAAGCTGGTGTTCTCGGCGGTCGCGGAGCCGCCGTCGAGGAGGTCCTGCAGGTGGGTGTCCTTGTCGTTGACCGTCAGCGTCGGCGTCGGCGCGTCGAACGGGCTCTCGATCGTGACGAGGTCGTCGTCGCCGAAGACGCGCGTGCCCGGCCCGAGCGCGAGCGTGAAGTCGTCGGCGAAGATCTCGATGTAGTCGATCTCGATCGCGCCGCGCCCGAACGTCTCGATCGTGAGGTCGCTCGGATCGCTGCCGCCGAGGTGGAGCGGGACGTAGATCCACTGCCCGTCGGCGCGGAACGACTTGCCGGTATAGGTGACGCTCGAGGGACGATTTCCCTCCTTCGCCGTGATGCGCACGACCTCCTTCTTGGACCCGAGGTCGATGCCGATCGGCCGCAACCGCACGTTCACGATCTGCTCGCCCCCCGGCGACGGCGGGAGCCGCCCCTGGCAGCTCACGCCCTTCTTGTTGTCGGTGCGGAACGCGCCCGGGACGACCTGACCACGCTGCTTGCAGAACTGCTCGCCCTCGAGGACGAGCGCGTTCACCGGGTGCCCGGCTTCATCGTATTTGCCTTTGGATCTGAAGTCTTGCAGGAGGGCATCGTCCATCGTGCCGGACCTGGTCGGCGCCGGACCGAGCGCGGAATCGTAGGTGCTGCCGCAGCCACCGAGGAGCAAGAGGACGGGGGCGATCTGGCGGAGACGCATTTGCGCGCCGGACAAAGCAAGCCGCGTACCCCGCCTAACGGCTCGAAATGCCGTCGCGACCGGCGTCCCTAGAAGCCGGCCAGGAGCGCGCCGCGGAGCGCGGCGGCCGACGAAGCCGCCACGAGGAGCACGCCGAGCGCGAACACCAGTCCACCCACGAGCACGTGCACGCGGCTGCGCGCGATCTGCGACTCGAGCGCGGCGGCGCCGCGGACGACGAAGTGGTCGTCGCCGCGCGCGTCGATCTGCCAGGCGGCGGCGTCGTCGCGGTAGCCGGTCGGGACCCCCACCTTGCGCGTCGCGGTCCCGTACACGAGCAGCGCCTCGCCGTCGCAAACCTCGGCGCCGGCCGGCAGCTCGACGAGCGCGCATCCGGTCGTGCGCTCGTCGGTGAGCCGCCACTGTCCGTCGGCCGCGCGCCGCGCGGTGCCGCTCACCGCGACGGCGCCGGCGTCGCCGATCTCGTGGAGGCCGCGGCGGTGACGCGCGGCCGCGACGAGACGCTCGCCCTGGTGCCGGGCGAGCCCGCGCAGCGCGAGGCCGATGAGCGCCAGCGGCAGCCCGAAGAGGAGACCGCCGCCGAACCCGAGCTGCGAGATGAAGAGGCGAAGCGCGTCCATGATCCTCGTTCCTACCCGAAGCGGATGACGAGCCTTCCCGTCCGTTCGTCGGGGCCGAGACACGGCTCGTCGGGACCGTGCGGGTGGATGTAGCGCAGCGGGCCGACGTGCGCCATGTCGCCGTCGAGCCCGACCGGCTCGGGCTTCTTCTTCGCGGGCGTGCCGGGGCGGCCGAACGGCCGCGGCAGCGCGACCGCCGGCTCGCTGCCGGGCAACGGCGGCGTCACGTGGATCGGCCCGCCTCTCGGCGTGGGCGGCGGCGCGGTCCGTTGCAGCGTCCCCATCGGGGTCACCACCCCGACGGCCATCGGCTCACCGCCGAGCGGCGGCGGCGGCAGCGCGGCGGCGAGCTTGCCCGGGAGGTCCGGTCGCGGCGGGGGCGGGGTCGGCGTCGGCGTCTTCGCGGTGCCCTTCTTCCCGTGGCCCTTGTCGGCCGGGCCCGGATCGCCTGGCGTCGCGCTGCCGGTGTGCGACGGGAGCGCGCAGTCGGCGTGCGCGGCCGGCACCACGAGCGCGCCGCCGAGCGTCCCCGCGGCGAACGCGCTCCACACCACGCCGACGCGCGGGTAGCGCGGCGCCACCGTCGGTGCGGGCCGGATCGGGAGCCTCTCCCGCCGGCTCACGAGCGCACCTCGTCGATGGGCAGCGAGTAGATGACCTTGAGGAAGCTGCGGTTCCGTCGCTCGTACAGGCGCGCGGCCGCGTGGTCGGCGACGCGGCCCGCCAGCTGCTCGTGCCAGCAGAGCAGCCCGCCGATCACGCCCACCTCGCCGGTCTCTTCACGGTTCACGCACGCGCAGCTCGACATGCAGCGCGTGCGGATGCCGCAGCCGCCGCAGCCCTCGTGCACCTGCCCCGGGTCCTCGGCGGGCGCGTGCATCGCGCGGAAGACCGCCGCGCGACCCGCGTCGAGACCACCCGCCTCGACGTGGCCGAGGAGGATGCCTTCCTGCGCGCCGCCGTGGTCCTCGCCCACCATCCGCGCGCACGGGTAGATGTTCCCCGACGGCGCGACCGCCACCGAGCCGCGCCCCGCCGCGCAGCGATCGCCCGGCTGCAGGCCGCCCTTCACGTGCGCGAGCATCTTGTCGGCCAGCACGTTCACGTGGATCGGGCGCCCCGCCTCGGCGCGCTCGACGAAGCAAGCGGCCACGTCCTCGTAGCCGCGCTCCCACGCGGCGAGCGCCGCCGGCGTCCACTCGGCCGAGAAGCGCGGGTTGAGCGCGAGGCGATCGACGCCGACGTCGGCGAGGAAGCGGACGCTCTCGCCGAGCAGCGCCACGTTCGCCGGATCGACGACCGAGATCGTCTCGAGGGCGACGCCTTCGTCGAGGCACGCGGTGAGGCCGGCGAACGTCTGCGCGAACGACCCGCGGCCGCCGCGGCGCGGGCGCGTGGCGTCGTGCGCGGCCTGCGTGCCGTCGATGCTCACCCCGACGTAGAAGCCGGCCTCGCGCAGGAACGCGGCGCGGGCGCGATCGATGCGCGTCGCGTTCGTGGTGATGGAAAGCTGGAGCTGCTTGCCAAAGTGCGCGGCGTGCGCGCGCGCCTTGCCGCACGCGATCTTGATGAGCTCCCACTCCAGCGTCGGCTCGCCGCCGAAGAACGACAGTCGCACCGACGGGGAGTCGTCGCCGAAGGCCAGCGCGAGCGCGGCGTCGAGCGTCGCGCCGCTCATGCGACGCTTGCTCTTCTCCCCGGCGAAGCAGTAGGTGCAGGCGAGGTTGCAGTCGTGGGTGAGGACCAGCGAGACGTCCATCGTCGAACCTCCTGTGACCTAGGCCGGTGAGAGCGCGCGGCGGAGCCGCGAGAGGACCGCGCGGAAGCGCGGCTCGGCGCGCACGGTTGCGAACACGGGGTCGCGCTCGAGATCGGCGAGCGCCTCGCGGCGCTTGTCGTCGGTGTCGGCGTCGAGCGCCGCGAGCGCCGCCTCGATGCGGTCGAGCGCGGGCGCGCGCTCGCCGCCCGAGGCGAACAGCGCGGCCTCGTCGAGGAGGAGGAACGCGGTGCGCGCCCCGCAGGCGCGGCGCGCGCGGTCGAGCACCTCGCGGCCGGCGGCGAGATCGTGCAGCCGTGCCTCGACGAGCGCCATGTTGACGAGCGCCTCGCAGTGCGCCGGCGCCGCCGACAGCGCGCGCGCGAGCAGCCGGCGCTCCCTCGCGACCGCGCCGCGCCGCTTCTGCACCTGCGCGAGGTTGACCCACGCCTCGGGCCGCTCCGGCTCGAGCTCGGCCGCGTCGGTCCAGCGGTCCTCCGCGCCGCCGAGGTCGGCGGCGACGTAGCGATCGAACCCCTCGACGAGCAGGCGCGCGTAGCGGCCCGCGGCGTCCGCGCCGTCGCGCGCCGCGGTCGCCCCGGCCCGACGGCCGCCTCGTCCGTCGCCGGCGACCGCGTCGACGGGCGAGAGCGAGGCGCTCGGATCGACGACCAGCGACACGCGGAGGAGCGCCGCGTCGCCGATCGCGAGCGCGCGCGGCCCGACGAGCCGCGCCTCGCCGCTGGCGCTCGCGAACGCGATCGTCGCGCCGGTCCAGATCGCGAGCAAGAGCGCGGCCGCGCCCCACGCGGCGAGCGCGACGTCGCGGCGGTGGACCGCGGGGGGCTCGAGCGAGAAGCGCAGGACGGTGGCGTGCCCGTCGAGCGGCGACCCGCGCAGCACGATCCGCCCGCGGGAGCGCTCGCCGGCGAGCGCTCCCGCGGGCGGATCGTGCTGCGCGGGTCGCCGCTCGACGGGCACGCCACCGTCCTGCGCTTCTCGCTCGAGCCCCCCGCGGTCCACCGCCGCGACGTCGCGCTCGCCGCGTGGGGCGCGGCCGCGCTCTTGCTCGCGATCTGGACCGGCGCGACGATCGCGTTCGCGAGCGCCAGCGGCGAGGCGCGGCTCGTCGGGCCGCGCGCGCTCGCGATCGGCGACGCGGCGCTCCTCCGCGTGTCGCTGGTCGTCGATCCGAGCGCCTCGCTCTCGCCCGTCGACGCGGTCGCCGGCGACGGACGAGGCGGCCGTCGGGCCGGGGCGACCGCGGCGCGCGACGGCGCGGACGCCGCGGGCCGCTACGCGCGCCTGCTCGTCGAGGGGTTCGATCGCTACGTCGCCGCCGACCTCGGCGGCGCGGAGGACCGCTGGACCGACGCGGCCGAGCTCGAGCCGGAGCGGCCCGAGGCGTGGGTCAACCTCGCGCAGGTGCAGAAGCGGCGCGGCGCGGTCGCGAGGGAGCGCCGGCTGCTCGCGCGCGCGCTGTCGGCGGCGCCGGCGCACTGCGAGGCGCTCGTCAACATGGCGCTCGTCGAGGCACGGCTGCACGATCTCGCCGCCGGCCGCGAGGTGCTCGACCGCGCGCGCCGCGCCTGCGGGGCGCGCACCGCGTTCCTCCTCCTCGACGAGGCCGCGCTGTTCGCCTCGGGCGGCGAGCGCGCGCCCGCGCTCGACCGCATCGAGGCGGCGCTCGCGGCGCTCGACGCCGACACCGACGACAAGCGCCGCGAGGCGCTCGCCGATCTCGAGCGCGACCCCGTGTTCGCAACCGTGCGCGCCGAGCCGCGCTTCCGCGCGGTCCTCTCGCGGCTCCGCCGCGCGCTCTCACCGGCCTAGGTCACAGGAGGTTCGACGATGGACGTCTCGCTGGTCCTCACCCACGACTGCAACCTCGCCTGCACCTACTGCTTCGCCGGGGAGAAGAGCAAGCGTCGCATGAGCGGCGCGACGCTCGACGCCGCGCTCGCGCTGGCCTTCGGCGACGACTCCCCGTCGGTGCGACTGTCGTTCTTCGGCGGCGAGCCGACGCTGGAGTGGGAGCTCATCAAGATCGCGTGCGGCAAGGCGCGCGCGCACGCCGCGCACTTTGGCAAGCAGCTCCAGCTTTCCATCACCACGAACGCGACGCGCATCGATCGCGCCCGCGCCGCGTTCCTGCGCGAGGCCGGCTTCTACGTCGGGGTGAGCATCGACGGCACGCAGGCCGCGCACGACGCCACGCGCCCGCGCCGCGGCGGCCGCGGGTCGTTCGCGCAGACGTTCGCCGGCCTCACCGCGTGCCTCGACGAAGGCGTCGCCCTCGAGACGATCTCGGTCGTCGATCCGGCGAACGTGGCGCTGCTCGGCGAGAGCGTCCGCTTCCTCGCCGACGTCGGCGTCGATCGCCTCGCGCTCAACCCGCGCTTCTCGGCCGAGTGGACGCCGGCGGCGCTCGCCGCGTGGGAGCGCGGCTACGAGGACGTGGCCGCTTGCTTCGTCGAGCGCGCCGAGGCGGGGCGCCCGATCCACGTGAACGTGCTGGCCGACAAGATGCTCGCGCACGTGAAGGGCGGCCTGCAGCCGGGCGATCGCTGCGCGGCGGGGCGCGGCTCGGTGGCGGTCGCGCCGTCGGGGAACATCTACCCGTGCGCGCGGATGGTGGGCGAGGACCACGGCGGCGCGCAGGAAGGCATCCTCCTCGGCCACGTCGAGGCGGGTGGTCTCGACGCGGGTCGCGCGGCGGTCTTCCGCGCGATGCACGCGCCCGCCGAGGACCCGGGGCAGGTGCACGAGGGCTGCGGCGGCTGCGGCATCCGCACGCGCTGCATGTCGAGCTGCGCGTGCGTGAACCGTGAAGAGACCGGCGAGGTGGGCGTGATCGGCGGGCTGCTCTGCTGGCACGAGCAGCTGGCGGGCCGCGTCGCCGACCACGCGGCCGCGCGCCTGTACGAGCGACGGAACCGCAGCTTCCTCAAGGTCATCTACTCGCTGCCCATCGACGAGGTGCGCTCGTGAGCCGGCGGGAGAGGCTCCCGATCCGGCCCGCACCGACGGTGGCGCCGCGCTACCCGCGCGTCGGCGTGGTGTGGAGCGCGTTCGCCGCGGGGACGCTCGGCGGCGCGCTCGTGGTGCCGGCCGCGCACGCCGACTGCGCGCTCCCGTCGCACACCGGCAGCGCGACGCCAGGCGATCCGGGCCCGGCCGACAAGGGCCACGGGAAGAAGGGCACCGCGAAGACGCCGACGCCGACCCCGCCCCCGCCGCGACCGGACCTCCCGGGCAAGCTCGCCGCCGCGCTGCCGCCGCCGCCGCTCGGCGGTGAGCCGATGGCCGTCGGGGTGGTGACCCCGATGGGGACGCTGCAACGGACCGCGCCGCCGCCCACGCCGAGAGGCGGGCCGATCCACGTGACGCCGCCGTTGCCCGGCAGCGAGCCGGCGGTCGCGCTGCCGCGGCCGTTCGGCCGCCCCGGCACGCCCGCGAAGAAGAAGCCCGAGCCGGTCGGGCTCGACGGCGACATGGCGCACGTCGGCCCGCTGCGCTACATCCACCCGCACGGTCCCGACGAGCCGTGTCTCGGCCCCGACGAACGGACGGGAAGGCTCGTCATCCGCTTCGGGTAGGAACGAGGATCATGGACGCGCTTCGCCTCTTCATCTCGCAGCTCGGGTTCGGCGGCGGTCTCCTCTTCGGGCTGCCGCTGGCGCTCATCGGCCTCGCGCTGCGCGGGCTCGCCCGGCACCAGGGCGAGCGTCTCGTCGCGGCCGCGCGTCACCGCCGCGGCCTCCACGAGATCGGCGACGCCGGCGCCGTCGCGGTGAGCGGCACCGCGCGGCGCGCGGCCGACGGACAGTGGCGGCTCACCGACGAGCGCACGACCGGATGCGCGCTCGTCGAGCTGCCGGCCGGCGCCGAGGTTTGCGACGGCGAGGCGCTGCTCGTGTACGGGACCGCGACGCGCAAGGTGGGGGTCCCGACCGGCTACCGCGACGACGCCGCCGCCTGGCAGATCGACGCGCGCGGCGACGACCACTTCGTCGTCCGCGGCGCCGCCGCGCTCGAGTCGCAGATCGCGCGCAGCCGCGTGCACGTGCTCGTGGGTGGACTGGTGTTCGCGCTCGGCGTGCTCCTCGTGGCGGCTTCGTCGGCCGCCGCGCTCCGCGGCGCGCTCCTGGCCGGCTTCTAGGGACGCCGGTCGCGACGGCATTTCGAGCCGTTAGGCGGGGTACGCGGCTTGCTTTGTCCGGCGCGCAAATGCGTCTCCGCCAGATCGCCCCCGTCCTCTTGCTCCTCGGTGGCTGCGGCAGCACCTACGATTCCGCGCTCGGTCCGGCGCCGACCAGGTCCGGCACGATGGACGATGCCCTCCTGCAAGACTTCAGATCCAAAGGCAAATACGATGAAGCCGGGCACCCGGTGAACGCGCTCGTCCTCGAGGGCGAGCAGTTCTGCAAGCAGCGTGGTCAGGTCGTCCCGGGCGCGTTCCGCACCGACAACAAGAAGGGCGTGAGCTGCCAGGGGCGGCTCCCGCCGTCGCCGGGGGGCGAGCAGATCGTGAACGTGCGGTTGCGGCCGATCGGCATCGACCTCGGGTCCAAGAAGGAGGTCGTGCGCATCACGGCGAAGGAGGGAAATCGTCCCTCGAGCGTCACCTATACCGGCAAGTCGTTCCGCGCCGACGGGCAGTGGATCTACGTCCCGCTCCACCTCGGCGGCAGCGATCCGAGCGACCTCACGATCGAGACGTTCGGGCGCGGCGCGATCGAGATCGACTACATCGAGATCTTCGCCGACGACTTCACGCTCGCGCTCGGGCCGGGCACGCGCGTCTTCGGCGACGACGACCTCGTCACGATCGAGAGCCCGTTCGACGCGCCGACGCCGACGCTGACGGTCAACGACAAGGACACCCACCTGCAGGACCTCCTCGACGGCGGCTCCGCGACCGCCGAGAACACCAGCTTCCGGCGCGTGTACTCGGTGAAGGTCCGCTTCCTCGCCGGACGCGCGACCGGCGACCTCGACCTCGTCGTCCACGACGCCGCCGGCGAGGCGAAGGCGCGGATGCAGGTGCTGCGCGCGCCGCCGCCGTGCAACTTCGTCGGCGATCCCGCCGGCAAGAAGGTGCTGCTCACCGGCTTCCAGCCGTTCCCGGTCGACTCGACGCACGAGAACATCTCCGACGTGGCGGTGCAGGCGCTCGATCCGAGCCGGCTCCACGGCGCGCAGGTGGTGCGCCTCACGCTGCCCGTCGAGTACGACGACGCGCCGAACATCGTCGCGAGCGCGATCATCCGCTGCGCGCCCGACATCGTCATCGACTTCGGCCAGGGCGGCGGCGAGATCAACGTCGAGCACACCGCGTACAACCTCAAGGACACCGGGACCGCGCCCGACAACCGCGGCCGCTACCAGGCCGGCGTGCCCATCGCCGACGACGGCCCCGCGCAGCTGTCGAGCGGTCTGCCGATCGCCGCCATCGACGCCGCGCTCGACACCGCGCTCGCGGCGGCGCTGCCCGCGCTCGGCCGCGTGACGCACTCCGACAGCACCGACCCCGGCCGCTACATCTGCAACGACACCTTCTACTCCGCGGTGCGCGCGTCCACGCCGGCGACCCGAACCGGCTTCATCCACCTGCCCTACCGCACCGACTTCTCCGTCGAGCAGCGGGTGGCGTGGGGCGAGATCGTGCGCGCGATCGTCGAGGCAGCGGTCGGCGGCTGAATCGGCGGCGAGGGTCCCGGGCGCGGGTCCTGCCCGCGCGGGTTCCCGGTCGCCGCTTCCAGTGCTCGGCGCACGCAGGGGCCACACCTATAACTGTTGCTGTGTCGCGGCCCCCGCGACCTCCTGCACGTACGAGCGCCTGCGCGCTTCAGCGACGACCCCAGCCCACGCGGTCACCCCCGCCCGGAACCCTAGCCGCCGTTCTCGATGCGAGAGGAGAAAACCGGAGACAAACCAATCGCGTCGACGAAGGTCGACGGGATTGGTTGTTCATGAGGTTCGCGCGGAAGCACCCGACGCCGATTCGTCGTGCGCTTGGGTCGGGATCCGCGCGCGGGGATGGGTCGTGCGGAGGGCGCGGGGTTCCCGTAGCGCAGCCTGCAGGCCTGCTCGCGGCGTCCGCGCCGCGTTGCTAAGGCCTGCCCCGAACGAAGATCGTTGGAGACAGCGAGCTTGCGAGCCACGCGACTGACTGCGCGGAGGGAAGCCCCGCGCCCTCCGTGCGACTCGGGTCGAGCTCGGTGCTCTAGCCCGGCCTCATCAACTTCTCGTAGGCGCCGAGGTGCTGGAGGGCGCGCGTGCGGTCGCCGGCGCGTTCGTAGAGCCGCGCGAGGTTGTAGTGCGCGTCCGCGCAGCGCGGGTCGTGCTGCAGGGCGCGGCGGTAGCTGCGCATCGCGCCCTTCTGCTCGCCGAGATCTTCGAGCGCGACGCCGAGGTTGAACGCGGCGACCGCGTGCGCGGGACGCGCCTTGAGCGCCCGCTCGTAGAGGCCGCGCGCGGAGGCGGTCTCGCCGGCTTCGTGGCAGATGCGGCCGAGGTTGACCAGCGCATCGGCGTGCTCCGGATCGAGCGCGAGCGTACGCTCGTAGGCGTGGCGCGCCTCGACGGGATCGGCGAGCTCGATCTCGCAGCCCCAGGCGAACCACTCGTTCGCGTCGCGCTCGCCCTCGGGGCCGTGCGCCTTGCGCAGCATCGGCACGACGCGCGTGCGCATGGGCGCGGTGTCGAAGTCGAAGAGGACCTGGCCGCTCTCCGGCAGGAACGCGCGCGCGCCGTCGCGGACGACGATGAGGCCGTCCTGCACGCTGATGTGCAGCGCCGACAGCGGGCGGCCGCTCGGCAGCCGGGCGCGCAGCCGGGCGAGCGCGGCGCGCACGCGGCGCGGCGCGATGTCGTGATCGATGAGAGCGCGCGCGGTGCGCAGGAGCACGAGATCCTGGAACGAGAAGCGCAGCGCGCCCCGCTCGCCGCGCTGCGGCGCGAGGAACCCGTCGCGGACGTACGCGCGCACCTCGGCGACCGGGAGCCCGACCACCTCCGCGACCTGCTGCGCGCTGTACCCGAACGACGACACGAGGTCGCGATCCTGCCCGGATCCTCCGGCGCCGCGCAAGCCCGCTCGGCTAGGCGACCATCTCGATCGACAGGAGCGTGATGTCGTCCACGCGCGCGCCGGCGCGCGCCTCCACGGCGGCGAGGATGCGGCGGTTGATGTCGAAGATGTCGGGCGGCATCTTCCGCACGAGCGCCTCGAGCGCGCGCAGCCCGAGCGGATCCTCGTCGGTGTGGAGGGCGTCGAGCACGCCGTCGGTCATGAGCACGAGGATGTCGCCGCGCTCGAACGGCAACGCCTCGTCGACGTACTCCACGCCGCTCAGCATCGCCAGCGGGGGCCCCGAGGGGTTGCCGAACGTGAGCACCTCGCCGGACGCGCGGCGCACGAGCGGCAAGACGTGGCCGGCGTTCGCCACCGTCAGCGTGCGGCGCAGGCGATCGAGGCAGACGATCGCGCTGGTCACGAACGTGTCGTCGCAGATCTGCCCCGACAGCGCGCGATCGAGCTGGGTGAGCACCTGCGCCGGACCGTGCTCAAGCGAGGAGACGCGCCGCAGCTCGGACGTCGCGCGCGCCATGAGCAGCGCGCCCGAGACGCCCTTGCCCGACACGTCGCCGACGGTGGCGAGCAGCCGCCCGTCGCCGACCGGGAGCACGTCGTAGAAGTCGCCGCCGACGTGGAACGCCGGCCGGTACTGCGCCGCGACGCGGAACCCGTCGAGCCGCTCCGGCAGCGCCGGGAGGAAGCTGCGCTGGATGCGGCGCGCGACCTCGAAGTCCTGCTCGAGGTGGCGGCGCTCGACGCGACGACCGGTGGCGCGCAGGTGCTGGATCGCCATCGAGCTCTGCGCGGCGATGCCGGCGAGCGTGTCGAGGTCGGCCGGCGCGAGCTCGGCGTCGGCCGCACCCT
>FTFF01001295.1_pt1 | contig 14089 bp, 12 predicted proteins | sample 1640361 | NCBI WGS metagenome assembly FTFF01 (sample SAMEA3914816, study PRJEB12502) | metagenome | biome: forest; material: soil | place: USA | collected 2011-09-16 | depth 0.3 m | reverse complement strand
TGGAAGTTGACGTCGCCGCTCCAGAGGCTCGCGCCGACCGCGACGTTGCCGAGGTGGGTCAGCTTGGGCGGCGCGATCGTGATCCCGCCGTTCACCTCGACCGAGGTCCGCCGCGCGATCCCGCGGATCCGGGAGCGCAGCCGTCGCCAGCCGTTTGGGCGCCCGGCGGCATCCGCGGGCGTCGAGGCGCCGAGCGCGACCACGCACGCGATCGCGATGGAGAAGGCCCGCACGCGAGACGGTCCTGCCACCGCCGCGCCAACCGAGCATCGCGGCCCGCCCCAGCCGTTCCGAGGCCTTGGACATCGATCGCGGGGTCTTTCGACCCCAGGCGCATGGCGCGTCGCGGCGCTACCATCGGCGCCGCGATGGCGGAGCGCGTCTGCGTGATCGGAGCCGGGCCGTGCGGCATCGCCGCCGCCAAGGCGGTGCTCGACGCGGGCATCTACGACCTCACCGTCTACGACCGCGGCGGCGAGGTCGGCGGCAACTGGGTCTTCGACGCCGACTCGGGCCACTCGAGCGTCTTCGAGACGACGCACATCATCAGCTCGAAGCGCTACTCGCAGTACGAGGACCACCCGATGCCGGACGACTTCCCGGACTACCCGGGGCACCGGCACCTCGCCGCGTACTTCCAGGGCTACGCCCGCCGCTTCGGGCTCTACCCGCACATCCGCTTCGGGGTGCTCGTCGAGCGCTGCGAGCCGCTCGCCGGCGGCCGCTGGCGGGTCACGACCCGGCGCGGCGACGCCGTCACCACCGAGGAGTTCGACTGGCTCTTCGTCGCGAACGGCCACCACTGGAAGCCGCGGCTCCCGAGCTACCCGGGCACGTTCTCGGGGCGCACGCTGCACTCGCACGACTTCAAGCGCGCCGAGCCCTTCCGCGGCGAGCGCGTCCTCGTGATCGGCGGCGGCAACTCGGCCTGCGACGTCGCCGTCGAGACCGCGCGCGTCGCGGCGCGCGTCGAGCTCTCGTGGCGCCGCGGCTACTGGATCGTGCCCAAGTTCGGCTTCGGCGTCCCCGCCGATCACCTGCACAACCAGCTCTTCGAGCGCTTCCGCTTCGTGCCCTGGCGCGTCCGCGCGCGTCTGCTCGAGCTGATGCTCAAGGTGATGAACGGCCCCAACTCCGCCTACGGCCTCCCCGAGCCGGACCACCGCTTCGGCGCCACGCATCCGACGGTGAACTCCGAGCTCCTCTACTTCATCCGGCACGGCGACATCGCGGTCCGCCCCGACGTCGCGCGCTACGAGGGCCGCGTCGTCCACTTCACCGACGGCACGAGCGGCGAGTACGACGCGATCGTCGCCTGCACGGGGTTCGAGATCAGCCACCCGTTCTTCGACCGCACGCTCGTCGACTTCTCGTCGGGGCCCGTCGGCCTCTACCTCCGGATGCTGCACCCGGACCACCCGCGGCTCTTCTTCGTCGGGCTCTTCCAGCCGCTCGGCTGCATCTGGCCGGCCGCCGAGCTGCAGTCGAAGCTCGCCGTCCGCCGGATGACGGGCGCCTGGTCGCCGCCGGCGGATCTGCGCGCGGCCATCGCGCGCGAGCTCGCCCACCCCGACGTGCCGCAGCTCGAGACGCCGCGCCACACGATCACCGTCGACTACCCGGCGTTCCGGCGCCGGCTCCTCACCGCCCTCGAGCGCGCGGCGTGAGCGCGCCGGACGACCGCGTGCTGTGGCTCATCCGCCACGGCGAGACCGAATGGAGCTTGAACGGTCGGCACACGAGCGTGACCGATCTGCCGCTCACCGACGAAGGCCGCGCCCAGGCCGGGCGGCTCGCGCCGCACCTCGCCGCGCGGCGCTTCGCCGCGATCGTCGTGAGCCCGCGCCTGCGCGCCCGCCAGACCTGCGAGCTCTCCGGCGCCGCCGGTCCGCCGCCCATCATCGACGAGGATCTCGCCGAGTGGTGCTACGGCGACTACGAGGGCCTGACCAGCGCGCAGATCCGCGTCGGCGCGCCGCGCTGGTCGCTCTGGACGGACGGCGCGCCCGGCGGCGAGTCACCCGCGGCGATCTGCGCGCGCGTCGATCGCCTGATCGCGCGCTACCACGCGGGCGAGGGGCCGGTCGCGTTCTTCGGCCACGGCCACGTCCTGCGCGTCGTCGCGCTGCGCTGGCTGGGCTGGCCGCTCGAGCAGGGCGCGCAGCTCGGGCTCGACACCGCCAGCATCGGTCGCCTCGGCACCGCCGGCGGCGCGCGCTGCCTCCTCGGCTGGAACCGCGCTTCGTAGCGCCTCCCGGCCGCGCTGCTGGTACCCTCCGGCGCATGGCGACGGCGCTGATCACGGGTGCATCCTCCGGGCTCGGGCTCGAGCTCGCGCGGCTCTTCGCGGCCGACGGGCACGACGTGGTCCTCGTGGCCCGGCGGCGCGATCGGCTCGAGCAGCTGGCCGGCGAGCTCGCGAAGGCGCGCGGCGTCCGCGCCCAGGTGATCGCGGCCGATCTCATGCAAGCCGGCGCGGTCGATCAGATCGTCGCGGAGCTCGCGCGCCTCGGCATCGAGATCGAGTTCCTGATCAACAACGCGGGCTTCGGCGCCAGCGGCCGCTTCGGCGCCGCGCCGTACGCGACGGAGCTCGGGATGCTGCAGGTGAACGTGCTCGCGCTCACCGCGCTCACCCACGCGCTCCTGCCCGGGATGGTGCAGCGCGGGCGCGGCCGGGTCCTCAACATCGGCTCGACCGCGGGCTTCCAGCCAGGGCCCTTCATGGCGGTCTACTACGCGAGCAAGGCGTACGTGAACTCCTTCACCGAGGCGATCGGCTACGAGCTGAAGGGAACCGGCGTCACCGCCACGCTGAGCTGCCCGGGCGCCACGATGACCGAGTTCGCGCAGGTCGCCGGCAACGACAAGTCGCGCCTGTTCGCGATGGGGGCGATGCCCGCCGCCGTCGTGGCGCGGCAGGCCTACCGCGCGATGCACGCCGGCCGCCCGATGATCGTGCACGGCGCGTTGAACGTGTTCGCCGCGCTCTCGGTGCGCTTCACGCCGCGGGCGCTCATCCGTCGCATCGCCGCGACGCTCAACAAGACCACGAGCGGCGGCGACCCGCCGCGCCTCGGCGCCTAGCCTAGTACCCGGCCGGCAGGAAGACCTCGTGCGCGGTGGCGCCGTCGGCGACCTCGCGCGGCGAGAAGCGGATCGGGTAGGCGCGGTTCTCGAGCCAGAGCCGGACCTGATCGACGTAGTGCGGCGAGTCGACGATCCCGGACTGGCCGCCCGGGATCACGTTCTGCCCGCGCACGCCGCGCGGATCCATCTCGAACGCCATCCGCATCACCGGCCCGTGCGAGTGGGTGAAGTCGCGGCCGGCCAGGCCCGGGTTGGCCGCGTCGACGCCGAACTGATCGCCGTCGCGCGGGAACCAGTGGAGATCGGCGCGCGGATCGCCGTCGGCGAACGCCTCGCCGGGCGGCAAGAGCGACAGGACGTCGGTCGAGATCTCGAGCTGGCTCGTGATGATCTTGAGCGCGGCGTTGTCGCCGAGGTAGTCCTCGATCAGCGACGCGAAGCGCACCTGGTGGCGCAGGCCCCAGATCCACTTCGACATGTCGCGCGTCCCGAAGCCGCCGCGCCCCGGCCCGTCGGGCGCGGCGCGCAGGAACGCGAGCGCGTCGCCGAGGGCGTAGAGGATCTCCTCGTCCGACGTCTCGATCGCGTCCGGCGTGGCGAGGTCGTCGAAGAAGACCGACTCCTTCCGCGTCGGATCCCAGGAGGCGAGCAGCGCGCCGCCGCTGGGGCCGCGCCCGGCGAGCAGCTGGGCGACGATGCGCACGTTCGCCTCCTCGTGCACGTTCGCGAGCACGTCGTCGATGTGCTCGTCGCCGAGCACGCGCACGATGAAGTCGCGGGTCCAGGTGTTGAAGATCATCGTGGCCACCGCGTCGTCGACGTCGGTCGCGTTCGGCGTGCGGTAGAACGTCCGCACGCCGCCGTGCGCTTGGTACCCGCGGGCGCGCCAGCCGTCGAGCCGCGCGGCGATCTCCTCGAAGGCGCCGCGGTCGACGGCGTAGGCGGCCGCGAGCCGCCGCTCGGCCGGGTCCGGATCGCCTGCCGCCGCGCGCGCCGCGTGCGCCAGCGCGGCGCGGAGGTAAGGGACGTAGAGCTCGCCGAGCCGCGAGTCGATGTTCGCCTGGATCTTCGCCATCCCGGCCACGCTCGCGGTGCCGGCGGCGATCTCGGCGCGCAGGGAGCGGCCGATCGTGTCGGCGCGGATGCCCTGGTTCCAGGGGCCGCCGAGGTAGACCTCGTCGTCGAAGATCGATCCGTCGAAGCTCAGCCCGCCCGGATCGTTGTTCGCGGTGACGACGTAGCCGGCGTCGGGATCGATCGACTGCGGCACGCGATCGAAGGGGACGAGGCAGGCGAGCGGATCGCGATCGCCCTGCGTCTCGTCGGCGTTGCCGTCGAGGATCGGGATGCGCCAGCCGCCGTAGCGCGTGCCGTCGAGGAGCAGCGTCGGATCGGCGCCCGCCGCGAACGTCCCGTCGGGGTTGCGCGGCAGGCCCCGGCGGCACGGCACCGGCTGGTAGCTGGTGTAGAGGATGTCGCCGTGGCGGTCGGCGACCGCGAAGTTCTGCGAGTAGCCGACGAGGCCGCGCGTCCCCTGGCGGAACGCCTCCACGTCGCGGGCGTGGCCGAGCGCGTCGGTGGAGGCGAGGAGCTCGCCGGCGTAGAGCCCGGCGTACGCGAACGACACCGCGGTCACGAGGCCGTCGCCGTCCTCGTCGCCGGGCACGACGAACCCGGCGAGCACCGCCTGCCGCGTCTCGCCCGGCTGGAGCGCGTCGGTGCGCGCGACGGCGCGTCCCTCGATCGCGGTGATGAGCCGCCCGTCGAACGTGAGCCAGCGCGACCACGTCTCGGTGCCGCCCGCGCTGCCGAGCGCGGGGACCGCCGCGATCGCGTAGGCCTCGTCCACGCGGGTGAGCGGCATCCAGCCGTCGTGCCACTGCGACGCGGTGGGCACGCCGTGCTCGTCGAGCAGGAGGACCTCGCGGAACCAATCGGTGATGTCCTCGCCGAGCTGCGTCTGGCTCCAGCCGACGTCGCCGTTCGTGCCGATGGCCATGAGCGGGAAGCCCGGGATGGTGAGGCCGAGCTGGTGCAGATCGCCGTCGCCGAAGACGGTGGTGTCGACCCCGAGCTGGTACAAGATCGACGGCACCGCCAGCGACAGGTGGCCGTCGCCGGCGGCGAGCGCGTTGCCGCTCGCGCTCGCGTACCCGGCGACCGCCCAGGCGTTCGAGCCGAAGCCGCTCACGCGATCGCGGCGCAGGCGGATCTGCATCTTGCCGAGCGCGTCGGCGAGCCGCGCGAGCATCGCCCGCGACACCGGCGGGACCGCGAGCGACGCGCTCGTCGAGCCGTGCGCGCCGTGGCTCGTGCCGAGGCCCGGCGCGGAGGCCACCTGGAAGAGCGGGATCACTGGCGCCCAGATGTCGCCGACGAGGCCCGCCTGGCGCAGCGCCTGGTCGCGCGCGCCGTCGAAGGCGTGAGGCAGCCGCGTGGCGATCGCGGCGCGGCGCACGTCGTCGTCCTGGAACGAGGACTGGTAGACGACGAGGGCGACGATCGCGGCGATGTCGCGCCGCTCGAACGGCTTCATGAGATCCGCGGCCGACGCGGCGCCGAGGAACGGCGCGCCGATCGCGAGCTCGCTCGGCGGCGGCAGCGATCCCGCCCGCACCGCGGCGATGTAGTCGTTCACGCCGGCGACGTAGGCGTCGACATGATCGGCGAGCGCGGGCGTGAGGTGCGCGGCGATCTGATCGGCGACGAACGCGGTCCCCGTCGTCCGCGACTGGAGGTCGGTCGCGAGGCCGGCCTCGCCGAGCAGCTCCGCGATGCGCCCGGTGCCGAGCCGGCGCGCGAGGTCCATCATGAAGAAGCGATCGCGCGCGGTCACGAAGCCGAGCACGTACGCGGCGTCGTGGCGCGTGGCGGCGTAGACGTGCGGGACGTCCGCCTCGGTGCGCACGACGTGCGCCTCCTTCTGCAGCGTCGCGGCCCGGTACACCGCCGTCGTCGGTAGATCGCGGATGAGCTCCCGCTCGTTGGCCTCACAGGCGGCGAGCGCGAACAGGACAGTGACCAGCGCGTGGCGCATCGCCGCGCACGATACCAGCTCGGGCGACGCTTTTAGCGCAACAGGCGCGAGGCGCGCGCGAGCGGCCGCAGCTCGCGCTCGGCGTCGCGGCGGCCCGCCTCGTACGCGGCGTCGGCGCCGCCGATCGGGCGCAGCTTCTGATCGAGCCAACCGATCGCGCGGCCGATCGCCGAGAGGCTCGCACGCAGCGCGCGCCGGACCACGCCGCCCGACGACGGCGCGACGTAGAGCGACTTGCCGACCTGCGCGCTCGCGACCGCGCCGTACCCGTAGGTGTACGCGGCGATGCGCGCGGACAGCATCGCGCGCCGGTCGCCCGAGGTGGCGCGGAACCGCGCGTCGCCGCGCAGCGCGCGCTTGCTGCCGGCGAGGTACCCGCGCAGGGTCGCCATCCCGAGCTGCTCCGCGGGATAGTCCGCGCTGCCGGGCGCGACGTACTCACCGGTGCGGTGCTGCCGCGCGAGCGACCGGCCGAGCACGCCCTGCGCGAACCCCCCCGCGCGGTAGGCGCGGGTCTCTTCGCCCGCCCGCGACGTGTAGCGCTGCAGGCGCTCGATCGCGCGCAGGTTGCGCCGGACCGTCTCCTGCGTCGCCGGCGTGGCGGGCGCGCCCAGCAGCCGATCGTTCTCGTCGAGGAGCGCCTCGGTCCGCGCGATCGCGGCGTCCTCGAGCGGACGATCGCGCAGGTGCTTCATCTCGTGCGCCAGCACGTTGACCAGCCGCCGGTCCGGCATCGACTCGACGGACACCACCGGGCGCTCGCCGGCGACCGCGTGGTGCGCGACGCCGTCGTTGGCGCCGCGCAGCGACGGATCGTGCCGGCCCCGCAGCGCCTCGAGCGTCCCCATGCCGGGGGCCAGCTGGTCCCGGCGCCGCGCCGCGAGCGTGCCGGGCGCGGCGTCGCGCAGCGCCCGGTACTCGCGCGCCAGCGAGGCGAGCGCGCGGCGGCGCAGCGGGCTCTCGACGTAGATCTCGGCCGCCGTGGTCATCGCCTCCGGCAGCTCCGCCAGCGCGCGCTTCGCCGCCGCCGTCCCCCGACGCTCCGCGACCTTCACCCGCGCGGTGAGGATCGCCGAGCGCAGCCGGCCCTGCAGCATCGCCCCGAGCGTGGGGACCGGCGCCGCCAGCGCCGAGGTCGTGGGGAGGAGGAGGAGGGCGACAACGAGCGATCGGCGCATCGAGCCGCACCTCTCGCAAGGCACGTTCCAGCAGGCGATCGAGCGGAATCAGGGAGATGCGGGGGGCCGTTCGAGCGGACCGGTGGCTGGAGCCGCCACCGCGGCTAATAGCCTTGGTCGTCGCGCGGCGGCCGCTCGAGCGTCGGTGCGTCGGGCGGCGGATCGCCGTCGTCGAGCGCGAAGAGCTTCACCGCGTCCTCGCGGTGCCGGCCCGGCGCGATCCGCGTGAGGATCGACAGGAGGTTGCGCTTCATGTCGTCCATGCTGATCGCGGGGGCGCCGGCGTCGAGCAGCTTGCCGATGAACACGTCGGTCGGGCCGCGCACCACCGTGAGGTAGTCGGGGTTCGAGCCGTCGAAGTAGGCGCGGTCGCGCGGCGGGCAGTTGTTGAGCTGATCGCGCAGCTTGTTGTCGACGCGCAGTCCGATGAACAGCTTGCGCTCGTGTTCGATCCGCATGGGCGTCGGGGACGCTAGCACCGCCTTTTGCGGCGGGTCAACTGATGGGCTCATAATCGGTGCACCCATGAGCCCGTGGCGCGTCTACCTCCTGCGCTGTGGAGACGGCACGCTCTACTGCGGCGTCACGAACGATCTGCAACGCCGCCTCGCGCAGCACCGCGCCGGCCGCGGCGCTCGCTACACCCGCGGACGGGCGCCGATCGCGCTCCTGCACTCCGAGCCGGCGCGCGACCGTGGCGACGCCCTCCGGCGCGAGGCCGCGTGGAAGCGCCTCAGCCGCGCGCAGAAGCTTCGGCTCAGCGCTGCCGCAGCACGCGCGCCGGGTTCCCCGCGACGACCGCGTACGGCGGCACGTCCGCGGTGACCACCGCGCCGGCGCCGACCTGCGCGCCGCGCCCGATGGTCACGCCCGGCAGCACGATCGCGCCCACGCCGACGTCGGCGCCGTCCTCGATCGCGATCGCGCCGAGCTCGAGCGCGCCCTCCATGATGGGGAGCGCGCGCCCCGGATCGGCGTGCCTCGAGGTGAGCAGGCACGCGTGCGGCCCGAGCCCGACGTCGGCGCCGATGGCGATCCCGCCCGCGGCGTGCAGGAACGCCCCCTGGCCGATCCAGGAGCGATCGCCGATCACGAGCTCGTTCCGGTAATAGCCCTTCAGGATCGCGTAGTGCCCCACGTACACCGCGTCGCCGAGCGAGACGTTCTCGGGGTGAAAGATCAGCGCGCCCGGCTCGAGCACCACACTGTCGGGGCAGCGGCGCAGCGCCGCGCGATCGACGACGCCTGAGCCGTGGCTCCGGGGCGGAGGACGCACCCCTTCATCATCGCACAGGGGCGCGTTACCTTGACCGCCCATGACCGCAGAGATGATGTTCCTGTCGCGCGACGGTCGCTCCGTTCGCGGCGCGCTGGCGACCCCGGCGGGCCTCGGCCCGCACCCCGCCGTCGTCGTCGTGCAGGAGTGGTGGGGGCTGAACGACGACATGAAGGCCGTCGCCGATCGGCTCGCCGGCGAGGGGTTCCTCGCGGCCGCGGTCGATCTCTACGGCGGCCGCGTGGCGACCGATCGCGAGACCGCGAAGCAGCTCGTGACGGAGCTGAAGGTGCCCGACGCCGTCGAGATCGTCGCGGGCGCCGCGGCCGCGTTGACCGCGCGCGCGGCCGGCGGCAATGGCGCCGTCGGGGTCACCGGCTTCTGCGTGGGCGGCGCGGTCGCGCTCGCGGCGGCCTGCCACGTCCCGGCGATCGGCGCGGCCGTGCCGTTCTACGGCATGCCGAGGCCGGAGCACGTCGACTGGAAGCGGGCGCGCTGCCCCTTCCAGCTGCACTACGGGAAGAAGGACGAGAGCATCCCGGTCGCCAAGGTCGAGGCGATGGTGAAGGACATGAAGGCCGCGGGCCGCGACGCGACGCTGCACCTGTACGACGCCGGCCACGCCTTCATGCGGCGCAGCGACCCCGCGGTGTACGACGAGCGCTCGGCCGAGGTCGCGTGGCACCGCATGGTCGCCTTCTTCAAGGAGCGACTCGTCGGCAAGGCGCGCTGAGACGGCGGCGAGCGCCGGGCGCGCCGCTTGACCCCGTCGCTGGCGCGTGTCACAAGCGTCCCTCTTCATCCGCGACAATCGAGGAACCATGCAGGTCACGATCTCCGAAGTGTCCCCCGTCGAGAAGAAGGTCGCCGTCGAGCTGCCCTGGCCGCATGTCGCCGTGCGCCTCGACGAGGCCTACCGCGATCTCCAGCGCAAGGTCGCGCTGAAGGGCTTCAGGAAGGGCAAGGTCCCGCGCCCGATCCTCGAGCGGATGTTCGGACGCCAGGTCGAGCAGGACGTGGTCCAGAAGCTGGTCCAGGAGTCGTTCATCCAGGCGGCGACCGATCACAAGATCGAGCCGGTGGCCGAGCCCGTCGTCGATGACGCGCACCTGCACAAGGGCAAGAGCTTCCACTACTCGGCGCGCGTCGAGGTCCGCTCGGTCGTCGATGCGAAGGACTACTTCGACGCCGAGGTCGCGCGGCGCAAGCCGAGCGTCAGCGACGAGGACGTCGACCGCACGCTCGAGACGAAGCGCCGCGAGCTCACCGAGTACAAGGTGATCGATCCCGCGGTGCGCACCGACGGCAAGGCGATCGATCGCGACGTCCTCATCCTCCAGGCCGGCGGCACGGTCGGTGGCGAGAAGTTCGACCGCGACGGCATGATGGTCGATCTCGGCGAGGCGGCGGCCGATCCGATCCCGGGCCTCGGCAAGGCGCTCCTCGGCATCCCCGTGCAGGCGAAGGACCACGAGGTCCGCTTCACCATCCCGCCGGCCAAGGACGGCGACGCCTCCAAGGACGTCGTCCTCAAGGTGACGGTCCGCGAGGCGCGCGAGAAGGTGATGCCCGCGCTCGACGACGAGTTCGCCAAGGACACCGGCGAGGCCGGTACGCTCGCCGAGCTCCGCGACAAGACCCGCGCGAAGCTGCTGGAGGAGGACGAGAAGGCCGCGAAGAGCGAGCTCCGCCAGGAGCTCGTGAAGCAGATCCTCAAGAAGAACCCCTTCCCGGTCGCCCCCGCGCTGGTCGAGCGACAGCTCGACGCGCTCGTGCACCGCGCCAAGATCCAGATGATGGTGCGCGGCATCGATCCGCGGGCCGCAGAAGCCGCCGGCGCGCTCGACAACCAGCGCCTGAGGGACGATCTCCGCGAGAACGCGCACGACGAGGTGCGCGCGGCGTTCCTGGTCGATGCCATCGCGACGCTCGAGAAGGTCGAGGTCTCCGACGCCGACTTCGAGAAGAAGATCGCGGAGCTCGCCGCGCAGCGCGACAAGGCCGTCCCCAAGCTGAAGGCGGAGTTGCAGAAGGAAGGGCGGCTCGAGACCATCCGCTACCAGCTCCGCGAGGAGAAGACCCTTGACTTGCTCCTATCTCGGGCAAAAATTGTAGAGAAGACCTAACATTTCCGTCGCTGTCCCTACCCCCGAAGGAGCCCTCGTCCCATGCGGAATCCCTTTTCACAGATGAACATGGGCGGCGCGCTCGACGCGCAGGGCTTCATCATCCCGACGGTCATCGAGCAGACCCACCGCGGTGAGCGTGGCTGGGACATCTTCTCGCGCCTCCTCAAGGACCGGATCGTCTTCCTCGGGACGCCGGTCGACGATCAGATCGCCAACATCGTCGTCGCGCAGCTCCTGTTCCTCGAGAGCGAGGATCCGGACAAGGACATCATGCTGTACATCAACTCGCCGGGCGGTCTCGTGACGGCGGGGATGATGATCTACGACACCATGCAGTACGTCCGCTGCGACGTGGCCACGATCTGCATGGGCCAGGCCGCGTCGATGGGCGCGTTCCTCCTGGCCGCCGGGGCCAAGGGCAAGCGCTTCGCGCTGCCGAACTCGCGCATCATGATCCACCAGCCGCTCGGCGGCTTCCAGGGCCAGGCGACGGACATCGACATCCACGCCAAGGAGATCCTGAAGACGCGCGACCGGATGAACGAGCTCATGGGCAAGCACACCGGCCACCCGATCGAGAAGATCAAGCACGACACCGAGCGCGACTACTTCCTCTCCGCCGACGAGTCGAAGGCGTACGGCCTCATCGACGACGTGCTGATGAAGAAGAAGGACGTCGAGGTGAAGAAGTAACCCATGGAATCGGGCAAGCGTCGCGACGAGCCAGGCAGCAACCTGAGCTGCTCCTTCTGCGGGAAGAACCAGAAGGAGGTGAAGAAGCTCATCGCCGGGCCGACGGTCTACATCTGCGACGAGTGCATCGGCCTCTGCAACGACATCATCGCCGAGGAGATCGAGAAGGAGGAGCAGTCCTACGGCCTCCAGGCGGTGCCGAAGCCGGCCGATATCAAGGCCGTGCTCGACGAGTACGTCATCGGCCAGGACCGCGCGAAGAAGGTCCTCGCGGTCGCGGTGCACAACCACTACAAGCGCATCGACGCCAAGTCCCACGCCGCCGACGGGGCGCGGGACAACGAGGTCGAGCTCCAGAAGTCGAACATCCTCCTGCTCGGGCCGACGGGCTGCGGCAAGACGCTGCTCGCGCAGACGCTGGCGCGCATCCTCAACGTGCCGTTCGCCATCGCCGACGCCACCAACCTCACCGAGGCGGGCTACGTCGGCGAGGACGTCGAGAACATCATCGTCAACCTGCTCCAGAACGCCGACCACGACATCGAGAAGGCGCAGCGCGGCATCGTCTACATCGACGAGATCGACAAGATCGCCCGCAAGAGCGACAACCCGTCGATCACCCGCGACGTCTCCGGCGAGGGCGTGCAGCAGGCGCTGCTCAAGATCCTCGAGGGGACGATCTGCAACGTGCCGCCGAAGGGCGGCCGCAAGCACCCGCAGCAGGAGTTCCTGCAGGTCGACACCACCAACATCCTGTTCATCTGCGGCGGCGCGTTCACCGGGCTCGAGGACATCATCGAGAACCGCGTCGGCCAGAAGCAGATGGGCTTCGGCGCCAAGATCGCGTCGAAGAACGAGAAGAAGATCTGGGAGTACCTGAAGGACGTCCAGCCGGAGGATCTCCTCAAGTACGGCATGATCCCCGAGTTCGTCGGGCGCCTGCCGGTGATCGCGCCGCTCCACGAGCTGTCGGAGGAGGCGCTGGTCGACATCCTCATCAAGCCGAAGAACGCGCTCATCAAGCAGTACCAGCGGCTCTTCGACATGGACGGCGTGAAGCTCAAGTTCGGCAAGCCCGCGTTGCACGAGATCGCGCGCGCGGCGCTGCGCACCAAGAGCGGCGCCCGCGGCCTGCGCGCGATCCTCGAGAACGCGCTCCTCGAGACGATGTACGAGATCCCGACCACCCAGAGCGTGAAGGAGATCCTCGTGAACGAAGAGGTCATCTCCGGCAACGCGCAGCCGCTCTTCATCTACGAGGAGAAGGCCGCGGTGGGCGGTCGCAAGTAGCGGCGCGATGCGCTGCGCTCTGGCCGCGTTAGCGGCGCAGATCTTCGCCTGCGCCGCGGGCTGCGGCGGCGACCTCTGCGACTACGACCGCACGCGCTGCCCCGACGGGCAGCTGTGCGCGCGTGTCGACGAGCAGCGCGCCGAGTGCGTCGCGGTGGGGCAGATCGACGCGCCCCTGCGGGTGCCGTTCGCCGACGGCACCGCCTTCACCTGCGCGCAGGGGCCGCGCGGTCCGGGGTCGCGTACGCACTCGTTCCGCAACGATCTCTTCGCCGTCGACCTGGCGTCGACCGGCGCCGAGCCCGGCGTCGTCGTCGCGCCGATGGACGGGCAGGCCTACGTCTTCGACGGCTGCGAGGAGCGGGAGCCGAGCGCGGCCTCGAAGAACGAGAGTCGTTGCGGTCTGGGCTACGGCAACCACGTGCGCATCTGGGACGGGCAGACCATGGTCCTCGTCGCGCACCTGTCGCGCGTCACCGTGAAGGACGGCCTCGTGCAGGCCGGCCAGCCCATCGGCCTCGAGGGCAGCTCCGGCGCCGCCGGGCACCGCCACGTGCACCTCGCGGTGACGCGGCCGGGCAAGGGCGTCGACGCCAAGAAGATGCTGGCGAACGCGGGCTGGACCGGTCACCAGCCGATGCGTGTCCGCCTCACGCTGCGCCAGGAGGACGGCGGCGCGGTGGTCGTGCGCGGCGTCGACGAGCTGCGCTGCGCCGACGATCCGTCGACACGAACGCGGTACTGGCCGTAGCGCTACGGGGTGGCGCGCAGCAGGCCCTCGACGAGCGGTCGCGCCGCCGCATCGAAGGCGCCGCCGCGCAGCTGCGCCGCGACGTCCTGCAGGATGAGCGCGATCGGGATCGACGTCTCGGTCCACGGCGCGGGCGTCGCGGTGCCCGCGGAGTGGAGGCCGAGGACCGCGTGCGTGTCGCGCGCGAGCACCGGGCTGCCGCTCATGCCCGGGGAGTTCGGCAGGTGCGAGAGGACGCCGAGGATGCGGCCCTTGCCGGTGTTCACCCAGACGGTGCCCGCGCTCTGCCCGTCGACCGCGCCGGTGGCGATCGCGAACTGGTTGGCCGGGCCGTTCTGAACGGCGGCCGTCGCCGCGGGGCCGCCGCCCAGCGCGCCGGGCCCGGTGAGGTTCGCGTACGCGGCGATGGTGTAGATCGGCCGCCCCGCGCGGAGGCCGGCCGGCTCGAGGGCGAGCGGCGTCACGGCCCGGCCCGCGGGGAGCTCGATCTCGACGAGCGAGTAGTCGAGGCTCGCGTTGGCGTGGAGGACGCGCCGCGCCTGCGCGACGGCGCCGTCGAAGAAGTGGACCGGCTCGGGCGAGGCGAGGCCCCCGCGCGTCACGTGCTCGTTGGTGAGGAGGAGCGCGCGGCGCGTCCTCCACGCC
>FTFF01001040.1_pt1 | contig 14121 bp, 13 predicted proteins | sample 1640361 | NCBI WGS metagenome assembly FTFF01 (sample SAMEA3914816, study PRJEB12502) | metagenome | biome: forest; material: soil | place: USA | collected 2011-09-16 | depth 0.3 m | reverse complement strand
CGCACGTCGTCCCGATCACCGCCGGTCACCACCGCGTGAGCGCGCGGCGCCTCGACGACGTCAAGGAGCGCGCCGTCGACGTCGGGCCCGGCGAGAGCGCCGCGCTCGAGTTCGACTTCGACTGACGAACGCGAGCCCGAGCGGCCGGAGCATCGCAGCGACTCCCGATCCTCGAGTCGCTGCGTGCGCCGGTCGCTCGGCCTCGTCGGGGTTACTCGCGCTTCTCGAACGGCCGCTCCGTGCCCTGATCGGCCCGCCGGTCGTCCCGGTTCCCCTCCCGGATCCCTTGCTGGCCGCCGGGCTGGTTCTTCTGCTCGTCGCGCTTGACGCCCCCGCGATCGACGTCCTTCTTCTCCCCACCCTGCATCGGACGCTGCTGGTTCGGCATGACTTCACCTCCTCACCCTCGGTCGAGCAAGGCGCGGGCCGCCGCGGCGACGGGGTTCCGGCGCGTTAGGGAGGCGCGGCGCCGTTGCCGCGCGCGCAGTGGGGCGCCTCTGCCGCGCGGACCGCCGGCAGATCGATCGGCCGCTCGCGCACCACGTCGCGGGCGCGCTTGTCGAGGCGCAGCCCCGCGAACGACGGGTGCCGCAGGTGCCCTCCGGCGGTGAGCTCCGTGAACGAGACCTCGCACACGAGCTCGGGCCGCGCCCAGTGCACGTCGCGCCCGACGAAGCCGGTCGGAGGCCGCGGGAACGGACACCTCGGCTGCTCGAGCGCGCGCAGGCGACGGCGCAGGTCGCGCGACGCCTGCTGCGTGAGGCCGGTCCCCACCTTCCCGGCGTAGACGAGCGCACCGCCGTCGTGCCAGCCGAGGACCAGCGCGCCGACCTCTTGCCCGTTCGAGCCCGCGCGATCGGTGACGCCGCAGATGACCAGCTCCTGGCGCAGCACGCACTTCGTCTTCACCCAGGACGGCCCGCGCCCCGGCACGTACCGCGCGTCGCGTCGCTTCGAGACGATCCCCTCGAGGCCCGCGCGGCAGGCCGCCGCGAAGACCGCGGCGCCGTCGCCGATCGCGTGCGGCGTGTAGAGGATCGCGCCCGTCGGGCGCGGCGCGAGGAGGCCCTCGAGCAACGCCTTCCGATCCTCGAGCGGCAACCTCGTCAGATCCTCGCCGGCGAGCGAGAGGAGATCGAAGACGAAGTACACGAGCCGCGGCCGCGCGCCCGCGCCGAACGCGTTCTGCAGGCGCTGGAACGACGTCCGCCCGTGCGCGTCGAGCGCCGCGATCTCGCCGTCGAGCGCGCAGGCGCCGAGCCCGCGCGCCGCCGCGGCGATCTCCGGGAACGACGCCGTCCAGTCGTTGCCGCGCCGGCTCACGAGCCGCACGCCGCTCGGCTCGACGAGGCACCCGATGCGGTACCCGTCGTACTTCGGCTCGTGGAGCCAGGCGTCGCCGGCGGGGACCGCCTTCACCAGCATCGCGAGCTGCGCCGCATACTCCACCTCGATCGTGATGTCACGGACCCCCGCAATGACTCCAAAAAAAAGCGCCCGGCCCGGGTTGCGCCGGCCGATGCGCGGGTGTTATTCGGACGTCGTGTCGACCGAGGACGTCACGCGCCCGGGCTGGGAGCCGGAGCCGGAGGTCGCGACGGGGGGCTTCTTCGTCGTCGGCATCGGCGCCTCCGCCGGGGGGCTCGACGCGCTGAGCGAGCTCCTCCGCAGCGTCGACTGCGACGACGCGGCGTACGTCGTCATCCAGCACCTCTCGCCGACGCAGCGGAGCATGCTGGCCGAGATCCTCGCGCGTCGGTCGCGCCTGCGCGTGACGGTCGCCGAGGACGGCGCGAGGCTCGAGGCCAACCACGTCTACGTCGGGCCGCCGAACGCCGAGCTCGGCGTGCACGACGGTCTGTTGCGGGTGGTGAGCCCCCCGAGCCCGACCCGCCCGCACCTGCCGATCGACGGCTTCTTCCGCGCGCTCGCCGCCGATCAAGGCATGCGCGCGATCGGCGTCGTCCTCTCCGGGACCGGCTCCGACGGCACGCTCGGCCTCGGCGCGATCAAGGCGGCCGGGGGGATCACCTTCGCGCAGGAGCCGACCAGCGCCAAGTTCGACGGCATGCCCCGGAGCGCCGTCGAGAGCGGCCACGTCGACTTCGTCCTTTCGCCGGAGAAGATCGCGGACGAGATCATGCGCCTCTCGACGCTGCCCTACCTGCGCCGCACCGGTGGCGAGCCGACCTTCGAGGAGGCGTTCAGCCAGATCGGCGCGCGGGTCAAGGCCGCCTTCGGCCTCGACCTCGCGCACTACAAGCCCAACACGATCGAGCGGCGGATCCAGCGCCGCATGGCGGTCCACCGCTTGGAGCGCGTCGCCGACTACGTGCACCTCTGCCAGACGGACGACCGCGAGCTGGCGAACCTCCACAAGGACCTGCTCATCAACGTCACGGGCTTCTTCCGCGACCGCGAGCCGTTCACGCTGCTGAAGGAGGTGGTGCTCCCGCGCATCCTCGAGCACAAGCGTGCGGGCGATCCGCTCCGCGTCTGGGTCCCCGGCTGCGCCTCCGGCGAGGAGGCGTACTCGATCGCGATCTGCATGCTCGAGCTCCTCGAGGAGCGCGACCCCGGCCTCAAGATCCAGATCTTCGCCACCGACGTCGATCCGGAGGCGGTGCAGCAGGCGCGCCGCGGCGTCTACCCGGCGTCGATCGCGGCCGACGTCTCGGAGGAGCGCCTGCACAAGTTCTTCACGCGCACCGACGACGGTCACTTCCAGATCGCGCGACGCGTGCGCGACCTCGTCGTCTTCTCCGTGCAGAACATCGCCAAGGACGCGCCGTTCTCCCGGCTCGACCTGGTGAGCTGCCGGAACCTGCTCATCTACCTGCAGCCGGGCGTGCAGAAGCGGATCCTGCGCATCCTGCACTACTCGCTCGCGCCGCGCGGCTTCCTCCTGCTCGGCAGCTCGGAGAGCATCGGCGACTCCGTCGATCTCTTCACGCTCGTCGATCGCAAGGAGAAGCTCTACGCTGCGAAGCACGTGCCGATCGCCCCCTCCGTGCTCGACCTCGGCGTGGGCGCACCCGCGACACCGCAGCACAACGAGAAGACGCGCATGTCGACGACGCGCCCGGTCATCAGCATCGCGCACCTCGCGGATCGCAAGATCCTCGAGCAGTACGCGCCGGCGGGCGTGGTGCTGAACGAGAACCTCGACATCCTGCACTACCGGGGTCGCACCACCCCGTACCTCGAGCAGCCCTCCGGCACCGCGACGCACAACGTGCTGCGGCTCATCCGCCCGGAGCTCCACCTCGCGCTGAAGGAGCTCGTCGACTCGTCGCTCGCCCGCAACGAGCGGGTCATCGTCGAGGCGCACGCCCGCGAGGAGGGCGACGGCGGGTTCCGCCCGATCTCGCTCATCGCGCAGCCGCTCCTCGACCCCGAGACCAAGGCCCGCTGCCTCCTCGTCCTCTTCAAGGAGGCCGAGCCGCCGCGCCCCGCCGACGGTGGACCCGCCGCGCCGCCGTCGAGCGCCGCCAACGACCAGGCCCGGATCCTCGCCCAGGAGCTCGCGCTCACGAAGGACTACCTGCGCGGCACGATCGAGGAGCTCGAGCGCGCGAACGAGGACCTGAAGGCCGCCAACGAGGAGCTGCAGTCCTCGAACGAGGAGCTGCAGAGCACCAACGAGGAGCTCGAGACCTCCAAGGAAGAGCTGCAGAGCACCAACGAGGAGCTCATCACCCTCAACGAGGAGCTGCAGAACCGCATGCGCGACCTCGGGGCGGCGAACGACGACCTGCACAACCTGCTCGCCAGCGTCGATCGCGCGGTCGTGTTCGTCGGCGCCGACCTGCGGGTGCGCCGCTTCACGCTGGCCGCCGAGCGCCTGCTTGGCCTCGTCAGCGGCGACGTCGGCCGCGCGATCGGCCACCTCCACGGGTTCGCCGGCACGAACGACATCGAGAAGTTGGTCTCCGGCGCCATCGAGAGCATCGCGCCGGCCGAGCGGGAGATCGTCGCGGCCGATCGGCGCCGCTACCTCGTGCGGGTCGCGCCCTACAAGACGCTCGAGCTGAGCGTGCGCGGCGCGGTCGTCACGTTCATCGAGCTGGAAGGGAGCGGGGGCGGCGATGGCCGACGATGAGCAGGCGTCCCGCGAGGAGCTCCTCGCCGAGCTGCGCGCGTTGCGCGCGGCCGCGGCGCGCCACGCCGAGCGCGAGGCGGAGCTCGAGCGGCACCGCGCGCAGCTCGAGAGCCAGAACCGGCACCTCCGCGAGGTCCAGCACGAGGTCGAGAGCGCGTACGCGCGCTACGCCGATCTTTACGACTTCGCGCCGAGCGCGTACTGCACGTTCGACCGCGCCGGCCTCATCCTCGAGATCAACCTGACGGGCGCGCTGCTCCTCCGGCGCGACCGCAACCACGTCATCGGGCTGCCGTTCCAGGGGTTCGTGGGCCGCGAGAGCCTGCGCGCGTTCCTCGATCACCTGAGCCGCTGCGCCGTGAGCGCCGGCGCGACGACCGGCGAGATCACGCTCCAGGGCCACGACGCGCCGAGCACGATCGTGCACATGGTCAGCGTGCCGACCTGGGATCCCGTGACCGGGGCCGCCGCTTACCGCACGACGCTCACCGACATCACCGCCCGCAAGCAGGCCGAGGACGCGCTGCGCGTCGCGGTGCGCATGCGTGAAGACTTCCTCGCGATCGTCTCCCACGATCTCCGCAACCCGCTCAACGCGATCGTGATGGGCGCCGAGCTGCTCCTGCAGACCCGGCCCGCCGACGAGCGGCGCCGCTTCGGCAAGCGCCAGCTCGAGGCGATGCGCCGCGCCGCCTCGCGCATGAACCGCATGCTCTCGGACCTGCTCGACCTCTCGAGCATGGACGCGGGCCAGCTGTCGATGGAGCGCGGCGTCCACGAGATCGAGGACATCTTCACGGCGGTGGTCGAGATCTGGCGCCCGCAGGCGCTCGAGAAGCGGATCGAGCTCGCGACGCGGATCGAGGGCGAGCCCGCCACCGCCTACTGCGATCGCGAGCGCACGATCCAGGCGCTCCTCAACCTGGTCGGCAACGGCGTCAAGTTCGCCTCGCCCGGCGGTCACGTGACGCTGGAGGCGCGCATCGAGCGCTACGGCGTGCGCTTCGCGGTACGCGACGACGGCCCCGGGATCGCGCCCGATCACCTCGAGCACATCTTCAACCCGTACTGGCAGGTGGAGAAGTCCGCGAAGAAGGGCACCGGCCTCGGGCTCTCGATCGCGAAAGGCATCGTCGAGTGCCACGGCGGCGCGCTGTCGGTGCGCAGCCAGCTCGGCGAGGGCGCCACGTTCTTCTTCACGCTGCCGACGCCGGTCGCGCGCGCGCAGGTCGCGCCGTCGGCGGTCGCGGCGACCAGCCGCGCCGCCACGACCCCCGCGACGACGCGCGGCCGCGTGCTCATCGTCGACGACGAGCCCGACACGCGCGACGGCCTCGCCCACCTGCTCGAGAGCGCGGGCTACTCGGTCACGACCGCGGCGAACGGCGAGGAGGGCCTGCGCGCGGCGGAGGCGGAGGCGCAGCACCTCACGATCATCCTGCTCGACCTCGTCATGCCGGTGATGGACGGCTGGCAGTTCCTCGATCACCGCCAGAAGGACCCCACGCTGTCGAAGATCCCGGTGCTGCTGATCTCGGGGCAGGTGGCGGCGCCCGAGACCGCGCGCAAGTGGGACCTCGCGGGCTGGGCGGAGAAGCCGTTCGACGTGCGCGCGCTGCTCGGCAAGCTCGAGCACTGCGCGCGCCAGCCCGACTAGGCCGGGCCCGGGCGCGGCAATACCGGACAGTGTGGTGCGAACGGACGCGCCTACGCTATCGGCTCGGTCCGCGCCACCTGGCCCTCGGCGATGCTCTGCTCGATGAACGACAGGTGCCGGCGCTCGTCGTCGCGGTTGCGGACGAGCACGTCCTGCACCGACGCCGGCCACAGCTCCTCGAGCGCGCGGTCGTAGGTGCGGTTCGTGAGCTCCTCGTTGGTCTTCATGGCGCTCAGCGCCGCGCGGTCGCCCATCATCGAGGTGACGGCGGTGAACGCCTTGAGGAAGAACCCCTTGGCGTCGGGGCGCTCCCGCGGCGTGCCGCCGAAGTCGCGCACGAAGCGCGCCAGATCGCTGATGTGCCGCTCGTGATCCCCCTGGAACTCGCGCAAGCGGTCGCGGATGATCGGCGCCTGGATGCGGCGGATCGCCGCCTCGTAGGCGCTCACCGCGTCGTAGTCGATCGCGATGAGGTCGTTGAGCTTGTCGATGATCTTCCTCATGTCCTGCGCCACGGTGCACCTCTCGCCGCGAAGCATTGCAACCGCGGCGCCACCTCTCCCAGCGCGAGGCCCGCGCCCGATCCGTCGAGGAGCTGACACCGGCGATCGTCAACCCGCTGGATCCTGGCAGCCGCGCGCTCGGCCTCGGAGTTGCGGTGCGGGTCGGCGAAGAGGAGCCGACGATGCGTACGACCATCTCCATCACCCTGTGCCTGCTGATCACCGGGGCCGCGCTGCGCCCGGTGTCCGCCGACGAGGCGGCCCCCGGCGTCACGAAGCTCGCGCAGGATCATCGCGCGCGCGCCGCGCGCCGCGTCCGCGCGACCGGCATCGCGCTCACCCTCCTCGCCCTCGGCGCGGGGCTGCCCTTGCTCGTCGTCGGTGCGCACCGCCTCGACGGCGCGGACGGCGGGGCGTGCTGCCGCGACACGATGCCCCTCAACAGCACGCTCGTCGGCATCGGCGTGCCGCTCACGGCCGCGCTCATCCCCGGCGCGATCCTGTGGAGCGCCGGAGAGCGGCGCTAGAGGACCGGCGCCGAGAGCCCGTCCGTCGCCGGCACCGGCGGCTCCGCGCGGATCGTCAGCACCGGGATCGTCGCGGCGCGGACGACCCGCTCGGCCACCGAGCCGAGCGCGATCCGGGCGAGCCCGCTGCGCCCGTGCGTCCCCATGACGATGAGGTCGCACCTCTCCGCATCGGCGAAGCGGACGATCTCCTCCGCCGGCGCGCCCTGCACGACCTTGGCTTCGATCGAGACCCCGGCGCGATCGAAGCGGCGGCGGAGCGCGTCGATCTGCTCGCTGGCGTCGGCGACCCGCTCCACGAGCTCGTGCGCGGAGGGGATGATCGCCCCGTCGAGCAACGGGACCGTGGACGGACCGAGGGTGTGCAAAAGGATGACGCGGTGACCGATGCGCTCCGCGAGATCGACCGCATACCCGAGCGCAGCGTCCGACTGCGGCGAGAAGTCCGTCGGCACCAGGATCTTGTCGATCTTCATGCCGCGGAGCGGTGCAGCGCACGTGCCATGCGCGACGCCGCCCGCGTCAGGGGAGGAACGAGAGCACGCGCGCGAGCAGCACCTTGGTGCCGCCGGCGAAGCGGACCGTCAGCTTCCGCGCGTCGCCCGCGCCGATGTCGGCGATCACCTCGCCCTGCCCGAAGGTGGGGTGCTCGACGCGAGGAGCACTCGCCGGCGCCGCGGCGACCTCGGGCACGACCAGCGAAGGGCGCAGCAGCTCGATCTCGGCCGGCGTCGGCTTGCGCGCGATGAGCCGGAGGTCCGCGGCATCACCGCACGAGAGCAGGTCGCGGCGTTGCTCGACGCGGTCCTCGACCCACTGGACGATGAGCCGGCTCCGCAGCGACTGATCCTTGGCGTCGAAGTCGATGAGCTCGGTCGGCTCGTCGGGGCCGACCGCGCGCTTGATGCAGGTGAAGGTCACGCTGTCGGCGTGGAGGCCGAGGGCGAGGAGCTCCTGGGGGCAGCCGCGCTGCCCCGCCATGCGGTCCCGATCGATCATCGAGGCGAGCACGATGCCGGCGCTCGCCTCGAGATCGTCGGTGCCGCTGGCGAAGAGCGCGAGGACCTCGTCGGGCAGGCGCTGCTCGAGCGCGGCTTCGACCCGGTTGACGAGGGCGACGTCGAGCTCGGCAGGGGTGCAGCGCACGTGCAGCGCGCGCAGCCGCGCCAGCCGCCGCCGCAGCGGTTCACCGATCCGCAGCTCTCCGGCAGGGCGTGGCTCGGGTCCGGACATGGACCTATCGTACCCCGATCTGCCGGATGGCGGCCGATCGCCCCGGTGTGGCAACGAGCGACAAAGATCGCCCCGCCTAGCCGGGCCTCCCGGGGAACGTCTGGTGCTGGGGCAGATCGCCCGCGAGCTCGTAGTAGTCGCCCTTGCTGGCGACGTAGATGTGGGCCTTCTCGCGCGCGCCGGTGGGCGCGTCGAGCGTCCCGGCGCAGATCGACATCTTCGAAACGGGCGCCTCGTCGAACAGGACGCTCGAGCCGCACTCGACGCAGAACGCGCGTCGGACCGTCGGCGAGATCGTGTGCCACTTGAGGCCGCGGGCCTCGGTGAGCCGGAACGCGTCCCGATCGACGGCGGTGTACGCGCCGAAGTGTCCGTGCCACTTGCGACACTTCGAGCAGTGGCAGTACGTGACGCCGGTCAACGGCCCGCTCGCCTCGTACCGGATCGCTCCACAGAAGCAGCCGCCCGTGCTCATGCCTCCCCGTTACAATACGCGCCTCGGGACCACAAGGCCGGGGGCGCCCGCGAGGAAGGTGCGCACGCGCTCGAGCTCGGCGGCGAGCTCGCGACGGAACGCCGCCTCGCGAGGCGCCTCGCCGACGTAGCCGTGCTCCGCGCGAAGGACCCCGTCGGTCATCGTGAGGTTGCTCCAGCCGACGACGCGATCGCGCCACAGGAGCGGCAACGCGTAGTAGCCGAGGCGCCGCTTCGCCGGCGGCGTGTACGCCTCGAAGCGATACGCCCAACCCCAGAAGAGCTCGAAGCGCCGGCGGTCCCACACCACCGGATCGAACGGCGCGAGCAGGCGGACCCGCGCCTCGGGCTCGCGTGCGTGGAGGCGCTCGCCCGCCGGCCAGTACCAGTCGATGCCGTCGACGCGCGCGCTCGCGAGGCGCTGCTTCGCGCGCGCGAGCGCCGCCCTCCCCCGCGCCGCCCACTGCGGTGCGCCGCCGCGCAGGTGACCGACGAGCTGCGCCAGCGACGCGGCCGGCAAGGGCGCGTACTTGGCGACGATCGCGTCGATGAGCGCGTCGTGCGCAGCCGCCGCGTCGGCCGGCGCGGCGACGGCGACGCGCTCGGCGTAGAGGCGCACGCCGCCGTCGCGGCGCGCGACGCGGAGGAGGCCGCGGTAGTGCATCCCGTCGAGCAAGCGGGTCGTGACGTTCGACTGGCCGCCGAACCAGTTGGTGGTGGTCCCGTGCGCGAAGCGCGCGGCGACCTCGCGCGGGTGCACGACGCCCCGCTCGCGCACGAACGCGAGCAGCGCGCGCGCCCGCGCCCGCTCGGCGCGCGTCCACTCGAAGCGCGCCGTCCGCGGATGCATCAGCGCGTGCAAGCGGCGCGACACGAAGCCGTAGTTGACGAAGTAGTCCTCCTCGATCGGCAGCTCCGGGTACGCGCGCTCGAGGTCGCCGACCCGGTAGCCGCGCACGCGGTGCCGCAGCGTGAGATCCTGGGCCCGCGCCGGCGCGCGGATCGGATCGGCCTGGACGAACGCCAACCGGTCGAGGGCATGCGCGAGCGTCCCCGGGGCGAACAGGCTGCGCGCGATCGCGTAGCGACGGAGCTCGCGGATCGAGGCGGCCACGCGCTGGATCGTAGCGTCGAAATGCCCCGGTGTGGCGATCCGCCTCGGCTCGCGGGGCGCCGCGGCGCGTGACGTCCGCCTTCTGCGCGGCGGCGCGGATCTTGGAAAGCCGGCGCGACGAGCAAAGCCCTTACGGAGGTCGCCGTGTCGTCCGAGAGTCTCTGTCCCCTGTGCGCCGGGCCACTCGATCTTCGCAGCCCGCACGTGTCCGTCATCGGCACGCGGGTGCGCGCGTTCTGCTCGCCGGCGTGCCTGACGCGCGCGCAGGCGCCGCGCGCGCCGGCGCGGCGGCCGCCCCCGCGGCTGGTGCGCGTCGCCGCGGGCCTCTTCCTGCTCTCGCTCGGATCGCCCACCGCGTCGCCCCCGCCGCCGCGGCCGCGGCCGCTGCTCGCGCGGGCGGTCTTCGCGCCGCCGGTCCCGGTCCTGGGTCCGAGCTGGCCGAGCGAGCGCGACTGGCAGGCGATGCTCGCCGACGACGCGTGGCTCCATCCGCTCGACGGACCGTCCCGCCGCATGCCGGAGAGCGACGGGCGCGTCTTCGGCGCCGAGCGCGCCGGCGACCGGCCCGGGGAGTGCCGCAGCGGCCACTGCGGCGTCGATCTGTCCGGCCCGTGGGGCGAGCGCGTGCACGCGGCGCACGACGGCGTCGTCGAGCGGGTGCAGCGCGGCCCGAACGAGGAGCACGGCGGCCTCTACGTGCGGATCGCGCACCGCGAGGGCACCGTCTTCACGCAGTACTTCCACCTCGCGGCGATCCCGCAGCACCTGCGCCCGGGCGTCACGGTCCACGCCGGCGAGCTCATCGGCCTCCTCGGCGACTCCGGGGTGAAGCGCTCGGCGCCGCACCTGCACTTCACGATCTCGGTGCGCCCGTCGGAGCGGCTGCCGGAGCGCTACGTCGATCCCGAGCCGCTCATCGCGCTGTGGCCGCTGCGCGTCGAGCACGAGGGGATGGTGCGCGTCGCGCGCGCGGCGCCCGGGCTGCCGCGCGGCGCCGCGGGTCGGCCCCGCGCCGCGCGGCGCAGCGCGCCTCCCGTCGAGCTGGACGACGCGGTCGCGGTGGAGTGAGTGGCGTAAGCGGCCAACGCTTGTGGCGCCCGCGGCCATCCGTGCGGGCGTGCGACGGTGCTACTCGGGCTCGTGCCCAACGTGCGCATCGGTCTCCTCTTCGTAGCCGCGCTCCTCGCCTCGCCACGCATCGCGCTCGCCGGCACCTGCGGCAACAACATCGTCGAGAGCGGCGAGCAGTGCGACGGCGGCGCCTGCTGTACCGCGGCCTGCCTGTGGATCGCGGCGGACTCGCGCCCGGGTGACTACGACGCCGACGGCAAGAGCGAGGTGGTCGTCTATCGGCCGTCGTCGGGACAGTGGTTCATCCTGAAGTCGAGCGCGGGGTACACGACCAACGTCGCTTACCCATGGGGCGTCTCCACCGACGTCGCCGTGCCGGGCGACTACGACGGCGACGGCAAGAACGACCCCGCGGTCTTTCGCCCCTCGACCGGGGACTGGCACGTCCTCTTGTCGAGCTCGGGCTACACCAACGAGCTCATGTACCACTGGGGCGTCTCCACCGACGTCGCCGTGCCGGGCGACTACGACGGCGACGGCAAGACCGACCTCGCGGTCTATCGCGCGTCGACCGGCGAGTGGTTCGTCCTGCAGTCGAGCGCCGGGCTCACCACCTACTCCCAGTACCACTGGGGCACCGGCGCCGACGTGCCGGTGCCGGGCGACTACGACGGCGACGGCAAGAACGACCCCGCGGTCTTTCGCCCCTCGACGGGGGAGTGGTTCGCCCAGCGATCGAGCTCGGGGTACACGACCTACCTCCAGCAGCCATGGGGCGTCGCCAACGACGTGCTGATGCCGGGCGACTACGACGGCGATGGCAAGACCGACCTCGCGGTCTTTCGCCCCTCGACCACGAATTGGCACATCCTCCAATCGAGCTCGGGGTACACGACCTCCGTCCAGTACCAGTGGGGCGCCGGCACCGACCAGCCGGTCGCGGGCGACTACGACGGCGACGGCAAGCGCGACCTCGCGGTCTTTCGCGCCTCGACCGGGGCGTGGTTCATCGCGCTGTCGAGCTCGGGCTACGCGTACGGGAGCGCGGTCCAGTACGCCTGGGGCGTGAGCACCGACCTGCCGATCGGGGACGGTCGCCCGCGTCACGTGGGGACGGCCTGCCGCGCGGCAGCGGGCCCGTGCGATCTGCCGGAGCTCTGCACCGGCACCGCGGCGAGCTGCCCGGCGGACGGCTTCGCCCCGGCGGCGACCACCTGCCGTGCGACGGCGGGTGTCTGCGACAGCGTGGAGCACTGCACCGGCAGCGCCGCCGGCTGCCCACCCGACGGCTTTTTGTCCTCGAGCACCCTCTGTCGATCCGCGCAGGGCGTCTGCGACCTCGCGGAGAGCTGCACCGGCAGCTCCGCCCTCTGCCCGCCCGACGGCTTCAAGGCTTCGGGCACGGTGTGCCTCGCCAGCACCGGCGCCTGCGATCCGGCGGACACGTGCACGGGCACCACCAGCAACTGCCCGGTGAAGGATCCCGTCGGCGTCCCGTGTGACGACGGCAACCCGTGCACCGTCGACGCCTGCAACGCGGCCGGCTCATGCGTCGGCAGCACCCCGGTCTGTCCGGCCGGGACCTCGTTCGTGTGCGGCGTCGCGGGCTACTGCTCGCGCTCGGGCACGCCGGGCGAGAGCAACTTCAACTGCGGTCCCACGTGATCCAGCGAGGCGCCATGTCTCACCGTTCAGCGATCCGTCGACTCTCGCGACCCGCGCTCGCGCTCGCGCTCACCGCGGCGGCGGTCGCCCCCGCTCGCGCCGCGCAAGAGGGCTTCGGCGGCAACGTCTCGCTGCCGGCCGGGGCGGCCGCGAACCTCGACCGGCCCCCCACCGCGACGGGAGCGTTCACGCACTCGGTCTCGATCGAGGTGCCGCGCTTCTACGGCCTGGCGCCTGGGCTGTCGCTGTCGTTCAGCTCGCGCGCCGCGCAGAACAGCTTCGTGGGCCTCGGCTGGTCGCTGGCCGGGATCGACACGATCGAGCGACGCGGCCCGAGCGGCGCGCCGAGCTACGGCGCCGGCGACACGTACTCGTGGAACGGCGAGCCGCTGGTCGCCTACACGGGCCTCGGGGGGACGCACGCGACCAAGCGGCAGAGCTTCGTGCGCATCGCGCAGTCGGGGAACAACTGGATCGTCACCGACAAGGGCGGGGGGCGGCGCGTCTACACGCCGGTCCTCACCACGAGCAAGGGCGTGTTCCGCTGGGGCCTGTCGCAGGCGATCGATCTGCACGGCAACACCACCAACTACAACTGGATCTCCGACGGGACGTGGGACGCGTACCCGAGCAGCGTCACCTACAACGGCAACACGATCACGCTCAACCGCGAGCTGCGCTCGGACGCCGACACCTTCGCCACCGGCGCCGGCGCGGGCTCGACGCGGTACCGGCTGAGCTCGATCGTGGTGCAGTCGGCGGGCTCGGTGGTGCGCACGTACACGCTCAGCTACGGGACGAACGGTGCGGGCAAGTCGCGCCTCTCGCGCGTGAGCCAGACCGGGCTGCCGGACACGGTGTTCAGCTACTACACCGACGCGAGCGGCACCGCGCCGCGGCTCGATCCCCCGGTGAGCTGGTGGTCGAGCTCGGGGGGACCGACGGGCTTCGAGAGCTTTTCGACCCAGCAGGGCGACTTCAACGGCGACGGCAAGACCGACTTCTGCCTGCACTACCGGACGGGCAACACGATCTACACCTACGTCTCGCTCTCGACCGGCGACGGGAAGTTCGCGACGCCGGTGTGGTGGGTGTGGACGATGACGCCGCCGGTCACCTCGCTCGCGCAGTGGCAGCTGAGCTTCGCCGACCTCAACGGCGACGGGAAGCTCGACCTCATGCTGAGCACCGTCGCCAACACCGCGACCGGCTACGGCTCGAACACGTTCTTCTACTACGCGGCCTTCGCCAACGGCGCCGGCGGCTTCAACAACCCGACCTTGGGCACGTACACGTTCGGGGCGCTGCCGAACGATCAGTTCGGCGGCTGCGTCAACCTCTCGAGCTACCAGGTCGAGACCGGCGACTACAACGGCGACGGCAAGGCGGACGCGCGCCTGTACTGCAGCAGCGGGCCCGCCTTCCCGAGCAACGGGAGCTACTCGCAGGCGTACTCGTACCTGTTCCAGTCGAACGGCGGCGCCTCCTTCTCGGCGCCGCAGTATTGGAACGCGGCCATCTTCGCCGGCAACGGCTCGGGCGCCAGCCTCCCGTACTACGGCGTGCAGGCCGGCGACTACAACGGCGACGGCAAGACCGACTTCCGCTTCCACTACCGGGCGAGCAACGCGGTCTACTCGTACACCGTCCTCGCCGCGGGGAACGGCACGTTCTACGCGCCGGTGTACTGGTCGTCGGCGAGCGTGCCGTCGGAGAGGAAGGTCGACATCGTGAGGAGGCTGGCCGTCGTGTAGTAGACGCGGAAGTCGGTCTTG
>FTFF01000956.1_pt1 | contig 14121 bp, 14 predicted proteins | sample 1640361 | NCBI WGS metagenome assembly FTFF01 (sample SAMEA3914816, study PRJEB12502) | metagenome | biome: forest; material: soil | place: USA | collected 2011-09-16 | depth 0.3 m | reverse complement strand
CGCCCCCGACGCCCCCCGCCTCCCCGACACCGCCGGTCCCCCGGTGACCCCGCCGGACACGACCGGCGCCGACGCGGGCGCGCCGAGCGGCGACAACCCCGACCTCGGCAGCTCGACGCCACCCCCGACGATGACCGACAACGGCGGCTGCGCCTTCGTGGCCGGCGCGCAGGGCCAGGTCTACCTCGCCGCCGCGCTGCTCGGGCTCCTGCTCCTCGCCGCCGCGCCGCGCCGTCGCCGCCGCTAGCCGGCGCCGCAGGGGGAGGTGGTACGATCGCGCGCATGCGCGCCTTCACCACCCTCCCCCTGCTGCTCCTCCTCGGCTGCCCCGGCGATCGCTCGGCCAACCAGGCCGTCGACCAGGGCCCGGCGGAGAACAGGAACCCCTACAAGAACGTCATGCCGCAGAAGGTGAAGGCCGACGTCGAGAGGACCCTCCAGAAGGAGGACGAGAAGAACGACAAGCGCCTCGAGCAGGTGAAGTGATCGGCTAGCGCCGGTGGGCACGCCGATCACGGAGGCGCAGGCGCGCGGCGGACGCTTCGTCGGGACGCTCGTCTCCCTCGTCTTCTTCCTCGTCGGCACCGCGATCGTCTGCGCGGTCTTCCTGCCGCTGCTGCAGGAGGTGTGGCACGCCCGGGCGTGGCAGGAGGGCGCCTGCACGATCGTCGCGAGCCGCGTCGCGCGCCACGGGAAGTCGAAGCCGACCTACTCCGTCGACGTCCGCTATCGCTACGACGTCGACGGGCTCACCTACGACGGCACGCGGTACCAGCTCTTCAGCGGCTCCTCGAGCGGCCGCGCCGACAAGCAGGCGGTGGTCGACACGTTGCCGCCCGGATCCAGCGTCCGCTGCTACTACGATCCGCGCGCGCCGGCGACGTCGGTCCTCGAGCGCGGGCTCACCGGCGACGTCTTCTTCATCGCCATCCCGCTCCTCTTCATGCTCGTGGGCGTCGGCGGGCTCTACGCCGCGCGGCGGATCCCGCGCGTCGCGGTGACCTGCCGCATGGCGCCGCTCACCGACGACGCCGAGGCGCCGCCGACGCCGCCGCCGCGCCGGGCCGAGCGTCTGCGTCCGACGACGACGCGCGGCGCGCGCGCGATCGTCGTGCTCCTCTTCGCGGTCGTGTGGAATGGGCTCGTCACGCTCTTCGTCCTCGACGCCTGGCGCCGGCATCACGTCGGGCTCGGCCTCTTCCTCGTCCCCTTCGTGCTCCTCGGCCTGGGCGCGGTCGGCTTCTTCGTGCACGCCTTCCTCGCGCTCTTCAACCCGATCGTCGAGGTCACCCTCGCGCGCGAGCCGCTCGTCGTCGGCGGCGCCGTGCAGGTGCGCTGGCGCGTGCTCGGCCGCGCGGGCCGGTTCCGCGCGCTCGTGCTCCGGCTCGAGGGCAAGGAGTCCGCGATCTACCGGCAGGGCGACGAGACGCGCACGGACACCCACGCCTTCACCCGCACGGTGGTCGCGACCGCCACCACCGTCGCCCAGGTCCGCGCCGGCTGGGCGACGCTGCGCGTCCCGGCCGACGCGATGCACTCCTTCGCCGCGTCGCACAGCCGGATCGAGTGGACGCTCGCCCTCGCCGGCGACATCCCCGCCTGGCCCGACGTCGCCGAGGTCTTCCCGCTCGAGGTGGGACCGGGCGCCGCGCCGGTCGCCGGCGGCGGCTACCGCGAGCCGGCGCTGCCGCCGTCCGCGCCGTTCGTGGCCGAAGGCGATCCCGCGCTGCACCTCACGCTGTCCGATCCCCACGCCGCCTTCGCGCCCGGCGCGACGGTGTCCGGTCAGCTCGGCTGGACGTTGCCGCCGGCCGCCACCGCGCTCGAGCTGCGCCTCTTCTGGCGCACGCACGGCAAGGGCACGCCGAACGTCGAGGTCGTGGACCGCCTGCGCATCGACGCCCCGCCGGCCTACGGGCAGCGCGCGTTCTCGTTCGTGCTCCCGCTGCAGCCGCACAGCTTCACCGGCACGCTGGTCTCGCTCGCCTGGGGCCTCGAGCTCGTCGCGATCGGCGCCGACGCGGTCAAGCGCGGCGAGCTGGTCGTCGCGCCCGGCCGGCGCGCGATCGTCCTCCCCCACGACGCCTGACGTGCGCCCGGCCCGACCTGCTAGAGTGCCGCCCGCGATCCGCCGACGATGACGAGCTCCCCGCCGCCTCCAGCCGCGCCGTCGCGGCGCGCCTTCCGTCACCGCTTCGAGGGCCCCGAGCTCCGTCGCGTGCTGTTCGAGTTCGTGCGCCGCGTGCCGCCCGCCGCGCAGCGCGCCGCGGTGCCGCCGGCGACCAGCGTCTTCTACGCGGCGATCCCGGAGGCGCGCCACGCGATCGACGCCAACCTGACGGTGGTGCTCGGCGGCGCCGGCGCGATCGAGCGCCACCGGCGCGCGTTCGGGCTGTTCGTCAACTACGCGCAGACGATCGTCTACCTCTATTCGCTGCACGCGGGCGGCGCGATGCCGGTCGACCTGCGCTTCGTCGCGCTCGAGAACTTCGAGCGCTCGTTCCACGACGGCAACGGCGTCATCACGATCACCGCGCACCTCGGCGCGTGGCAGCTCATGCCGTACCTGCTCCACAGCCGCGCGCACATGCCGCCCGTGACGATGGCGATGGCCGAGGAGCCGAACCGCCGCCTGTCGGAGTTCGAGCAGAAGCTACGCGCGAAGTTCAACATCATCTACACGACGGGCTCGCCGTTCGTGCTGCTCGAGCTGCAGAAGGTGCTGCGCCGGGGCGAGGTCGTCGGGATGCAGTTCGATCGCCAGGTCGGCGCCGGGCATGCCTCGGTGCCCTTCTTCGGCAGGCCGGCGACCTTCCCGATCGGCGCCGTGATGCTGGCGCGGCTGAGCGGCTGCCCGATCGTGCCGGTCTTCGCGGTGTACCCCGGCGGCGATCGCAGCCGCGTCGAGGTCCACTACGAGGCGCCCATCCAGGTCGCTCACACCCGCGACCGCGCGGCCGACGTCGGCGACGCGCTCGCGAGGACGACCGCGGTCTACGAGCGCTGGGTGCGGCGCTACCCGCTCCAGTGGTTCAACTTCTACGACTTCTGGGCGCCGGCGACGACGACGGTGTCGTAGCTCACCGCGTCGCGCGGGTGAGGCGATCGCGGACCGCGGCCCACGGCACGTCGGCCGGGACGTCCTCGATCCAGATCGCCTGCACGCCCGCGTCGTCGAGCGCGTGCAGCGCCGCGTAGAGGCCGCGCGCGTAGCCGACCGGCTCGTCGGGCAGCGCGATCCGCGTCCCCGGCCCGGGCGGGGCGGCGCCGCGGAAGAGGACCCCGTCGCGCGCGCCGGCGGAGAGCGCGCGTCGATCGGCGAACCGTCGCGCCGGTGCGCGCGGCGCGTAGTGCCGCGCGTCGAGGCCGGGCGAGCTGCGCGGCGCCTCGTGGAGGAGGCGCGTCGCCTGCGGGCCGCGCAGGCCGGGGAGGTGCGCGCGCAGCGTGGCCTCGTCGATCGGCCCCGGCCGCAGGATCGTCGGAGGCCCGGTGAGGTCGACGACCGTCGACTCGATGCCCTGCTCGGTGGCGCCCCCGTCGAGGATCAGATCCACCGCCTCGCCGAGCGAGCGCGCGACGTGCGCCGCCGTCGTCGGCGACACCTGCTGGTGGAGGTTGGCGCTGGGCGCCGCGATGGGCTCGCCCAGCGCGGCGATCACCGCGCGCGCGACCGGGTGCGCGGGCGCGCGCACCGCCACCGTCGGCAGCCCGGCGGAGAGCTCGGCCGGGCCGCGCCCGCGGCGGAGGATCACGGTGAGCGGGCCGGGCCAGAACGCCGCGGCGAGCGCGCGCGCCGGCTCGACGTCGTCGGCGACCGCCGCGGCGCCCGCGAGGTCGAGCACGTGCGCGATGAGCGGGTGCGTGAGCGGCCGGCCCTTGGCGACGAAGATGCGCCGGAGCGCGGCCGGATCCAGCGCGCGCGCGGCGAGCCCGTACACCGTCTCGGTCGGGAGCGCGACGAGCCCGCCGCGCCGCAGCACCGCGACCGCCTCGGCGATCACCGCGGCGTCGCCGTCGCGGGCGTCGAGCGTGCGTGGGCTCACCCGGGCGGCGACCGCCACGCGCCGTAGCCGACGAGCACACACCCGACGATCGCGAGCACGAAGCCCACGGCGCCGGCATAGAACGGCCGCATCACCGCGCGCCTCTCGCTGGCGGCCAGCCGGTCGTGCAGGCGATCGGGCCGCACCCACCAGCCGCGCGGCAGCGGCCCGCGCGGGCGCAGCGCGCGGTAGAGGCGCACGTGGTACCAGAGGCCGCACGGCGCGCCGACGAGCAACCCGAGCGCGACGAGCAGCCCGCCGCCGCCGAACAGCCAGTCCCAGGGCGCGCGCGTGAGGAGCGCGGCGCCGCCGACGAGCGCGCCGAGGAGCCCGAGGACGATGCCCAGCTCGATCACGGACGCGCCTCGCCTACGGCGCGTCCTTGCGGAGCCAGTCGCCGAGCAGCTTCTCGACGAGCTGCGGGTCGTCGAACTCGATGCCGACGCGCAGGCGTCCCGCGTCGCCGTCGTCCACGCGGCGCACGCTGGCGTCGAAGCGCTGCGCGCCGCCGGGCCACTCGAGGCAGACGTCGAGGAGGCTCCCCGGCCGCGGCCGCTCGGCGCCCTCGGCGAGCTCGACGAGGAGGCCCCCGAGCGAGAAGTCGATCAGCCGATCGATCCGCACCTTGCTCTGCGGCGATGCCGCGAGGCGGAGGTCGGTGGTCTCGACGGCGACGCGAGGGAAGCGTCTCCTCTCTTCACCCATGGTAGCTCCATGCTAGCCGGTTTCGCGCGGCCGCGCGCGCTTGCCTCGACGGCGGCCCGCCGCGTAGCCTCGCTCGACCATGCGCGCCCCCTCGCCGTCCGGTCCGCCGCTGTGGCGCCGGCTCGGCGCGCAGCTCTGGGTCCAGCTGCTGCTCGGCGTGATCCTCGGCGTCGGCGCCGGGCTCCTCCTCGGCGAGCGCGCCGCGGTGCTCGGCGAGATCGGCGCGCTCGTGGTGCGCCTCCTCAAGGCCCTCGCCACGCCGCTCGCCTTCTGCGCGGTCGTCGACGCGGTCGCGCAGACGCCCATCTCCGGGCGGATGGGCTGGCGCCTCGTCGGGATCTGCCTCGTCAACACCGGCGCGGCGGCCGTGCTCGCGGTGACGATCGCGCTGGTGCTCGCCCCGGGACGACACGTCGACCCGACGCTGCTGTCGCACCTCGGTGGCGCGAACGGCGCGGGCGCCGAGCTCTCGCTCCACAAGGCGCTCGAGGCGCTCGTGCCCGAGAGCCTGCTGCAGCCGTTCGTCGACAACCAGGTCCTCACCGTCGTGCTCCTCGCGCTCGGGGTGGGCGTGGCCCTGCGCCGCCTCGGCGTCGCCGACGGACGGCCCGGCGCCCGCCTCGCCGCGCTGGCGCGCGACGGCCTCCTCGTGACGCAGACGGTGCTCCACGCGATCGTGCGCGCGGTGCCGGTCGCCATCTTCGGCGTCGTCGCGCGCGTGGTCGGCACGAGCGGCTTCGGCCTCTTCCGCGCGCTGTTCTGGCTCGTCGTCGCGGTGAGCCTCGGGCTCTTCCTGCACGTCGCGCTGTTCTACTCTTTGCGGCTGCGCCTCGCCGGACGCGCGCCCCTCGCGTTCTGGCGCGCGTCGGCGTCGGCGATCCTCACCGCGCTCTCGACCGCGTCGAGCATGGCGACCCTGCCGGTCACGCTCGAGACGCTCGACGAGAAGCTGCGCGTCAGCCCCGCCGCGAGCCGGCTCGCCGCCTGCGTCGGGACCAACCTCAACAACGACGGGATCATGCTCTACGAGGTCGTCGCGGCGATCTTCGTCGCGCAGCTCATCGGCCGCCCGCTCGGCCCGACGGAGCTCGTGCTCCTGTGCGCCACCTCGGCGTTCGCCGCCGCGGGCATCGCCGGCGTGCCCGAGGCCGGTCTCATCACGCTCGCGCTCGTGCTGCAGGCCGCGCACCTGCCCACCGAGCTTCTGCCGGTGCTGCTCTCGGTGGACTGGCTGCTCGGCCGCCTCCGCGCCGCGACGAACGTCGCGAGCGACCTCACCGTCGCCGCGATCCTCGACGCCAAGGAGCGCGCGAGCTCTAGTTCACCGTGATCGTCGACGTGTAGTAGGTCTTGCCGGCCTTGGCGCTGCGCACGCTGAGGATGAGCGTGTAGCTGCCGCTGCGCGCGGCGCTGGTCGTCGAGACCTTCATGCGCACCGTATCGCCGGCCTCGGCCTGGCCCGACGTCGGCGTGATCTTGATGCCCTGTCCAGGCGGCTGCATGATCGTCCACTTGATCGTGCCGACGTCGCCGAAGGCGAACGGCTCGTACGCGGCGTCCGCCACACCGACGCCGCTCGCGTCGGTGTTGATCACGATCTCCGACGGCGAGACCGCGACGTTGAAGTACGGCTGGTTCGCCGGCGTCGGCTGGCACGGCTCCTTGGTGCCCGCGATCGCCGCGGCGTTGGAGTAGACGGAGGTCACCGCGTAGGTGGTATCGGGCTGGCCGGCGTCGCCCGGCACCGTCAGCGTCGTGTCGGAGTAGACGCAGAGGTCGCAGACCTCCCCGAGCTGGACCTGGCCGGCGAGCCAGCCCGGCGCGCTGAAGGGGTGCGGATCGGTCTGGGCCTCGACCGCCTCGTGGCTCATCGTCACGGTGAGCGAGTCGAAGCCCGTCGACGAGCTGAGCGCCGCGCCCGCGCACTGGAGGTTCACCGCGTAGGGGACGTGGCGACCGCCGATGAGGGTCTGGGTCTCGGCGTGGTAGCCGCCGTACTCGTAGCAGCCCTGCGAGCCGTACAGCGTCGACTTCGTCGACAGCGGCACGACGAAGAAGACGACGGTGTTCGCGTTCACGTCGGGGATGTGCCCCGCGGTCACGAGGCCACCGACGAGGTCGTCCATCTGGGCGTCATCGAGCGTCGCCGGCGGGTCGGCGTCGAGCACGACGACGCCCTTCGACGTCCCCTTCATGCCGCCGTACTCCGAGGTGACGTTCAGCCAGTAGTCGCTCGTGACGAGCGAGCTCATGAACTTGTCGACCTTGGCGCCGAGGGCGTCCTGGCCGTGCCACACGACCGTGTACACCTCCATCGCCGCGATCGTGCCGCCGCCGTAGTTCGTGAGCTGCAGCGAGGCCGGGTGATCGGTGGGATCGCGGCGCGGCAGCGTCATGTCGGGCGGCGCCGGCGCGAGGTCGGGCAGGGTCGCCATGTCGGCGACCGCGGCATCGGTCCCGCCATCGTGGCAGGCCGCGATCGGGGCGACCGCGAGGACGAGGACGAGGGCGGAAGAGCGGGCGAGCATCGTAGAAAACCTCCAGCGTCGCAGATCCAACATGCGCGAAGGTGCGAGCTGCAACACGTGGTCCATCGCACGCGTCGAACATCGCGTGAGCTCGATCGAATACTTAGGGATCTTGCGGGCGTAGCGGTCACTGCCCTGGCCAGCGACAGCGTTCAAAAATGCGACGGCAGTTGAGCGCGTCATGGAAGGCCTACATCTACGCCGCACACCTACCGGTGCCGGTGCTAGGCTCGCCGCGCATGTCCGTACGTCGCGCCGCCGTCGTCCTCCTCGCCGGGTGCGGCGCGCACGGCCCGAGCGCGCCCGAGGTCACCGACGTGACCTACGCGCCCATGCAGATCCCGGTCGGCGTCCGCGCGTCGATCGACGGCCAGGCCGGCTACCGCGATCCCGACGCCGACGTGCGCCAGATCGTCCTCGGCATCGTCGATCCGACCGGCGCCCTCAGCGAGGCGCCGCCGACCCTCATCGGCGCCGCCACCGCGACCATCGGCGGGACCACGCTCTTCCGCCTCAGCATCACGGCGCCCGTCGCCGGCCGCTACTACCTCTCGGTGCGGTTCACCGACGCGACCGATCTCTCGTCGGAGCCGGCCGAGCGCCCCGTCGACGCGCAGTAGCGGTATGCTGCGGCCGTGAACCGGCTCCGCGCCGCGGCCTGCCTCCTCGCCGTCGCGGGCGGCGCCGCGCTCGGCGCCGAGGCCACCTACCGCGACGGGCACGCGCGGCCGCGCGCGCTCGCCCTCGATCCGCGGACCGGCCTCGTGTGGGCCGCGCTCTCCACCGCGGACGCGGTCGTCGCGATCGATCCCGCGACGCGACGGGTGGTCCAGCGCCGGCGCACCTGCCGCTTCCCCGCCGCGCTCGCGGCGACCGAGCGCGGCCTCCTCGTCGCCTGCCGCTTCGACGCCGACCTGCGGCTGCTCACCGCGGACGGCGCGCGCGCGATCCCCGCCGGTCCCGAGCGCGGGCACGCGGGGCTCGCGGTCGGCGCGCGCGTGGCGTACGTCGCCTCGCCGCCGCTGCGCGGCGTGAAGGTGGTGGCGCTGGACGGGCGCGGCGTCCTCGAGGTCGTGCCCACCGGGATCTCGCCGCGACGGCTGCGCCTCATCGACGATCCCCGCGGCGGCGGCCGGCTGCTGCTCGTCGCGAACACCATCTCGCGCACGGTGACCGTGCACCCGGTCGGCGTCGACGAGCGGCTCGGTCCGCCGATCCAGACCATCGCCACCGACGCGCCGGTCGACGATCTGCTCGTCGTCCCCGGGCGCGGGCTCGTCCTCCTCACCCACGAGGACGCGCCGATCGATCGCGCGGGCGACGAGGTCCACGGCCTCGACAGCGTCGCGCTCGTGGTGCCGCCCGGGCGCGCCTGGCCGTTCGACGACCCGGGGCCGGGGCGCCGGCGCGCGTCCGACCTCACCGAGCGCACCGACGCGCCGCTCGCCAAGCTCGACGCGATCGCGCTCGCGCCCGACGGGCGCCTCGCCATCGTCGGCGCGGCCACCGACGACGCGCTCCTCCTGCCGCCCGGCGCCGATCTGGCGACCGGCGGCCGCGTCGTCGCCGTCGGCGCGAGCCCGGCCGACGCGCTCTTCCTGCCCGACGGACGCCTGGTGACGGCCGATCGCCTCTCCGACACGTTGACCTTCGTCGACCCCGACGGCGGGACCGAGGCGGTGGTCGTCGGCGAGCCGCGGCGCCCGACCCCGGCCGAGCGCGGTGAGCTCCTCTTCTACACCCGCGCGCTCGTGCCCCACAACCGCGCCGACGGGCCGCGCTCGATCTACGCCTGCTCGGCCTGCCACCCCGATGGACACATCGACGGGCGCCGCCACGCCGCGCGGCGCAACCGGTTCCGCTCGATGACGAAGACCTGCCGCGGCCTCGCCGACACCGCGCCCTACCTCAGCCTCGGCGAGCTCGACTCGCTCGACGAGTTCGCCGACAACATCATCGCCACCCACGCGCAGGGCCGCGCGGCGGCGCCCGACACCTTCGATCGGTACGCGGTCGAGCTGTCGATCGCCGGCGCGAAGGTGCGGCTCGAGCCGGCGCAGGTGCGCGCGGCGATGGCGGCGTACCTCGCCCGCATCCCGCTCGAGGCCTCGCCGTTCCCGCCCGATCCGCTCGCGGCCGCGGGCGCGGCGCTGTTCCGCCGCGGCTGCACCGGCTGCCACCGGCCGCCGACCTTCACGAGCCGCGGCCGCCACGACGTCGGGACTCCGGTGCTCGGCGACGGCGGCAACAACCCGCCGTCGCTGCGCGGCGTCTGGGACGCGGCCCCCTACTTCAGCGACGGCTCCGCGGCGTCGCTCGAGGACGTGCTGCGGCGGACCGATCCCGGCGCGCCGGAGGTCCACGCGGCGGGCAACGCCGCCCACCCGCGCTTCTCGGACGGGGAGCGGCGCGCCCTCGCGGCCTTCCTGAAGGGCTTATAGAAGCGGGGCTCGCGCCCGCCGCTCCTACCAGCCGTCCTTCTTCTCCTTCTTCGGGTCGGCCTTGCCCGCTTCGCCGCCCTTGTCGTCCTTCTTCTTCTTGTCCTTCTTGGCCGGCTTCGGATCGTCGGCGCGGACCTGTGCCGTCGCGCCGCCGAGGAACGCGGCCGCGACGGCCGCTGCGATGATGCGCTTCATGGGGACACCTCCGGGCGCGGAGCGTATCCTGGCTTCAGTAATTGATCACGCGGCGCCGCGTGACCACGACGTCGAACGTCCTGCCCTCCGCCGGGCGCCGCACCGTGAGCGTCACCCTCGAGCCCTCCGGGCCGCGCAGGCGCTCGACGCCGGCCTGCATGCCGAGCGCGGCGAGATCCTCGCCGTCGACGCGCAGGACCACGTCCCCTTCGCGCAGCCCCGCCTGCGCCGCGCCGCCCGTCGGGGTCAGCCGCCCGAGCACCAGCTCGTCGCCGTCGGCGCGGACGACCGCGTTGATCCCGGCCGACTCGATCCGCGGCGCCTCGCCCGGCCCGGTGGGCGTGAGGTCGACCTCGAGCGACGGTGAGGCGCGGTCCGCGTCGAGGCGGATGCCGGGCAGGACGCGGCTGTGGTGCCCGGCCGCCGAGGCGAAGATCGAGCGCACGCCGGTGTCGAGCCCGTCGAGCTGGAAGCGCCCGAGCGCGTCGGTCTCGGTGGCGAGCGCGACGGGCACCGGGCCGTCGTCGACGGCGAACGGGCGCTCCATCGACACCTGCGCGCCCGCGATCGGCGCGCGCGTCGGACCATCGATCACGCGCCCGCCGAGCCGCCCGCCGCGCGTCAGCTGGAAGTCGACGCGCGCCTCGCCGCCGGCGCGCACCTCGACGCACTGCTCGGGCGCGGCCGCGCGTCCGACGGCGATCGCGGAGACGCACTGCGTGCCGGGCTCGACCTCGCCGAGCTCGAAGCGCCCATCGCCGTCGAAGAAGGAGGCGTGGCGCGCCTCGCCGCGCTCGATCGCGCCCTTCCGCACCAGCGCCAGCACGGTGAAAGCGGCGATCGCGCGCGCGGTCTCCGCCTCGCGCACCGTGCCGACGAGGCGCCCGCCCGCGGGTGCGGCGCCGCCGTCGATCGGCGCGCCGCCGTCGCGCCGGCCCGCATCGCCCAGATCGGCGCGCGCGGCCGCGCCCGTCGCGGGCGCGAGGTAGAGCGTGACGCCCTCGATGCGGACGCCGGCCCGCGCGTGGACGACGAGCGCCCCGTGGCCGGGCTCGGCGGCGAAGGGCGCGAAGCCCGCGGCCGTGATCGCGACGATCTCGTAGCCGCCCGGCGTCTCGGTCGTCCAGGCGAAGCGGCCGTCGGCGCCGCCCTTCACCTCGACGCTGGTCGGGCCGCCAAGCGTGACGACCGCGCCGCCGATGGCCGAATGATCGACGGTCGAGACGACGCGGCCGGTCAGCGTGAACGCGCCGGGCGTGGCCCCCTCGGCGGCGACGCGGCCGTCGGAGAGCCGGATCGGCGGGGCGGTCGTGCCCGCGCGCGGTGCGGCAGCGCGACGCGGCGCGGCGGCCTCCGGCGACGAGGTCGCGGCGGGCGTCCCGCGCGAGCGCAGCCGCCAGGCGAAGAGGGCGAGGAGCGCGATCGCCGCGAGCGCGAGCAGCCGACCGCGCGCGCTCACCGCGACCGCCCGGGCGCGCCGGCGCGGTAGTCGTCGACCAGCTTCTGCACCTTGTCGGCGAACGCCTTGCCGACGTCGCCCGCGTGCGCGCGCGCGATCGCCTCGGACGCCTCGTCGAGCGCGCGGGCGAGCTCGGGCGACGGCGCGACCACCACCATGCCCTGCGCCTGCAGCGCGGCGAGCGCCTTGTCGTTGTCCGCGCGCACCTGGCGCAGCACCTGCGCCTGCATCACCGCGGCCTCCTCGGCGAGGATCTGGCGGTCGGCGGGCGCGAGCGCGTCCCACACCTTCTTCGCCAGCACCGTCGCGCCGGTGGCCTGGCTCACGGTGATCGCCGACATCGCGCGGGCGTGCGCGCCCCACTGCAGCGCGAGCGTCGAGAGTGGCGAGCCGAAGAAGGCGTCGATCTGCCCGGTCGCGAGGCCGGGCAGGACCTCGGGCACGCCGAGCGGGACGCCGTGCACGCCGAGCGCGGCGAAGAGCTCGCGCGAGATCGGATCGTCGCTCCACAGCCAGAGCTTCGTCCCGCGCAGGTCGTCGAGCGTCTTCACCGGCCGCCGCGAGAAGAGGTGCACCGGGCCGACGTCGCCCCACCCGACGAGGATCCAGCCCTTCTCCTCGAGCCGACGGCGGATGTCGGCGTCGAGCACGGCCCGCAGCCCGTCGAGCTGCTCGTCGGTGCGCGCGATCTCGAGCGCGCGCGCCTCGGGCGAGATCGACGAGAGGCCGATCCCGGTGACCGCGCCGCCGGCGAGCTGGCCGAGGCGGATCTTGCGGAGGACGTCGCGCTCGTCGCCCTGCGCGCCGCCGGCGTAGAAGCGCACCTTCACGCGTCCGTCGGTGCGCGCCTCCACCTTGTCCTTCCAGGCGTGGAAGAGACGCATCCACGCCGAGCCCTCGGGCGCGAGCGTCGCGATCTTGAGCGTGGTCTGCCCGGCCGCCGGCGCCACCTGGGCGAGCGCGACGGCGACCGCGACAGAGGCTAGGCAAGGGCGCATGCGCGCACTATATCGGGGCCATGAGCGTTTCGACCGGCGATCGCGGCTCGCGGCTCCCGCCCTTCATGCAGAGCCTCGCCTGGGTGTTCTTCCCCACCGAGTTCATGGCGCACCTCCAGCGCCGCCACGGCGACGCCTTCGAGGTGCGGATGGCCGGCTTCCCGCCGGTCCACATCACGTCCCATCCCGACGAGGTGAAGGACGTCTTCGGCGGCGATCCGGCGACGCTGGAGGCCGGCGTGGCGAACGTGATCTTGAAGCCGCTCGTCGGGCCGGGCTCGCTGCTGCTCCTCGACGGAGCGCGCCACCAGCGCCACCGACGCCTCATGTTGCCGCCGTTCCACGGCGAGCGGATGCACGCCTACGGCGAGACGATCCGCGAGGTCGCGGCGGACACGATCGCGCGCTGGCCGCTCGGCCGGCAGTTCCCGCTCCATCGCGAGATGCAGGAGGTGACGTTGCAGGTGATCCTGCGGACCGTCTTCGGCATGCGCGCGGGCCCGCGCCGCGATCGGCTGGCGGACGCGCTCAAGCGCCTCCTCGCGTTCGGCGAGCAGCCCTGGCTGATGCTCCTCATCGACGGCGATGGCGGGCTGCGCGGCGAGCGCGTGCACGCCCGGCTGGGTCGGCTCTCCCCGTGGCTGCGCTTCCAGGCGGTCCGCCGCGAGGTCGACGAGGCGCTCGACGCCGAGATCGCGCGGCTGCGGGCGGAGCCGCCCGAGGAACGTGACGACGTCCTCGCGCTCCTCGTCGCGGCGCGCGACGAGGACGGCGCCGGCCTCACCGACGCCGAGCTGCGCGACGAGATGGTGACGCTCCTCATCGCGGGCCACGAGACGACGGCGACCGCGCTCACCTGGACCGTCGCCGAGCTCGCGCGCAACCCGGAGGTGCGCGCGACGCTGCGCCAGCGCCTCGCCGCCGGCGATCACGAGTACGCCGACGCCTGCGCGAAGGAGGCGCTGCGGCTGCACCCGATCGTGCCGATGGTGGCGCGCCGCACGACCGTGCCGCTCCGGCTCGGCGGGCGCGAGCTGCCCGCCGGGAGCTACGTGGCGCCTTCCATGTACCTCGCCCAGCGGCACCCCGATCGCTGGCCCGAGCCGGAGGCGTTCCGACCGGAGCGCTTCGTCGGCAAGAAGGTGAGCCCGGCGGAGTTCTTCCCGTTCGGCGGCGGCGCGCGTCGCTGCCTCGGCGCCGCGTTCGCGCTCTACGAGATGCGCGTCGTCCTCGAGGAGCTCGAGCGGCGCACCACGCTCCACCTCGCGCCGGGCTACCGGCTGCGCGTCGCGCGGCGGGGCATCACCTTCGCGCCCGCGCGCGGGCTGCCGGTCATCGCGACCGCGTAGCGCTGCCGGGCGGCGTCAAATGCGTCGCAGGCGCGGCCCGGCCTGACGTCAAGCGCCTGACGAGCCGGAGCGCCAAACCTCGAGATCGCGCGGAGATCGGGCCTGGCCTGCCCCTTGCGTAGCTCCCGGAACCAGGAGGCCAACATGGCGACGACGATGATGATGGAGCAGGCGGTCGAGCGGTCCCACGGCGTGATCCGCGCGCACGAGCGCAAGGCCTTCGAGGTCTCCGTCGACCTCGAGAGCGAGCACAACTTCTACTCCGGCATCACCGGCGACATCAGCGAGGGCGGCGTGTTCGTGTCGACCTACTACGTGCCGCAGATCGGCGAGTGTCTCGAGATGGAGCTCCGCCTCCCCAACGAGGAAGAGACGTTTCGCGTCGCCGGCATCGTCCGCTGGG
>FTFF01000551.1_pt1 | contig 14222 bp, 7 predicted proteins | sample 1640361 | NCBI WGS metagenome assembly FTFF01 (sample SAMEA3914816, study PRJEB12502) | metagenome | biome: forest; material: soil | place: USA | collected 2011-09-16 | depth 0.3 m | reverse complement strand
CGGTCGACGCGCGTGGGGCCGCACCCGGCGCTCCGCCGCCCGAACGTGCTCGTCGTCGCCGTCGACAGCCTGCGCGCCGATCGCCTGTTCGGCGCGGGCGCGACGCGCTTCCCGGCGCTGCGCGCGCTCGCCGAGCAGGCGGTGCGCTTCCGCCGCGCGTACGTGACCGTGCCGCGCACCTTCCCGTCGTTCGTGACCCTGCTCACCGGGCGCTGGCCCCACGAGCACGGGATCCGCCACATGTTCCCGTCGGCGGCCGAGCGGGAGCGCATCGGCCCGAGCCTGCCGAGCGCGCTCGCGGCCGCGGGCTACCGCACCGCGGTCGTGTCCGACTACGCGGGCGAGATCTTCGCGCGCACGCCGCTCGGCTTCGACGAGGTCGACGTGCCGCGCTTCGACATGCACACGATCGTCGCGCTGCGCGGGCTGCAGCTGCACGTGAACGCGCTCCCGTACGCGGCCGGGCTCGTCGAGCGGCTCTTCCCGTACGTGCGGGCGCTGCCCGAGCGGGCCGATCCCCACCGCCTCGCCGATCGCGCGCTCCCGCGCCTCCGCCAGCTCGCCGCGGGCGCGCGCGACGGGCGGCCGTTCTTCGCGACGGTCTTCTTCTCGACCCCGCACTTCCCGTACGCGTCGCCGTACCCGTACTACGCGCGCTTCGTCGATCCGCTGTACGCGGGCCCGTTCCTCTACGACAAGCCGCCGCTCGCCCCGGCGGCGGTGGGGCCGACCGACGCGCGCCACATCCAGGCGCTCTACGACGGCGCGATCGCCGCCGTCGATGCGGAGCTCGCGCGTCTCTTGCGCGGGCTGGCGGACGCGGGCGTGGCCGAGGACACGATCGTGGTCGTGCTGGCCGACCACGGCGAGAACCTGTGGGAGGACGCGCGCGTCGGGATGGGCCACGGCGATCACCTGATCGGCGACCGCGCGGACCACGTACCCCTCCTCGTGTTCGATCCGCGGCTGCCCGCCCGCGCGCGCGACGTCGACGCCATCGTGCGCGACGTCGACGTCGCGCCGACGTTGGCCGCGCTCTGCGGCGTGCCGCTGCCCTTCGCCTCCGGCGTCGACCTCGGGCCGCTCCTGTCGGGCGAGCGGCGCGACCTCGGCCTCGCCGCATTCAGCGAGACCGAGTACTGGTTCGTCCCGTCGGGCCCGGGCTTCCAGCCCGACGAGCGCCTGCCGTACCCCGCGGTGACCGGCGCGACCGACCTCGCGCCCGACGGCGACGTGTTCATGCGGCCGGAGATCGAGCCGCTCGTCGTCGCCGCCAAGCACCGCGCGATCCGCCTCGGCGACTGGAAGCTCACCTACCGCCCGACGCGCGCCGGCGTGCGGCTCGACCTCTACGACCTCGCCACCGATCCGGAGGAGCGCGCGAGCGTGGCGACGCGCTTCCCCGAGCGCTTCGTGCTCATGCGCGACCGCCTGTACGAGTGGCTCAGGCGCGACCCGGCCGCCGTGCAGCGCGGCGACTTCGTGGTGCCGCGGTGAGGGCGCGCGGCGCGCTCCTCGTCGGGCTCTGCGGGTGGGCGTGCGCGCCGGCCCCGCCGCCCGGCAACCGTGCCTCGCCGCCCGCGCCGTCGCTGCCGCTCCGCCTCGTCGACCGCGCGGGCGACGCGAGGGTGGTCGGCGAGCTCGGCGCGGCGTTCGCCCGGCTCCGCCACCCGCTCGTCTCGCCGAGCCCGCTGCCCGAGCAGCCCGACGCCGCGTTCCCGCTCGCGCTGCAGGTCGCGTTCGCCGAGCCCGACCTCACGCGTCTGTACCCGTCGCCGAAGGCGGACCCGCACGCGCTCGACCTCACCTGGAACCGCACGCACGGCGTCTACGACGCGCGCGAGGCGCTCTTCCTCCCGGCCGGCGTCGCGGTCCGCTACACGCTGCCGGCGGGGGCCGCCGCGGTGCTCGAGGGCGACCTCGCGACCCTGCCGCCGCACGAGGCCGCCCGGCTCGTCGTCTCGCTCGACGGCAAGGAGGTCGGCGCGCACCCGGGCGCGGCGCCGGGGTGGCACGCGACGTCGACGAAGGTGCCCGCGCGAGCGCGCGTGGCCGAGCTCGAGCTCCGCTGCGAGGGCGACGGCGCGACGTGCTTCCTCGGCGCGCCGATCGTGCGGGCGGCCGAGGGCACGCCCGACGGGCGGCCCAACGTGCTCTTCGTGCTCGTCGACACGCTGCGCGCCGACGCGACGGCGGCGATGCCGCGGCTCGAGGCCCTCGGCCGCCGCGGCGCGCGCTTCACGCAGGCGGTGAGCGCGGCGACGTGGACGCGCCCATCGCTGATCGCGATGCTCGGCGGTGATCTCTCGACGCGGCTCGGGCACTCGGCGGAGGAGATGATCCCGACCGAGCGCGAGCGGCGCCGCTTCCGCGCGGTGCGGCCGCCGCTCCTGCCGCGCCGGCTCGCCGCGGCGGGGTGGGAGACGCGCGCGATCGGGAACAACTTCTTCCTGCTCGGCTTCCCCCGCATCGGGCTCGACCTCGGCCTCGACGCGGTGACCGACGTGCGCCACCCGGTCCTCGACACGCCGGCGATCAGCGCCGAGGCGATCCGGTTCCTCGCGCGGCCGCACGCGCGGCCGTTCTTCCTCTACCTCCATTACGACGCGCCGCACGCGCCGTACACGCCGCCGCCGGCCGCCCGCGCCGCGGCGCACGGGCTCGCGCTGCCCGGCCTCGACTCGCGCGACCCCGCGATCGGCGACTACCTCGGCGAGGCGGCCTGGGCCGACGAGGGGCTCGGGCAGGTGCTCGACGCGCTCGACCGGCTCGGGCTCGCCGCGCGGACGATCGTGGTCGTCGTCGGCGATCACGGCGAGGTGTTCGATCCGGCGCACGATCACACGGTGGAGGCGCTCGGCCAGCCGACGCTGCACCACCACGGCTGGTCCGCGTACGACGAGGTCACGCGCGTGCCACTCGTCGTCGCGTGGCCCGGCCATGTGCAGCCGCGCGAGATCGACGCGCAGGTCTCGCTCGTCGACCTCGGGCCGACGCTGGCCGGGCTCGCCGGGCTGCCCGACGGCGGCGCGGCGGCGCCGGGCGGGGGGCAGTCGCTCGCGGCCGCGCTGCGCGGCGAACGACCGTTCGAGGCCGCGCGGCCCGCGTTCGTCGAGGGGCAGGACGTGCGCGCGCTGCGGGCCGACGGGTGGCTCTACCTGCGCCGGAGCGACGGCCGGCTCGTCCGCCGCGGCGCGCGGGTCGACGTCGTCGAGGAGCTCTACCGGATGGGCGACGATCCGCTGCAGCACGTCGATCGGATCGCGGATCCGACCGCGCCGCTGGCCGCGATACGCGCGCAGTTCGAGGCGATCGCGCCGTCGCTGCCGCCGTTCACCGAGCCGGTGCTGCACCTGGCGGTCGCCGGCGACGCGCGTCCGCACGTGGTGCGCGGCGAGGTGCGCGCACCGGCGGGGCGGCTCGCGCTGCGGGCGATCGAGCGCGGCCGCGCGACGCCGGTGTCGCCGTCGGCGTTCGTCGTCGAGCTGGAGGCCGGCGGGCGCGCCGAGTGGATCGTCGATCCGCCCGACGCGCCGCTCGAGCTCGCGCTGCGCCGCGACGACGTGCCGGTGACCGCCGGGCGCCTGCTCGTCGGACCGTTCGCGCTGCCGCTCCTCGGCGCGGGGCCGGAGCGTTCGCGCGAGGTCGTGGCGGTGCCGAAGGAGCGCCTCCCCTGGCTCGACGCCGCGCGGCCACCGCACCTCGGGGACGCGGGCGACGTGGTGCTGTGGCGCGATCCCGCGCCCGCGCTCGACGTCGCCGGCCGCACCGCCGCCGCCGACGACGAGGTCGCGACCATGATGCAGCGCTGGGGTTACGCCAAGCCGGCGAAGTAGCCGCGCTTGACAGCGCTGGCGGTGCCGCCGAAAAGTGGCGCCATGATCGACCTTCGGCTTCTGCGAGAGCGCGGTGATGAGGTCATCGCGATCTACCGCGAGCGGCTCTTCGACGACGCCTCCGCCGCCTGCGCGGCGAAGATCATCGAGCACGATCGGCAACGTCGCGCGCTCGCGATCGAGGCCGACGAGCTGAAGGCGAAGCGCAACACCGAGTCCGCCGCGGTCGGACGCGAGAAGGATCCCGAGAAGCGCCAGGCGCTGCTCGCGCAGATGAGCAACTACAAGGAGGCGATCGCCAAGCTCGACGCCCAGCTCGGAGAGGTCGACGGCAAGATCCGGCTCCTCGAGCTCGAGCTGCCCAACCTGCCCGATCCCTCGGTTCCCCTCGGGCGCAGCGACGCGGAGAACAAGGTGGTGCGGGAGGTGGGCGAGGCGTGGAAGAGCGCGCGCCCCGCGCTCGCCGCGGCGCGGCCGCACTGGGAGCTCGGCGAGCAGCTCGGGATCATCGACTTTGCGCGGGGCGTGAAGCTCTCGGGGACGCGCTTCTACCTGCTGCGCGGGGCCGGCGCGCGGCTGCAGCGCGCGCTCATCTCGTTCATGCTCGACGTGCACCTCGAGCAGGGCTACACGGAGGTCTACCCGCCCTACATGGTGAAGGGCGCCTGCCTCGAGGGCACCGGGCAGCTGCCGAAGTTCGCCGACACGGTCTACCGCGACGCCGAGGAGGACTTCTACTTCGTCCCCACCGCGGAGGTGCCGGTCACCAACATGTACCGCGACGAGGTGCTCGACGCCGCGGCGCTGCCGATCCGCCACGTCGCCTACTCGGCGTGCTTCCGGCGCGAGAAGATGGCCCACGGCAAGGACACGCGCGGGATCAAGCGCGGGCACCAGTTCGACAAGGTCGAGATGGTGAAGTTCGTCGCGCCCGAGGCCTCGCTCGCGGAGCTCGATCGGCTGGTCGACGACGCCGAGGAGGTGCTGCGCCGCCTCGAGCTGCCCTACCGCGTCGTCGAGATGGTCACCGGCGATCTCTCGTTCTCGGCGTGCAAGAAGTACGATCTCGAGGCGTGGGCGCCGGGCTGCGGCGAGTGGCTCGAGGTCTCGTCGTGCTCGAGCTTCGGCGACTTCCAGGCGCGGCGCACGGCGATCCGGATGAAGGTCGGCAAGGACAAGCCGCGCCACGTGCACACGCTCAACGGCTCGGGGCTCGCCCTGCCGCGCACGCTCATCGCGGTCGTCGAGAACTACCAGCAGGCCGACGGCTCGATCGTGATCCCCGACGCGCTGCGGCCCTACATGGGCAAGGTCGAGCGCATCACGGCCTGAGGCGGCGCCGCCGCCAGCCGGCGAGGTCGAGGTCGTCCTGACCGGTGACCCAGAGGATCGCGCCGGGGATCGTGAAGAGCAGGCCGACGCCCGCCGACACCGCGCCGGACGCGATCTCGGCGGCGCCAGCGACCAGCCGCTCGTCCTTGATGCCGGCGCCGATCAGCACGCCGCCGAGGACGAGCAAGGTGACGCCCGGGATGGAGAGCCCGATCCCGACGTTGCGCTTCCAGCGTGCGCGCCGCTCGACGCGCAGGATGTCGTCGAGCCCGAGCCGGAGCGGCGACAGCGACGCCTCCGGACGTGCGTGGAGCGGCGTCAGCGGCGGGAGCGGCGCCGCGGCGGGCTCGGCGCTGGCGCGCGCGGCGAGCAGCAGCGCGGCCACGAGGAGGCGGCTCATCCCCGCGCCTCGCCGTGGCAGAGCCCGAGGTAGCCGCACCCGATCGCCTCGCAGCGCGGGCGTTCGACGCCGGGCCGCGCGCGCTCGAGGCGCGCGCCGGCGAGCGCGTCGGCGAGCGCGCCGAGCCGCGCGGCGGTCCGGTCGGCGGGGTCGACCTCGAGCCACACCGGCGACGGGTCCGCCTCGCGCAGGAACGAGAGGCCGACGCGCACGCGCGGCGCGGCCGGGTACAGCGCGCGCGCCGCGAGCGCGTAGGCGTCGAGCTGGAAGCGGTAGGCGTCGAGGTCGCCGCGGCGGGCGTGCTTGTAGTCGAGCACGTCGATGCCCTCCGCCGAGAAGACGAGGAGGTCGATCTGCCCGCGCAGCACGCGCGCGCCGGCCGTCGACGGCAGCCCGAGCGCGAACGGCAGCTCGCGGCGCACCGGCCGGCCGGTGAGGCCGCGGGCGAAGCGCGTGGCGAGGAAGCCGAGGACGTGCGCCTCGACCTCGGCGACGGCGGGCGCGCCGCGGGCGTAGCCCTCCTCGCCGAGGAGCGCGCGCAGCTCCGCGCGGGCCGGGTCGGGATCGAGGCCGAACGTGCAGCGCTGCAGGAGCCGGTGCGCGAGCGTCCCCGCGCGCAGCGGATCGGCCGGCACGCCCGCGAGCGGATCGTCCGCGCCGTCGGCGAAGGGCGGCTCCGCGTGGGCGGCGCGCGGGTGCTCCTCGAGGCGGAGCTCGTGGAAGAGGTGGTAGCGCCGCGCGCAGAGCGCGAAGTCCTGGAGCTGGGTGACCGCCACGCGGAGGCGGCGCGCGGCGACCGGTGTCGGGGCGGCGAACGCGGGCAGCGCCGCGACGTCGACCTCGCGCGGGACGCCGGCGTCGACCGCGGGCGGAGCGGCGGCCAGCGGGTCCTCGGTCACCTCGAGCAGCGACGCCGTGCGCGGATCGGCGAGGACGGCGTCGAGGTGCGCGCGCCAGCCGCCGTCGCTGTCGCCGCGCTCGCCCGAGAAGACGACGCGGTCGCGGGCGCGCGTCGCGGCCACGTAGAAGAGGCGCAGCGACTCCGCGCGCTGCCGGGCCGACCGCAGGTCGCGCACGCGCCGCGAGGGCGTCGTGTGGACGAAGCCGGGCTGGCCCTCTTCGCCCGGCGCCTTGAGCGCGAGCCCGAGCGTGGCGTCGTAGGCGACCGGCGCGTGACGCTCGTTCTCGCGGGCGCCGCAGTCGGCGACGAAGACGACGGGGAACTCGAGGCCCTTCGCCTGGTGCACGCTCATCACGCGCACGACGTCGTCGCGCTCGTCGACGATCTGCGCGCCGGAGGCGTCGAGCGCGGACTGCGGGCACACCGCGCGCTCGATCCAGCGCGCGAAGCCCGGCAGATCGGCGGCCGACCCGATGGGATCGCCGGCGAGCTCGTCGGCGCGCGCGACCAGGTGCTCGAGGTTGGCGATCTTCTGGTCCCCGTCCGGCGTGGCCGCCCAGATCGCACGGAGGTCGAAGACCTCGAGCGCCTCGCGCAGCAGGCCCCCCGGCCCGAGGCGGTCCATGAAGCGGCGCAGGTGCGCGACTCGCTCGGCCAGCTCCGCGAGCGCGGCGCGGTCCGCGCCGTCGAGGGGCGCCTCGTCGGGCGCGCGCAGGGCGACCGCCCCGAGCCGATCGGCCCCGGCGAGCCGGGCCAGGCCGGGGTCCGAGAGGCCGCACAACGGCGAGCGCAGCACCGCGGTGAGCGCGAGCCGATCGTCCGGGTCGTGGAGCAGCGCGATGAGCGCCGCCACGTCGCGCACCTCCTGCGCCTCGTAGAAGCCCCGCCCGCGCACGACGTAGTGGGGCAGGCCGGCGCGGCGCAGCGCCTCGAGGTACACGCCGAGGTGGGTGTAGCGTCGGAGGAGGAGCGCGAGGTCGCGCGGCCGCCGACCGTCGGCCAGGAGCGCGCGCATCCGCGCGGCGATCGCCCGCGCCTCGGCGCGGCGCCGCTCGACGCCCGAGGCCCCCTCGGGCGCGGCGACGCGCAGGAGCTCGGCGCCGGCGCGGGCGTCGTCGGGTCGATCGGCGACGAGCGCGTCGCGCGCCGGCTCGAAGCGCAGCGCCCACGCCGGGCCGTCGCCCTCGCCGAACGCGCGCGCGAAGAGCGCGTTGCACAGCGCGACCACCCGGGGCGCCGAGCGGAACGAGCGCCGCAGGAGGACCTCGCCGGCGCCGGCCGCGCGCATCGCCGCCGCCGCCTCGGCGAACGCGGCCACGTCGGCGCCGCGGAACTCGTAGATCGACTGCTTGCGATCGCCGACGATGAAGCGCCGACCGTCGCCGCCGTTCGTCGCGGCCGCCGCGAGGTGCGCCACGAGCTCCGCCTGCGCGCGGTTCGTGTCCTGGAACTCGTCGACGAGGAGGACGGCGAAGCGCTCGCCCTCGGCGCGGGCCAGCGCGGGGCGATCGCGGAGGGCGTCGCGCGGCAGCACGATGAGATCGGCGAAGTCGACGACGGCGTGCGCGCGCTTCCACGCGGCGTAGCGGGCCTCGGCGACGTCGATCAGGCGCGCCAGGGCCGCGGCCATGGGCGCGACGCGACGCGCCGCGAGGGCCTCGGCGAGCGCGTCGATCGCGCCGCGCGTGCGCTCGCGCGCCTGCGCCACCGCCTCGTCCTCCCCGCGCGAGGCGCGGATGCTCTTCAGCTCGTCGCGCAGCGCGGCGAGGAGCGCCGCGGCGCCGTCGCCGTCGAGCTCTCGCGCAGGTGCCGCCTCGCGGAGGCGGGCCACCCGCGCGCGGCTCTTCTCCCCCACGCGATCCTCGATCCCGCCCAGGTCCGCGAGCGCGCTCCGGAGCGCGGCGAGCGCGGCGCGGTGATCGTCGGCGAGCCGATCGGCGGCGTACGCGTCCGCGATCCCGGCCGCGGGGCGTCCCTCCTCGGCGAGCGCGGCCCGCACGCGCGCGACCGCCTCGACGACGCCGGCGCGCCCGTGCGGGTAGAACCCGAGCGCGTCGACCAGCGCCTCGACGGCGGGATCGGCCGCGGCGAGGGCGCCCACCACGACCTGCCGCACCGCCTCGAGCGCGGCGGCCTGGGCCTCCACCTCGTCGAGGAGACCGAAGGCGGGATCCAGGCCGAGAGCGCGCGCGTGTCGCCGCAGCAGCGCGTGGCCGAAGCCGTGGAACGTCCCGATCGGCGCGCGCCCGAGCTCGGCGAGCGCGCCGCGCAGGAGCGCGGGCGGCGGGGCCTGGCGGCCGGAGCGCGCGGCCGCCTGCGCGAGCAGCGGCTCGGCGGCGAGCCCGCGGTCGAGCAGCCCGCCGAGGCGCGCGCGGATCCGCTCGCGCAGCTCCCCGGCGGCCTTCTCGGTGAATGTGATGACGAGGAGGCGCGCGGGCGACAGCGGCGCGTCGCGCGCGCCGAGCCCGGTCGCGAGGTGGAGGTAGAGCGTGACGAGCGCGTGCGTCTTGCCGGTGCCGGCGCCGGCCTGCACCACGAGGTCGCCGGCGAGGGCGCCGATCTCGACGAGGGGATCGACGCTCACCGCGCGCCCTCCTCTTCGTCGCTGTCGCGCAGGTCGACGCGGCAGGCGGCTTGCAGCTGGCAGCGCAGGCACGCGCCCTCGCGCGGCGTCACCTCGAAGCCGCCGCCCCGGAAGCGGCGGGCCAGCTCGCGCACGCGATCGCCGAGCGTGGGCGCGTCGGCGGTGCCGCGATCGAGCACGAGCGACGGCGGCGCGCGCAGGCCGCGCACCGCCACGTCGCGCAGCGAGTAGTAGTGGATCGACACGTCGCGCGCGCCGCGCGCCCGCATCGCCGCGGCGTAGAGCGGCAGCTGCCAGCTCGTCTCGCCGAACGCCTCCGGCCGCAGGTCGGCGGCGAGGTCGCGCAGCCGCGCGCTCTTGTAGTCGTAGACGGCGGCGGCATCGCCGGCGGTGTCGAGCCGATCGATCGTGCCGGTGAGGTGGATCGGATCGTCGCCGTCCTCGACGGTGAGGCCGGCGAACGACAGCTCGAGCTCGGTCGGTCGGAGCGCGGTCGCCGCCTGCGCCTCGACCTCGCGGCGCCACAGCGCCTCGAGGGTGCGCTCGAGCCGCCGGAGCCGGCTCGCGAACACCGCGGGGTCGCCGAGCGCCTCGTCGGCGGCGAACGCGGCCACCGCGCGCGCGATCGCCGGCGCGATCGCGGCGCGCTCCTCGTCGCTGCCGCGCAGCGGGAACCGGCCGGCGTCGCGCCAGGCGGTGAACAGCGCCTCGAGCGCCGCGTGCGCGAGGGCACCGGCGGCGCGCTCGTCGAGGTCGTCGCCGAGCGCCTCGAGCGGCCGCAGCCGCAGCACCGCCTCGAGGAAGAAGCGCTGCGGGCACTCCGCGTAGCGCCCGATCGTCGACGGCGAGAGCGGCCGCGCGACGCTGCCCGGCAGGCGCGGTCGCAGCGTCGCGAGGGCCACGGGATCGGCCACGTGTCCGTCGTGGTCACCGGCCGCGCGCTCGCCCGCGAAGAACGCGGCGCGCGTCCGCTCGATCGCGGCCAGCCGCTCGACCCGGGCCAGGCGGGGGCCGTCGAGGCGGGCGCGGAGCGCGGCGAGCGTCGCGGCCGACAGGCCCTCGCGCGCCGCGAGGTCGCCCGCGAGCTCGACGCCGAGTCGGGCCGCCAGCTCGTCGAAGGTGCGCGCCTCGTCGAGCCGCGGCACCGGCGCCAGCGGGGAGCGGACCTCGGTCGCGCCGGCGGCGCGGGCGTGCGCCACGATCGCGCCGTGGAGGCGCGGCTGCCCATCGGCGTCCGCGCGCGACCAGCTGAGGATCACGGCGCGCGCGGCGGCGCGGGCCTGGGCGATCGCGAGGCAGGCGCGCTGCTCCTCGCGCGCCGCGCGGCCGAACGGCGCGCGGCCGAGCGCGCGCTCGAGGGGTCGGCGGACGTCGTCGGGGAGGAGCGGATCGTCCTCGCGCCGCGCCGGCAGCGCGCCCTCCTCCGCGGCGGCGAGGACGAGGAGCGCGGTCGGTCGCGGCATGAGGTCCGCCGAGGAGGTGACCTGCACCGACGCGCCGCGACCGCCGCCCGGCGGGAGCGGCGTCGCGTCGAGGACGGCGGTGAGCACGTCGACGAGCGCCCGCCGGGCGAAGCTGCGCCCGTCCAGGCCCGCGCGCGCGGCAGCGCGCGGCAGCGCGTCGAGCACCGCCTCGAGCGCACGGATCGCCGCCTGATCGCGCATGAGCGCGCGGGCCGGGCGCGACTCCGGCGCCGGCGGCGTGCCGCGCCGCAGGGTCCGCGCGCGCGTCGCGAGCTCGAGCCGCGCGAGGAGCCGCCGCAGCGCCGAGACGTGCTCGGCGATCGTCGCGCTCGCCGGCAACGTCGCCAGCGCGTCGACGATCCCGACCACGTGGCGGGCGATCGCGGTGCGCTCGACCGCGCGCTCGCCCCCGGCGTCGGCCCAGCGGCCGAGGGCGCCCGCGTAGTCGTCCGCCCGCGCGCCGGCGGGCACCTCCTCGCGCACCGCGCGCGCCACGCGGCCCGCCGACACCCGCCGCCCGTCGAGGCGCGGCCCCCCCGCGACGTAGCGCGACGCGAGCACGTCGACGAGACGGTCGCGAGGCACGCCGGCGTCGGCGAGCTGGTACAGGATCGGCACGAGGCGCACCGCCTCGGCGTCGAGCGCGCTCGCCTCGCGCGCGACCTCGACGGGGACCTCGTAGCGGCGCAGCGCGTCGGCCAGCTCGGCGCGGCGGAGGCGGTCGTCGGCGACCACGACGATCTCGTCCGGCGCGGTGCCCGCGGCGATCCGATCGCGCACGCGGCGCGCCACGTCGCGGGCCTCGAGGCGGGGGGACCCGGCGCACGCGATCTCGGGGCGCGGCCCCGGGCCGAGCTCGACGCGGACGCGCTCGAGGCCATCGGCGCCGATCGCCTCGAGCGCCTCGAGGGCCGCGGCGGCGGCGCCCGCGGTCGCGTCGGCGTGGATCGCGCCGACGCCGGTCGTGGCGTCGGCCGGCGCGTCGACGGCGTCGCAGCGCACTGCGACGCCGCGCCCCAGCAGCGCCTCCACCAGCGCGCGCGCGAGGGGGTCGAGCAGCGGCGCGTGCACGTGGACGGCGTCCACCTCGGCGAGCGACGACACCGCGCCGCGGCGGATCCGCGCGAGGGCCGCCGCGACGGCGCCGCCCGGATCGACGCGGTCGCCGAGCAGGCGCTCGTAGCGCCGGAGCCGCGCCGCCCACCGCCGCACCTCGTCGCGGGCCGGACCGACGAGGCGCGGCGCGACGGCCTCGAGGGCGGCCGGCGTGACCTCGGACCGGCGCAGGGCGCCGAGCACGTCGCGCTCGCCGGCGGCGGTGCCCGGCGGATCGCCTGGCGCGCGCGAGGCGAGCACGAGCAGGAGCTCGCCGATCGTCCCCACGCCGCCGCCGTCCGCGCCCGCGTCGGCGAGGAGGCGCGGGATCGAGGTCAGCCCGCGGCCGAGCTCGACGGCGACGAGCGGGCCGCCGGCCAGCGCGCCCTCGAGCGCGAGCTCGAGCGCGGCCTCCGTCGCGTAGAGGTGCAGCGTGGCCAAGGGCTCACTTCTGCTGGCGCAGGTACGCCAGTAGATTTTCGTGCGCGCCCTTGACCGCGCCCTCGAGCGCGTCCGCCTCGAGCGCCACGGCGCGCTCGTTCGTGAAGTCGGTCCGCGGCTGCTGCACGGTGGCGCCGCCCGAGGTCATCATGACCACCGCCCTCGATGGCAGCCTGCCGACGATGACGCTGATCTCGCAGCTGATCTCGACCCAGTCGCGCGTGGTGCGCCGACTGAGCGCGGTGATCGAGCTGTCGATGAGGAAGCCGGTGACGGGCTGGCCGTCGAGCGTGAGGCCCGGCGTCTTCGTGAACTCGCGCACGAGGAACTCGCGCAGCCGCCGCTGCATGTCCAAGGAGACGTTCTTCGGCTTGGCGCCGATGCCGCCGATCGCGATGTGCAGGTTCCCGGCCCGCGCGGCCGCCACCATCGCGGCGAGCTTGACGAGCGACCCCTTCGCGCGCTCGGCGACGACTCGGTTGCGGTCCCGCGTCGCGCGGTCGAGGGCCGCGCGGGTGACGCCGAGCTCGGCGTCGGAGAGGCCGTGGATCTCGCCGAGCGCCCCCGCCGCGACGCCGCGCACCGCCTCGTGCTCGTCGACGAGCAGCCGCACGAGGATGGGGACCGCCACCGGGGTCTGCTGCCGCGACAAGACGTACGCCGCCTGCAGACGTACGCGCCAGCTCGGGTCGTGGGAGGCGCGGTCGAGCGCCGCGGTCTGATCGGCGCCGGCCGACGAGGACGCGAGCGCGCACAGCACGAGCGCCGCGATCCACGGCGCGCGTCCACGTCTTGCGCCCGGGCCCCGCGGCGGAATGAGCATCGACTCTCCTCCCCATTAGATTTACGGATGGCCCCACCGTCAACCCGGCCGTCGAAGTTGCGCGGGTCGTTCGACGCCAGGTACGGTAGCGACGATGGCGAAAGACGACGGTGACCGGGCGGGGATGTCGCCCAACGCGATGCTCGGGCTCGGGCTCGCGCTGTGCGCGGCGCTCGTCGTCGTCGCCCTCGTCGGCATGCGCTTCCTCAAGAGCACGCCGCCGCCGCCGCCCGCGCCGCCGCCCGCGCCTCCCGTCGCCCAGTCGATCAACACGACGCTCAAGTTCTCCTCCGGCTACTACAAGGCGACCCTCGACGATGACGCCAAGAAGTTCCAGATCCCGCCGCCCCCCGTCGAGACGCTCGCCGCGCCGCTGCCGTTCTTCGAGGAGCTCGCCGAGCCGCGCACCCTCAAGGCGGAGAAGGACGTCATCGAGACGCCCCACCTTCGCATCGTCAGCGTGGCCGCGAAGGAGTGGTCCGCCACCGGCGCCGCGCAACGCCTGCGGGTCGAGCACGCCATGCTGAAGATCACCAACAAGAGCGATCGACCGGTGGCCTACCGGGTCGACACCCAACCCGCCGCCTCGGCTCGGTGCCAGAACAAGGGCACGATCGCGCACAACGCGGTCGCGCTCCGGCCGGGCGAGACGATCGAGCGGTCGGAGTGCTTGTGGTCCCGCGGGATGACCCTCGGGGTACGCTCGATCCAGGTGTTGGAGCTCCCGGACCTCGGCTACTTCTACGTGAGCCGCCTCTCCCCGAGCCAGATCCTCCTCGATGAGCGAGCGACCGCGGGGCACGAGCCGCCCGCCAAGCTGAAGCCCTGCACGTTCGTGCCCTGGCGTGAGATCCGCGCCGCCGCCGAGGTCAAGGGGGGCGCTACCTGGTCGGATGTGGTTGACTTTTACGCCCGTCACAACTGCGATGAGTACAGCTTCTTCCCCAGCTACCGGCGTTGGACCACGGCCGGCCAACTCCCAGCGCAGCCCGTGCAAGCCGGGCTCGCGGGCGCGAGGACACCTTGAACCCGACGCCAATTCCCGATAAATTTCGCAGCTCCATGCCCGTCACCAAGAGCGAGCTCATCGACGCGGTTGCCGATAAGCTCCACCTCGCCAAGGCGCGGGCGGAGCAGATCGTCGACACCGTCTTCAACGCGATGGTCGACGCCCTCAAGCAAGGCCAAGGTATCGAGATCCGAGGCTTTGGCAGCTTCACCATCCGCGAGTACAAGGCCTACGACGGCCGCAACCCGCGGACCGGCGAGATCGTGAAGGTGGCCCAGAAGCGGCTGCCGTTCTTCAAGGTCGGCAAGGAGTTGCGCGAGCGCGTGAACGCCAGCCGG
>FTFF01000751.1_pt1 | contig 14295 bp, 9 predicted proteins | sample 1640361 | NCBI WGS metagenome assembly FTFF01 (sample SAMEA3914816, study PRJEB12502) | metagenome | biome: forest; material: soil | place: USA | collected 2011-09-16 | depth 0.3 m | reverse complement strand
CGGTGGCGCGCAGGTGCTGGATCGCCATCGAGCTCTGCGCGGCGATGCCGGCGAGCGTGTCGAGGTCGGCCGGCGCGAGCTCGGCGTCGGCCGCACCCTCGACGAGCAGGAGACCGAGGAGCGCCGTCCCCTCGAGGAGCGGCGCCGAGACGATCGTGCCGCGGCCGCGGCCGCTGCTCGGCAGGAGGAGCGGCGCGAGGAAGACGTCGCGGCACGACGGCGCGAGCGCGTCGATGCCGGCGGTGTCGATCGGCGTGACCACGCCCGGATCGACCAGCGCGTAGCCCAGCGTCGCCTCGCCGTCCGCGTCGGCCAGGAACATCCGGACCTGGCGCGGACGCTCGAAGTAGGTCGCGAGCGCGCCGACCACCTCGCGGAGCAGCGCACCCTCCTCCCGGATCGAGGGCAACAGACCCGAGATGTGCGACAGCGCGCGCAGCCGGCGCAGCACCGAGACGGCGTCCTCGGCTTCGGCGCGGCTCGCGCGCTGCCGGACCGCGATGGGGTTCACGAGGGTCATGGAGGCCGTAACAGAAAGAAAATGCGCATTCCATGCCACCAAATTTAGGGGTCGAAACCCGGGGGCAACCGCCCGCCCTCCCGCGACGACAGCTGGCGCAAAGCCACGCATCGAAAGAACAAATTCCTACAGAAAACAAACATTTCCATGCTTCTTTCGCAAACGGCGCCGCGGCCAGGCTTACCGGAAGTGGGGTGCTCGAACGCGGAGCCTAGGGTCTCCCGCCCCTGGCTAGGCAGCTAGCGCGATCGGCTGGAGGCGCCGCTTGTCGCGAACGGTGACCGGGCCGGACTATGCTCGTGGACGGGCATGCGCATCGAGGTCCACCCCGAGCATCCCGACCCGCGCAAGATCCGCCGCGCGGTCGAGGCGCTGCGCGCGGGCGAGGTCATCGGCTACCCGACCGACACCGTGTACGCGCTCGGCTGCGATCCGCACGATCGCAAGGCCATCGATCGGCTGCACCAGGTGAAGCGGATGCCCAAGCGGCAGCCTCTCGCGCTCGTCTGCGCGGACCTGTCGCAGGTGAGCGAGTACGCGCAGCTCGACAACGCGCAGTACCGCCTCGTGCGCCGGCTCCTGCCGGGACCCTACTGCTTCATCCTCCTCGCGACCCGCGAGGCGCCGCGCATCCTCCACCTCGCCGATCGCACGGTGGGCGTGCGCGTCCCGGCCGCCGCCGTGCCGGTCGCCATCGTGCGCGAGCTCGGCCACCCGATCATCTCGACGACCGCCGCCGACCACGGCACGCCGCCGCCGCTCGACGCGGCGGACGTGGCCGCGCGGTTCCCGCGCGTCGAGGTGATCCTCGACGGCGGGCCGTCGGCGGGCATCCCCTCGACGGTGGTGGACCTCTCGCGCGGGCAGATCGAGATCGTGCGCGCGGGCGCCGGGCCGGTCGACGCGCTCGACTAGGGGGCGCCGCTCGTTACTTCTTCGGGCCGGGGAGCGAGACCGGGTGCGTCGCCGGATCCAGGCCCGGGACCATCGCGCCCTCGCCCTCGATCGCGATGAGCTCGACCTCGAAGGTGAGCACGGCGCCCGGCGGGATGCCGGGCCGACCGCCATCGCCGTACGCGATCTCCGATGGGCAGGTCAGCTTCGCCTTGCCGCCGACCTTCATCTTCTGGACGCCCTCGGTCCAGCACGGGATGACGCCGTTCAGCTGGAAGCTCGCCGGCTGCTTGCGTTCGACCGAGCTGTCGAAGACTTTTCCGTCGCGCAGCGTGCCGTGGTAGTGGACCTTCACGCGATCGGTCGGCTTCGGGCTGGCGCCGGTCCCCTCGGTGAGCGAGCGGTAGATGAGGCCGGAGGCGGTCTTCTCGGCGCTCGGCTCCTTCGCGGCGGCCTCGAGGAACTTCGCGGCGGCGCCCTTCTCCTCGCCGAGGCGCGCCTTCGCGCGGGTCTGCGCGAGCTCGTTCATCTTCGGGCCGTAGACGCCCATGTCGATGGTCGCCTTCTTACCGGAGATGCCGTCGCGCAGACCCTGCACGACGTACGGGAGCTCGTCGGGCTTGAGCGAGAACGACTGCACCCGCTGCGAGATCCAGTAGCCGACCGCGTAGAACGTCTTCTGGTCCTCGGTCTTGGGCTCGGCCGATGCGCCGCCGCCGCCACCGCCGGCGTGGCAGGCAGCGAGTGAGACGATGAGCGCGACGGGAACGCAGCGACGCATGGAGGCCTCCTCGAGAAGGGGGCGAACCTAGCGCACGACCGCCGGCCCGTCCATCCACTAACGATCGATCGCGCGCGGACCGTCGGCCTCGGCGAACGCGCCCTGCGCTCGCGCGCGGAGCGCCTCCGCCGGCTTGCCCTGGCCCTCCAGTGCCCGGGCGAGGCCGTCGAGCGACCACCCATCGTCGGGGCGACGGCGCAGGGCCTCGGCGAAGACCGTCGCGGCCTCGGTGAAGCGCTTCGCGTCGAGGAGCGCGCGGCCGAGCGTCTCCCGCGCGGGCAGGGGCCAGCTCGGCGGCTCGTCGTAGGCGAGCGCGTCCTCGAGGCGCACCGCCTCGCGCAACGTGCGGACCGCGGCGTCGCCGGCGCCGCGCCGCGCCATGAGGTCGCCGCGCGCGATCGTCGCGGCGAGCCGGAGCACCGCCCCCGGCGGGTTCGCGCCGGCCGGCGGCGCCCGGCGCAGCGACGCGGCGATGCGGTCGAGCGCCGCGAGCTCCCCGTCGGCCTCCGGCGCGGCGCCCGCGGCGAGCGCGCGCACGCGAGCGAAGCGGACGAGGCCGCCAGCGAACGGCCGATCCTCGCCCGGCAGCGGGAGCGCGCCGATCCGATCCCACTCGGCGAAGCGCACCGCGGTGAGCGCGGGCAGCGCGAGGAGCGGCTCCATCCCCGGCATCGCCGCGAGCGCCTCGGGCGTGCACGCGCGCGCCAGCAGCTCCGCCTCCGCGCGCGCCTCGGTGGAGCGGCCGAGCGCGAGCGCCGCGAGCCACAAGAAGTGGTGGTTGTGGAGGAGGTACATCTCGAAGATCGGGCCCACGCGCCCGCCGCGCCGCCACGCCTCACCCGCGGCGATCGCCTTCCGGTTCCACGCGGCCGCGTCCGCGTAACGACCGGTGCGCAGGTAGATGTGCGACGGCATGTGCACGAGGTGCGGCGCCGCCGGCATGAGCGTGCCCACGCGGTCGGCCGCGGCGAGCGCGCGCTCGGGGTATGGCGAGCCCTCCATCGCGTGGACGTAGTAGTGGACGAGGCCGGGGTGCGCGGGCGCCTCGGCGAGCGCGCGCTCCAAGGTCGCGACGAGGTCGAGCGTGTCCGGCGCGGGCGCGCCGCGCGGCGACCACTGCGCGAACGGCCGCAGCTCGAGCCGCGCGGCGACGCCGAGCGCGATCACGTCCGCGTCGTGCGGGAAGCGGCCCCGGAGCGCACGCATCGCGGCCGCGTACGCCCGGTCGCCCGCGGCCGGCGTCGCGCCGTCGTAGCGGCCGCGCAACGCCAAGTAGAGCGCCGCCTCGACGGGCCAGGCGCCGTCGGGCGGCGGCGCGAGCATCGCGCGTGCGGCCGCGCTCCGCGCCGGCAGCTGGGGCAGGTTCAGGTTGGGCCCGAGCGCGAGCGCGACGCCCCAGCGCGCGATCGCGCAGCCGCCCGCCTCCGCGCGCCGGAACGCCCGCTCGGCGCCTTCGAGGTCGAACGCGTAGTAGAGGCGGAGGCCCTCGTCGAACCAGGCGCCGCGCTCGGCGCCCGCGCAGGAGATCGCACGGTGGTGGCTGCCGAGCCCCTCGGCCGGCCGCGACGGCGCGGGCGCGGGTGCCGCGGCGGCGTGGTCGTGCGCGCCGTCGGCGTGGGCGGCCGCCGCCGCGCCGACGAGCGCGACGAGCGCGAGCCGCATCACCCGCGGATCCGCCGGGCGGCGAGCGCCTCGACGCGCTCGAGCAGCACGCGCGCGGCGGGCACGCGCTTGTACACGTACAGCGCGCCCGCGCAGTCGTCGTCGAGCAGCTCCTCGCGCACGCGCAGCTGGCTCGAGACGGCGAAGACGATCCGATCGGCCAGCCCGCGCTCGACCAGCTCCTTCCGGCGGAACACCGCCTCGCGGCTCCAGAAGCCGAGCAGCTCGACGTGGACCACCTCGCCCGTCTCGCGGTGCTCGAGCCGCAGATCGGGGACGCACAGCCCGACGCCCGGGAGCGCCAGGATCGAGTCGGCGCGGCGCGCGCGCCACGGCGTCTCCGCGCGGACGAGCGCGTCGAGCAGGGCCTGCGCGTCGTCGGACAGCGGGCGCGCGGCGACGGGCGCGCCGCCGCCGCCCTCGTGCTTGAACCGGAGCGCGCGCCCCTCGCGTCCCCAGCGCACGTCCGCCTCGAGCCGGTAGCTGCGCGCGCCCTCGAGCACCGGCAGGAGCAGCGCCAGCTGGAGGCCGTACTTCGTCACCGACTCGAAGAGCGAGAACGGCCCGTCGACCTCGAGCTCGTAGCCGCCGTCCTCCGCCTCGCGCAGCGCGTAGAGGAGGCGCAGGAACTTCACCTGGCGGAAGAGCGCGCGGTACGCACCGGGGCTGGCGCAGCGCAGGTGCACCCGCACGCGCACCGCGCGCAGCAGCACCGCCTGGACCTGCTGCCGCGCGTAGCGCTCGACGATCGCCTCGGCGCTGTGGAGGTCGAGCCCGCGCAGCACCTCGGCGGCGCGCAGGTCCGAGAAGAGCGCGCGCTCGAGCGCCCCGGCATCGAGCCCGAGCCCCGGCGCCACCTCCGCGAGCACTGCCTCGCGATCGAGGCGCGCGTCGTCACCGAGCGCGGCGCGCACGGCCGCGGCCCGCTCGAACACCGCGCGGCGCAGCGCGACCGGATCGAGCCCGGTCGCGCCCTCCCAGCTCGCGTCGTCGTCGAGGATCTTGCGCAGCGCGAGCGCGAGCCGGCGCGCCCGCGACGGCGCCGCGACGGCGGCGAGCGCGTGCTCGACCACGTCGCGGCTCGACCCGACCTGCGCGCGCGCGACCGCCAGCATCGCGCCGGCGAGCTCCGTCGCCAGCTCACGGCGCGCGCCGGCGAACGCGACCAGCGCCAGCTCGTCGCCCCGGCGGCGCACGTCGATCAGGTCAGCGGTAAGCACTGTGCTCCCGGCGGCGTTCGCTGGTGTACGCCTCGCCGGTATCGCGCGTGACGAGCTCGTAGAGGATGGCGCGCTTGCCGTCCTTCGGGCGCAGGATCCGCCCCAGCCGCTGCACGTGCTCGCGCACCGACCCCGAGCCGGACATGACGATCGCGACCGAGGCGTCGGGCAGGTCCACGCCCTCGTTGAGGACGCGCGAGGTCACGACCGCGCCGTAGCGCCCGACGCCGAGGCCCGCGAGCACGTCGGAGCGCTCGCGCACCTTCGTCTGGTGGGTGATGCACGGGACGAGGAAGCGCCGCGCCACGCCATACGCGGTCGCGTTGTCCTGCGTGAAGAGGAGGACCCGGGCCCGCCGGTGCTGGTGGAGCAGGCGCTCGGTGAGCTCGAGCTTGGCCGAGGCGCAGAACGCGAGCCCGCGCTGCCGTCGGTACGCGCGCATCGCGCGGCGGCCCTCGTCGTTGCGCGAGCTCAGCTTGATGAAGTCCCCCCAGCCCGCCGGGCTCGACATGCGGATGCCGTTGGCCTGCACGAAACCGCGGTAGATCGCGCGCTCGGCGTCGTACTCGCGGCGTTCCTCGTCGGTGAGATCGACCTCGATGCGGTCGGCGTCATAGCTGGCGAGCCACTCGCCGGACATCTCGACGATGTCCCGGCGGTACACCGTGGGACCGATGAGGCCGGCGAGCTCGTCCTCGCGGCCGTCCTGCCGCTCCGGCGTCGCGGTGAGCCCGAGGCGGAAGGGCGCGAGCGCGAGCTTGGCCGCCAGCGCGTACGCGCTCGACGGCAGGTGGTGGCACTCGTCGAAGACGATGAGGCCGAACCGCGCGCCGAGGTGGTCCATCTTGAGGTACGCCGAGTCGTAGGTGGAGACGGTGATGGGCTGGACATCGTGCTCGCCGCCGCCGAGGAGGCCAATCGGCTCGCCGAACGTGGCGCGCAGGAGGTCGTACCACTGGCGCACGAGGTCGAGCGTGGGCACCACGACGAGCGTGGCCCGGCGCGCGCGCTCGATCGCCATCATCGCGACCTGCGTCTTCCCCGCGCCCGTCGGCAGGACCACCACCCCGCGCCGCTCGGCGGCGAGCCAGGCCGCGAGCGCCTCCGCCTGATACGGGCGCGGCGTGCGCCGGATGCGCGGCTCGGCGGCGAGCTCGCCGTAGGCGCGCGCTCGATCGTCGTACGGGACGTTGCCGGCGCGCAGCCGCCGCACCGCATCGGCGTAGAGGATCGCGGGCGCGCGGTGGGTGCCGCTGCGCGGGTCCCAGCGCCAGCCGACGGCCAGCCCGACGAGCTCGCCCCCGTCGGGCGCCAGCCCGGCGAGCTCGATCGTCCCGGCGGAGAACGACAGCGTGAGCATCCGCGGATCCGCGTTGTACCAGGGCATCTTGTGCATCGCAGCAAATCTTTCGCAGCCGTCATCGGCGGCGCGCCGGGAAAGGTGCGTCGCCGCGGACGCTGGCGTGCCCGGGCCCGGGGCGCTACCGTGCGGCGTCCCGATGAGCCGCGCGCGCATCGTCGTCCCCTGCGCCCGCGGCACCGAGGCGCTGCTCGCGGCCGAGCTGACCGCGCTCGGCATCGATGCCGCACCCGGCCGCGCCGAGGCGAGCGGCGAGGCGACCTACGACGCGGCGCTGCGCGCGTGCCTCTGGTCGCGCATCGCGAGCCGCGTGCTGTGGCCGCTCGCGCGCGTCCCCGCCGCCGACCCCGACGCGCTCTACACCGCGCTGCTCGCGTTCCCGATCGAGGAGCACCTCGCGGTCGATCGCACGTTCGCCGTCGACGTCACGCTGGGCTCGGGCACCGGCGAGGGCTACCGGCACACCCTCTTCGCCGCGCAGCGGGTGAAGGACGCGATCGTCGACCGCCTGCGCGAGCGCCACGGCCTGCGGCCCGACGTCGACCGCGAGCGGCCCGACGTCCGCCTCCACGTCCACGTCGCCGGCGACGAGGCCGAGCTCGCCGTCGACCTCGCGGGCGACGCGCTGCACCGCCGCGGCTACCGCGCGGACACCGGCCCCGCGCCGCTCAAGGAGAACCTCGCGGCGGCCCTCCTCCTCGCGATGGGCTGGCCGGCGCGCGCGGCCGCCGGCGAGCCGTTCCTCGATCCCATGTGCGGCTCCGGCACGCTCGTGATCGAGGCCGCGATGATCGCGGGCGATCGCGCGCCGGGGCTCCTGCGGCAGCGCTGGGGATTCTCCGGCTGGCTCGGCCACGACGCCGCGGCGTGGACGCCGCTCGCCGCCGAGGCGCGCGAGCGGGCGCGCGCGGGGCTCCGCATGCTCGACGAGCGGGGCCCGTTCCTCGGCAGCGACACGGACGCGGACGCGGTCGCCGCCGCGCAGCGCAACGCCGAGATCGCGGGCGTCGCGGGCCGCGTCTCGTTCCAGCCGACGCCGCTCTCGACGGTGGAGCCGCCCGATGGCCCGGGCCTCGTCGTCACCAACCCGCCCTACGGCGAGCGCCTCGGCGACGAGGCTGGGCTGCCCGCGCTCTACCGCGAGCTCGGCGACGTGCTGCGGCACCGCTTCGGCGGCTGGCAGGTGGGGGTGTTCACCGCGCACGGCCCGCTCGTCGGCGCGATCGGCCTGAAGCCTGCGCGCCGCGAGATCTTCTGGAACGGACCGATCGAGTGCCGCCTGCTCGACCTGCCGATCTCGGTCACGCCGGCGCGCTCCGCCGCCGGGCCGGGGTGGCGCAAGCCCGAGGCGGCGTCGGACGCCTTCGCGAACCGCCTGCGCAAGAACGGCAAGCACCTGGCAAAGTGGGCGCGGCGCGAGCACGTCACCTGCCTCCGGCTCTACGACGCCGACCTGCCGGAGTACGCGGTCGCGGTCGACCTCTACGCGGGCCAGCGCGAGGGCGCGCCCGGCGCCGAGCAGCGCTGGGCGCTCGTGCAGGAGTACGCCGCGCCGGCCCTCATCGAGCCCGCGCGCGCCGAGCGGCGGCTGCGCGACGTGCTCGTGCGCACCGCCGAGGTGCTCGAGCTCGATCCGGCGCAGGTGATCTGCAAGCTGCGCCGGCGGCAGAAGCCCACCGATCAGTACGGCACGACCGGCGAGCGCAGCGCGCGGCTCGTCGTCGAGGAGGGCGGCCACCGCTTCCTCGTCAATCTCTCCGAGCGCCTCGACACCGGCCTCTTCCTCGACCAGCGCCCGCTGCGCGCGCGCATCGGCACGGCCTGCCGCGATCGGCGCTTCCTCAACCTCTTCTCGTACACCGGCTCAGCGACGGTGTACGCGGCCGGGGGCGGCGCGCGCTCCACCACCAGCGTCGATCTGTCGAAGACGTACCTCGCGTGGTCGGAGGACAACTTCCGGCTCAACGCCCTCGATCCGCGCCACCACCGCGTCGTGCACGACGACTGCCTGCGCTGGCTCGACGTCGCGGCGGCGGGCGCCGAGCGCTGGGATGTGATCTTCCTGGCGCCGCCGACGTTCTCGAACTCGAAGCGCATGGAGGGCGTCCTCGACGTGCAGCGCGACCACGCCGGGCTCCTCGCCGCGTGCGCGAAGCTGCTCGCGCCGGGCGGCGAGATCTTCTTCGTCACCCACTTCCGCCGCTTCAAGCTGGCGCCGCCCCCCGGCCTCGCCGTCGAGGAGCTCACGAAGCGCACGATCCCGCCGGACTTCGCCCGCGACGCGCGCTTCCACCACGCCTTCCGCCTCACCGCCGGCGCACCGACTCCTCTATAATGGTCGCGTGCCGAGCCTCGTCGACTGGCTGCTGCACGACCACCCCCGGGAGGCGCCCGCGCTGTGGGACCGAGGGCGCTGGCGCTCGCGCGGAGAGCTCGCCACCGCCGCCCGCGCGATCGGCGCGCTGGTGCGCGATCGCGCGCGGCCGGCGGGCGGCGTGGGCCGGCCCATCGTGCCGATCGTGGGCGAGAGCTGCTTCCACCAGGTCGCGGCCTACCTCGGCGTGCTCGCCGCCGGCGCCGTCCCCGCGCCGCTCCCCCCGACACGCGAGGAGGGCCTCGCCGCCGTGCTGCGCGAGACCGAGGCGCGCCTCCTCTTCTGCGATCCGGCCGCCCTCGAGCGCGTGGCCCGTCACGGCGTCGCCGCCCTGCCCTGGGACGCGGCGTCGGCGGGCGAGCTGCACGGCCCCACCGACGTCGACGACGCGGCGCTCGCGGTCCTCCTTTACACCTCGGGCTCGACGGGGCTGCCGCGCGGCGTGATGCTCTCGGGGCGGAGCCTGCGCTGGAACGCCGAGGCGATCCTCGACTTTCTGCCGCTCACCTCGGCCGACCGCGCGCTCACGACGCTCCCCTTCTACTACTGCTACGGCCTGTCGGTGCTGCACACGCACCTCGTGGCCGGCGCGTCGGTCGTGCTGAACCCCGACGGGCTCGCCGATCCGACGCTCGATCTCATGGCGGCCGTCGCCGCGACCGGCGTGCCGGGCGTGCCGTCCTTCTTCCAGAGCCTCGTCGCGCGGGAGGCGCTGGCGCGGCGATCGCTCCCGTCGCTGCGCTACTTCATGGTCTCGGGCGGGAAGCTCCACGAGCCGGTCATACGCGCCCTCCGCGCCGCGGCGCCCCGCGCGGACGTCATCCTGCGCTACGGGATCACCGAGGTGACCGCGGCGGCGTCGTACCTGCCGGCCGCGGAGCTCGACCGCCGTCCCGGGTCGATCGGGCGCGGGCTGCGCGGCGCGCCGCTCGCCGTCGAGCGCGGCGACGGCGTCGCCGTCACGCCCGGCGCCGACGAGGTCGGCGAGATCGTCGTGCGCGGCGAGCACGTCGCGCTGGGCTACTTCCGCGATCCCGAGGGGACGCGGCGCTGCTTCGCGCCCGGCGTCTACCGCACGGGCGACCTCGCCCGCATCGACGCCGACGGATACGTGTCGATCGTCGGCCGCGAGCGCGAGTTCGTGAAGACGGGCGGCCACCGCGTCTCGCCGCAGGAGATCGAGGACGTGATCGCGCTCTTCCCCGAGGTGCAGGAGGTCGGCGTGTTCGGGATCGCGCACGCCGGCCGCGGCGAGGCGTTGGTGGCGGCGGTCGTCACGCGGCCGGGGTGCGCCCTGACCCTCACCGAGCTCCGCCGCCAGTGCACGGCCCAGCTGCCGGCGTTCAAGATCCCCGTCGAGCTGCACGTCGTCCCCGCCCTGCCGAGGACCGCCGCGGGCAAGGTCGATCGCCGCGCGCTGCCGTCGGCGTGCCGCGCGAAGCAGAGCGCATGAGCGGCTTCACCGCGCTCTTCCTCGATCGCGCGCGCGCGGCGCGCGACCGCGTCGTCGCGTCGCTGCGCGATGGGCGCGCCGCGCAGCAGGCCGTCTTCACCCGCGCGATCGAGGCCAACCGGGAGACGGTGTTCGGCAAGGCGAACGGCTTCGGCGAGGTGCGCACGCTCGCCGACTACCGCCGCCTCGTCCCGATCCGTCCGTACGAGGACTACGAGCCGCTCATCGCCCGCGTCGTCGCCGGCGAGCGCGGCGTGCTCACGAAGGCGAACCCGGTGCTCTTCATGCTGACGACCGGCACCACCGGCAACCCCAAGGCCATCCCGGCCACCCGCGACTACTTCCAGCGCTCGACGGAGAACCTGCTCGCGTACTGGGCGTGCCTCATCGAGCGGTATCCCGAGGTGCTCGAGCGCGACGACACGACGGTCATGCTGCACATGGCGCCGAAGCCGTACACGCAGTGGGCGGCCCGCGGCGTGGCCATGCACAACCCGACGTGCCTGCCGGCCGAGATCAAGGGAGGCTTCCCCTTCTCGCGGGCGCCGTGGTTCCCCCCGCCCGGCGATCTCACCGACGGCGAGCGCCTCTACTACCTGCTCCGCTGCGCGGCCGAGAGCGCGGTGTACGGGTTCGCCTGCCTCCACCCGAGCCGCCTGCAGGCGTTCATGCTGCTCGTCGAGAAGGAGGGCGCGCGCCTGATCGACGAGCTGCGGCGCGGCACCATCGGCGGACGTCCGGGCCCGGCGCCGAACCCCGGCCGCGCCGACGAGCTCGCGGCGCTGCTCGCCCGCGGCCCGCTCAGCGCGCGCGCGATCTGGCCGGGGCTGCGCTTCGTCTCCTGCTGGACGGGCGGCTCGTTCCGGATGTACCTGCCCGAGATCCGCGAGCGCTTCGGCGCGGAGATCTTCCCGCAGATGTCGCAGTCGTCGGAGGCGGGCCACATCACGCTGCCGCTGGCCGACGGGCCCGACGACGGCCCGCTCACGCTGCACACCAACTTCTACGAGTTCCTGCCGGTCGCCGACGGGCTGCGCGCCGAGGGCGATCCGCTCGGGTACGAGGAGCTCGAGGTCGGCAAGACCTACGAGATGATCCTCACCACCACCTCGGGCCTCTACCGCTACGCCTGCGGCGACCTCTTCCGCGTGCTCGACCTGTTCGAGGGCGTGCCGCGCGTCGAGTTCGTCGGCCGCAGCGGCGTCAGCGACCTCACCGGGGAGAAGATCACCGAGGAGCACATCAACGCCGCGATCCAGCGCGCCACCGCCGCCTGCGACCTGCGCGCCACGAACGCGACGTGCTGCGCGCTCTGGGGGCGGCCGCCGAGCTACGGGTTCCTCTTCGAGGCTCACGGCGAGTGGCGCCCCGACGCCGCCGCCGCGCTCGCCGCCGCGCTCGACCGGGATCTCGCGGCGCAGAACTCGCGGTACGCGCTCAAGCGCAACTTCGGCGATCTCGGGTCCGCGTCGGTGACGCTGCTCGCGCGGGGGACCTTCGCGCGCTACCGGGCGGAGCTCATCGCGGGCGGCGCGCCGGCGACGCAGCTGAAGGACAAGCTGCTCCACCGCGACGCCGTCGTCCACGCGAAGCTGCTCGCCCTGAGCGCCGCCGAGGCCGCGTGCTGAGCGCCGACGAGAACCGGGCCCTCACCGAGGTCGGCCGCGGCACCCGCATGGGCCAGCTGCTCCGTCGCTACTGGATGCCCTTTTTGGCCGCCGCCGAGCTGACGCAGTCGACGAAGGCGGTGCGCCTCCTCGGCGAGGATCTGGTCGTGTTCCGCGACGGCTCGGGCCGCTACGGGCTCGTCGAGCGCAGCTGCCCGCACCGCGGCGCCGACCTCTCGCTCGGCGTGGTGCAAGGGAACGGCCTGCGCTGCGTCTATCACGGCTGGTGCTTCGACGCGGCGGGCGCGTGCATCGAGCAGCCCTTCGAGCGCATCGCGCACCCGACGGCGAAGGACAAGGTCCGCGCGGTCGCCTACCCGGTCGTCGAGAAGGCGGGGCTCTTGTGGGCGTACCTCGGGCCGGCGCCCGCGCCCCTCGTCCCCGACTGGGACTTCTTCCACGACGTCGGCTACAAGCAGATCGTGCTCGCGGAGGCGCCCTGCAACTGGGTGCAGTGCCAGGAGAACTCGATCGATCCGGTCCACTTCGAGTGGCTCCACCTCAGGTGGTCCGAGGCGCAGGGGGCGGGCGGGCGTCCGCCGAAGCCGCACGCCGAGATCGCGTTCGAGGAGGCCCCGCACGGCTTCACCTACCGGAGGCAGTGGGAAGGCGGCTCGCCCACCGACGAGCTGTGGACCATCGGCCGCGTCTGCCTGTGGCCGAACGCGCTCTACACCGGCTTCTGCGAGTGGCGCGTGCCCGTCGACGACACGCACACGCGCCTCATCGCGTGGTTCAACGTCCCCTTGCCCGGCGACGAGCCCTTCCTCCAGGAACGGATCCCGTGCTGGACCACGCCGACGCACCACCCCGATGGGCGGCCGATCACCTCGCACGTCCTCAACCAGGATCTCATCACGTGGATCGGGCAGGGCCGCCTCGCCGATCGCTCGCGCGAGCACCTCGGCGAGGGCGACCGCGGCGTCGTCATGCTCCGCCGCAAGCTCTTCGAGCAGGCACAGCTCGTCGCCGACGGCGGCGAGCCCATGGCCGTCTTCCGCGATCCCGCGCGGAACCAGCGCGTCTCCCTGCCGCGCGCCGGCCGCGCGCTCGAGCACCCGTTCGGGCGCTTCGGCAAGTACATCGCCGAGACGATCGCGTACGGCCAGCCGGTCGAGCTCGCGAGCGACATCGAGCGCGTCTGGTACGAGCGCCGCCCGCGTCGTCAGCCCTGAGCTACGTCGGGCGTGCCGCGAGCACGGCCTGGCCCACCTTCGTCTCGCGCAGGCGGAAGAAGTCGAGCATGTTGCCGGCTCCGATCCGGAAGGCGTCGGCGGCGGGCACCTTGGCGAAGAACGCGTCCGCGAAGCGACGGGTGTTCGGCCACTCGCACTCGATGTGCGGGAAGTCCGTCGCGAACAGGAGCGCGTCGGGCGCGAAGTGGTGCCGCAGCTCCATGCCGACGTTCTCGATCGCGTGCACGCTCATGAGGATGCGATCGCGGACGTACTCGCTCGGCTTGCGCTCGACGGGGCGGAAGCCGAGCAGGCGCTCGTTCCAGTGGCGGTGTCGCTCGTACCAGTAGTCGGCGGTCTCGGACCAGAACGGCACCCAGCCGATGCGCGTCTCGGCGAAGAAGATGCGCAGCGACGGGAACCGATCGAACACGCCCGACAAGATGAGCTGCGTCATGTTGAGCGCGGGGGCGAGGCCGAAGCCGGTCAGGATGAACGCGAGGTGCTCGCGCCGCACCTTCTTCATGACCTCGTCGCTGGCGGCCGGGTACTCGAAGACGGGCTGGAACGCGCGGGGGCCGCTCCGGTCGATGCCGAAGTGGATCGTGATCGGCATCCGGATCGATGTCGCCGCCGCCCAGAAGGCGTCGTCCTCGGGCGTGGGGTAGCCCTTGCCGCTCGGGAAGACGCCGAGCACGATGCCGTGCGCGCCCAGCTTCGCGCAGCGCTCCATCTCGGCGATCGCGTCCGCGACGCCGGTCCAGGGGAGCACCACCATCGGGACGAGCCGATCCGGCGCGACCGAGGCGTAGTCCTGGAGCACCCAGTCGTTGTACGCGCGGACGGTCGCGCGGTACGCCTCGTCGTCGGCGATGGTCCGCCAGAGCACGGGCCCCGACTCCATGTTGGGGAACAAGATCTCGGCGCCGATGCCGTCGGCGTCTTGTTCCTTCAGGCGCTCCTCCGCCGAGCCGAGCCCGGCGATGCCCTCGAACGTCGCGCCGAGCGGCGACCACTCCTCGTCGCTCTTGCCGGAGCGCAGATCGATGTAGTTGACCGGGACCGGCTTCTTCCCCTCGATGAGGATCGCGTCGCCGCCCTCGGGCAGCTGGATGGTCCGCGGCGCGAGCGCCTTGTACGCCTGCGGCACGCGCGCCGTCCATCGCTCGGGGAGGACTTCGAGGTGGCT
>FTFF01000865.1_pt1 | contig 14315 bp, 10 predicted proteins | sample 1640361 | NCBI WGS metagenome assembly FTFF01 (sample SAMEA3914816, study PRJEB12502) | metagenome | biome: forest; material: soil | place: USA | collected 2011-09-16 | depth 0.3 m | reverse complement strand
GTCACGGGCGCCGAGGAGGCGACGCGGCTGCTCGGGGCGGCGCGGCCGGACCTGCGCGACCACCGCGCCCTTGGTGCCGCGCGGCAGCTCCAGCTGATCCGCGACCTGCGGCGTCAGGTTGGCGAGCCCGAGGCCGAGCTTGCCCCGGCCCGATCCCTCGCCCGCCGTCGCATGGGCTTCGTTCGCCTCGGCGGGGAGCTCGCCGGTCGACGCGGTCAGCTTCTGCTCCTTGCCCTCGCGCCAGACGCCGACCTCGACCCGCTGCCCGATCTGCTTGTTGAGGATCGTCTTCTGCACCGCGCTCGAGCCGTCGACCGGCTGGCCGTCGATCTTCACGATCACGTCGCCGGTCTTGAGCCCGGCCTTGTCCGCCGGCGAGCCCGGCTGCACCTGGTTCACGATCGCGCCCTTCTCCGGGGCCTTGTCGCCGAACGCGCGCGCGACCTCCGGCCGCAGGTCCTCCATGAGGATCCCGATGTACGGCCGCCGCACCTTGCCGCCGTTCATCAGCTGGTGCGCGATCGGGTTCGCCATCGACGAGGGGACCGCGAACCCGATGCCCGTGCCGATGCCGCGGATCATCGTGTTGATGCCGATGATCTCGCCGTCGAGGTTGACGAGCGGCCCGCCCGAGTTGCCCGGGTTGATCGAGGCGTCGGTCTGCAGGAAGTCCTCGTACTGCGTCATGCCGAAGCCGTGCCGGCCCTTGGCCGACAGGACGCCGACGGTGACGGTGTGGTCGAGGCCGAACGGGTTGCCGATGGCGATCGTCCACTCGCCGATCTGCAGCTTGTCGGAGTCGCCGAACTTGGCCGGCGTGACCTGCACGCCCTCGACCTTGACGACCGCGAGATCGCTCTTCGGATCGGTGCCGACCACCTTGGCGGAGACACGCTTCCCGTCGGCGAAGGAGACCTTCACCTCGTCCGCGCCCTCGACCACGTGGTTGTTCGTGAGGATGTAGCCCTTCGCGTCGATGATGACGCCCGAGCCCATGCCGCCCTGGCGGCGGCCGGGTGCACCGTCCTCGTCGCCCTCGCCGGGGCCGCCCGGGCCGCCGAAGAAGTGCTCGAACGGGGTGCCCTGGAACGGGTTGCGGCCGCTCACGCCCTTCATCGTCTTCGCGACCTCGATGCGGACCACCGAGGGGCTGAGCTGCGAGGCGACCTGCGCGAACGTGCGCCCGAGCGAGCGCGCCTCGGACAGCTGGCTGGGGCTCGGCGGCGGCAGCGCGGGGCGGACGTCGGCGGCCTGGACAGGGGGGGCGGCAAAGCTGCGCTGCCAGTCGAGGCGCAGGTGGGTGACCGCGACGGTCGCCGCGGCGCCGATCGCGACCAGCCCGACGCCTGAGAAGATGCGTTTCCGGATCGACATGGGTCGTTTCTCCAACTCGTCTATGAGGTACGGGCTGCTCAAGGGAACGTGCGAGCCCGGTGTGACATTCCGTGATGCCCTTGGGATGTCCGTAATCACGCGCCCGCGCCCGCGCAAGCGTCTGATAGCCTAAGGCCGCGAGATGTCGGTACGCGTCAAGATCCTGCTCCTCCTGTCCGCGGCGCTGGTCGTCACCACCACCGCCTCGACGCTCCTGCGCCTCCGCTGGACCCGGCTCCGCCTCGAGTCGCAGCTGCGCGAGACCGCCCGGTCGACGGCCGAGGCGATCGCCGGCGAGCTGCGCAAGCGCCTGCCCGAGACCGACACCGACGACGACGTGAAGGACGTCCTCCAGCGGCAGCTGGCCGGGCACCCGGTGGTGTCCGACCTCGAGTGGGCGCCGGACTCGGACGAGGAGATCGTGAAGATCTTCTCGATCCAGCCGGACATGGAGGAGGCCGTCGTCGCCCGCCACCCGCGCACCGGCGCGGCGCGCGTGCGCAACGAGCGCCAGCGCCGCGAGGACGCACGGCGGGCGCTGCTCGATCACGGCCAGTCCACCCGGCGGCCCGGCACCCGCGTGGTCGAGGCGCTGCTGCGCACCTCGGGCGCGGTCGACCCGGCGCGCTGGCCCCCGCCGGCGATCCCGCTCCCCAGCCCCCCGCAGGGCCGCATCGTGCGCACCGGCGAGCGCGGCGCCACGCCCGTCTACGAGGTGCGCGTCCCCGTCGACACCACCGGCGCGCTGCACGGCGAGCTCACGATCGCGGTGACGCGCGCGCCGATCGAGCGCCTCATCCGCGACGAGAAGATCGCCTCGACGGTGATCACCGCGGCGGCGGTCGCGCTGCTCGTCGTGTTCACGCTGCTCGTCGTCGATCGCATCATCGGCCGCCCGGTCTCCGAGCTCGGCGCGGCGATGAAGCGGGTCGAGTCGGGCGATCTCTCGCCGCGCATGGAGCCGCGCCGCGACGACGAGCTCGGGCGCCTCCAGGGCGGCTTCAACGACATGCTCGGCCGGCTCGAGGAGGCCGACCGGGAGATCCGCGCGTTCACGCGCCGCCTCGCCGACGAGGTGCGCGCCGCCACCGACGACCTCGCCGCCAAGAACGTGGCGCTGCAGCGCCTCAACCGCCTCCTCTTCGAGACGCGCCGCGATCTGGGCGACAAGGAGCGCCTCGCCGCGCTCGGCCAGCTCGCCGCGCAGCTCGCGCACGAGATCGGCACGCCGCTCGGATCGGTCTCCGGGCACCTGCAGCTCGCGCTCGGCAACCGCGAGCTGCCCGCCGCGCAGCGCGAGCGCCTGCAGGTGGCGGTGCAGGAGCTCGCGCGGATCTCGCGCATCGTGCGCGACTACCTCGACTCGACGCGGCGCGTGACGCCGTCCTTGACGACCGTCGACGTGGCGCAGGTCGCCGACGACGCGACCGGCATCGTGCTCGGCGCCGGCGGGCGCCAGGCCGCGAGCGTGGAGCGCGCCATCCCGGACGAGGCGCGGACGATCGTCTCCGATCCGGGCCTCCTCCGGCAGATCCTCATCAACCTCTTGTCGAACGCGGCGGACGCGGTCGTGCAGGCCCACCCCGACGGCGGCGGCGAGGTGCGCGTCGCGGGCGAGCGGGTGGGCGACCGCGTGCGGATCGCGGTGAGCGACAACGGCCACGGCATCGCCCCCGAGGACGTGGCGCGCATCTTCGAGCCGTTCTACACGACGAAGGGCCGCGGCAAGGGCACCGGGCTCGGCCTCGCGATCTGCCGCGAGCTCGCGAGCGCGCTCGGCGGCAAGATCTCCGTCGACAGCGCGCCGGGCCGCGGCTCGCGCTTCGAGCTCGAGCTGCCGCGCGAGCTCACCGCGCCGCGGCCGGTGGGCGCGAGCGGCGAGTGGCTGGTCGACGCGCGCAAGGCCGGCGGCTAGAGTCCCAGCTCCGGCATGGGCAAGGTCCTCATCTGCGAAGACGACCGCGTCGCCCGCGAGCTGCTCGCGGAGATCCTGCGCGGCGAGGGCCACAGCGTCGAGGCGGTCGCGACCGGCGACGAGGCGATCCGCCGCGCGGCGCACCGTGAGGGTCAGCTCCTCGACGTTGAAGGGCTTCGAGACGTAGTCGTGCGCGCCGGCCTGGATGGCCGCCATCGCGCCCGTCACGTCGCCGAAGGCGGTGATGAGCACCACCGGCGTCTCCGGCGCGCGCTCGCGGAAGCTCACGAGCACGTCCATGCCGCCCGCGCCGTCGCCGAGCTGGACGTCGCTGACCACGAGGTCGTACGCCTCGGGCGCCGCGCGCTCGAGCGGAGCCGGCTCGCCGAGGAGGAGCGGGCGCGGAAGGACAAGGGCCCCGGCGCGCCGCTCCGGCTCGACGAGATCGTCGGCCGCTCGCCGGCGATGCTCGAGGTCTACAAGCTCGTCGCCCGCGTCGCGCCGACGCAGTCGACGGTGCTCGTGATGGGCGAGTCGGGTACCGGCAAGGAGCTCGTCGCGCGCGCGATCCACAACCACTCGCCGCGCAAGTCCGGCCCGTTCGTCGCGGTCAACTGCACGGCGCTCACCGAGTCGCTGCTCGAGTCGGAGCTCTTCGGCCACCAGAAGGGCTCCTTCACGGGCGCGGTCGCGAACAAGCGCGGCCTCTTCGAGGAGGCGCAGGGTGGGACGCTCTTCCTCGACGAGATCGGCGACGTCGGCGGCAAGATGCAGGCGCAGCTCCTGCGCGTGCTCCAAGAGAGCGAGATCCGGCGCGTGGGCGGCGGCGAGCCGATCCACGTCGACGCACGCGTGGTCTGCGCGACGAACCGCGATCTCGAGGACGAGGTGCACGCCGGCCGCTTCCGCGAGGATCTGTACTTCCGCATCAACGTCGTGACGGTGCGCCTGCCGCCCCTGCGCGACCGGCGCTCCGACGTGCGCAGCCTGGCCGAGCACTTCCTCAAGAAGTACGCCGCGCGCGAGAAGCGCGAGCTGGTGGGCGTCGCGCCCGAGGCCATGGCCGCGCTCGAGCGCTACCCCTGGCCCGGCAATGTGCGCGAGCTCGAGAACGCGATCGAGCGCGCGCTCGCGGTGTCGAAGGACGGCGTGCTCATCCCGAGCGACCTGCCCGAGGAGATCGCCGGCGGCACGCGCGCGCCGACGCCCGCCAACCTGATCGACGATCGCCCGACGCTGGCCGAGCTCGAGCGTCGCTACATCGAGCTTACGCTGCGCGAGACCGGCGGCAACAAGAAGCGCGCGGCAGAGCTGCTCGGGATCGATCGCCGCACGCTCTACCGCACGATGGAGCGCGACCGCGCGCCGCGCGACGGCGAGGAGGGCGAGGAGTGAGGGCCCTCTCCACCATCGGCTCGGCGTGGGCGTGGGTCGCGCTCGTGCTCGGCGTGTTCGTGACGCTCGTGGTCGTCGTCGCGGTGTTCGCGCTCACCTGGCCGTTCGATCGCAACCGCCTCGCGGCCGGCCGCACGTTCCGCTTCTTCGGCGTCGTCCTGTCGTGGCTGCACCCGTACTGGAGCTTCGGCGTCTCCGGGCCGGTCGTGCGGCCGCGCATCCGCCGGACGGTGGTCGTCTCCAACCACGAGTCGCAGGCGGATCCGTTCCTCGTCTCCCACCTGCCCTGGGAGATGAAGTGGCTCAGCAAGGAGAGCATCTTCAAGGTGCCTGCGTTCGGCTGGTGCATGCACCTCGTCGGCGACGTGCCCATCCGCCGCGGCCAGAAGGACTCCGTCGAGGTCGCGATGGGCAGGCTGCGGCAATGGCTCGAGCGCGACGTGCCGGTGATGATGTTCCCCGAGGGCACGCGCACCGCCGACGGCTCGCTCGGGCCGTTCAAGGACGGCGCGTTCCGGCTCGCGATCGAGACGGGCGCCGATCTCCTGCCGCTCGGGCTGCGCGGCACGCGCGCGGCGCTGCCGAAGCACGCCTGGCGATTCGGCCGGTCGCGCGCGCGCGTGCGCTGCGGGGCGCCGATCCCGACCGCGGGCTGCACGCTCGCGGACCTGCCGCGCCTCAAGGAGGAGGTGCGGACGCAGATCGAGGCGATCCGCGCGGAGCTCGACCGCGAGCTCGGCGCCGATCCCGACGCGGTGGCCGCGTGAGCGCGGCCGAGCGCTTCTGGGTCCTCGCCGAGGCGGCGGAGCGCGGCGCCGTCGATCGCGCCACCGTGCCGGCGATCGTGCGCCGGCTGCTCGGCCTCCTGCGCGGCGCGGACGCGACCGGCCCGCTCGGCTCGCTCGCCCCGAGCACGCGCCCGTTCCTCGATGGGCTGGTCGCGCGCGAGGGCGAGGCGCGTGCGCTCGTCTACTCGGCCGCGCTGCTCCTGTTCGAGGAGCTCACCGGCCGACACGCCCAGGCCGCCGTCGAGGCGCCGCGCCGCCTCGGCGCGCTGCAGCCCGAGGCGCTCGACGCGCTGATCGATCGCGCGCCCGAGGTGCCGCGGTCGCTGCGCGCGGTGCTGCGGCGCGCGATCGCGAGCGACCCCGCGCACCGCCTGACCTCGGCGGCGGCGCTGCGCCGCGAGCTCGAGTGGTTCGTGGGCGGAGACGCCGAGCCGGCACCGCCGGCCGCGCCCCCGCCGCGCTCGGACGAGCTCGACCTCGAGACGGCGATGGTGCCGCGGCTGACCCCGCGGGAGCTCCTCGATCGCAGCGCCCCGCACCGCGTCGCCACGTCGCTCGCCGACTACGGCGGCGGCTCGACCGCCGGCATCAAGATCAGGCGGCTGCCCGGCGCGGTGCGCCTCGCGCTCCTCGCGATCGTGCTCGCGGTGGCCGGCGGCGCGGTCACCGCCGCGGCGATCTACGCGGGCCGCGCGCTCGCGCGCTGACGCTCACATCCGTTCGAGGACGTGGATCCCGAGCAGGTCGAGCCCGTGGCGCAGCGTGCGCGCGGTGAGATCGCAGAGCGCGAGCCGCGCCGCGCGCTCGGCCGGCTCGGCCTTCAGCACCGGCGTGTCGGCGTAGAAGGTGGAGAACACGCTGGCCAGGTGGAAGAGGTAGTCGCAGAGGACGTGCGGCCGCGCGGTGCGGCCGACCTCCTCGACCGCCTGGTCGTAGAACGAGAGCTCGACGAGGAGCCGCCGCTCGGCGGTCCCCAGCGCGACGTCGACGAGCGAGCCGGGGCGCGCGCCGTGCTCGGCCTCGGCCTTGCGCAGGATCGAGCACATGCGCGCGTAGGCGTACTGGAGGTACGGCGCGGTGTTGCCGGTGAGCGCGAGCGCCTTGTCCCAGGTGAACGTGATCATGCTCTGGCGATCGCGGGAGAGGTCGTTGTACTTGACCGCGCCGAGCCCGACCGCGCGCGCGACCTCGTCGAGCTCGTCGGGGCCGAGCTCGGGGTTGTGCTCGGCGGCGACCGCGCGGGCGCGCCGCTCCGCCTCGTCGAGCAGCGTCTCGAGGAGGATCACGTTGCCGTCGCGCGTCGAGAACGCGCCCTCGGGCAGCCGCATGAGGCCGAAGCCGACGTGCTCGAGCGAGCACGCGAGCCCGAGGCGGCGGCAGGTCGCGAAGAGCTGCTTGAAGTGCAGCTGCTGCCGTTCGTCGACGACGATGAGGATGCGCGCCGGGTCCCAGCGCTCGACGCGGTAGAGCGCGCCCGCCACGTCGGACGTGCCGTAGAGGAAGCCACCGTCGGCCTTGCGCACGAGGAAGGGCGGCAGCGCCTCGCCGTCGCGCTCCTTGTCGAAGGTGACGATCACCGCGCCGCGGTCCTCGATCGCGATGCCGCGCTCGAGCAGGAGCCGCACGGTGGCGGCCAGGCGGTCGTTGTAGAAGCTCTCGCCGAGCACCACGTCGAACGTGACGCCGAGGCGGCGGTACGTGCGCTCGAACTCCTGCATCGAGGCCTCGATGAAGCGGTGCCACAGGGCGACGTTCTCCGGATCGCCCTGTTGCAGCTTCACCAGCTCCTGCCGCGCCTCCTTGAGGATGGGCGCCGCCGCGTCGGGGTCGTCGAGGTCCCGACCTTCATCCCCCTCGTGCACGTCGGGACCGAGCGCGGCGGCCTGCGCCTTCTCCTCGGCGACGAAGCGGACGTAGAGGCGCAGGAGCTCTTCGACCGGCGTCTTCCCGAATGCCTCGGCGTCGAGCCAGCGGCGGTACGCCACGATGAGCTTGCCGAACTGCGTGCCCCAGTCGCCGAGGTGGTTGTCGGCGACGACCTCGTAGCCGAGCGCGCGCAGCACGCGCTTCAGGGCGTCGCCGATGATCGTCGAGCGGATGTGCCCGATGTGCATCGGCTTGGCGACGTTCGGCGACGAGTAGTCGAGCACCACGCGCTTCCCCGCGCCGACCGGCCGCAGCCCGAAGCGCGGATCGGTCACGATCCCCGCGGCGCGGCCGGCCAGCCAGGCGTCGGCGAGGTGGACGTTCACGAAGCCGGGGCCCGCGATCTCGACGCGGGCGACCTCGGGCGCGGCCGCGACACCGTCGGCGATGACCTGCGCCACGTCGCGCGGCTTCTGCTGGAGGAGCTTGCCGAGCTGCAGCGCGGCGGCGATCTGCAGCTCGCCGAACTCCGGCTTCGTCGCGCGCACGACCGCGAGCTCGCGGTGGAGGGCGGGGTGCTCGCCGAAGCGGGCGCGCACCGCGTCGGCGGCGCGGATCCCGAGGGCGGAGGCGAGCTCGAGCATGGCCGCGCCTTAGTACGCGGCGCCCCCCGGGGCTGTCAAACGAGGTATCCTGAGGGGAAGCATGGGGCGGCACCTCGTGGGCACCGCGCTCGTCGCGGCGGTCGCGCTCGTCGCGGCGCCCGTCCATGCGTACGTGCTCACGCGTTCGGCGGCCGGCTCGCCGGTCCGGTGGCCCACGAGCTGCGTCGTGCTCGCGCCGGACGCGCGCGGCGACACGTCGGCGGACACGCTCGACGGCGACGCCATCGAGGCCACGCTCCGGCGCGCGACCGACAACTGGAACGCGCGCCTGAAGGGGTGCTCCTTCATGTCCCTCGGCGTGGTGTCGGCGACGCGGGCGCTCGAGGCGGTCTCCGACGGCCGGCCGTCGCTGGTGTTCCGCGCCGATCGCTGGGGCCGCGCCGACAAGGACTACGACCCGAACGCGATCGCGGTGACGACCGTCTGGTTCGCGGATCGGGGCAACGATCCCACCGACGGGCAGATCAGCGACGCCGACATCGAGGTGAACGCGGTCGACTACACGCTCACGAACGATCCCGCTCACGCCGTCCTGCGGCCGGGCACGATCAAGATCGCCGACCTCGAGAACACGCTCACGCACGAGCTCGGGCACGTGCTCGGCCTCGCGCACACCTGCTGGGATCACAAGACGACGACGCCGCCGATCGACGACACCGGCGCGCCGGTGCCCGACTGCGACTCGCCGAACCTGTCCGCGAAGATCCGCAACGCCACGATGTTCCCGTACGCCGACGACCGCTCGGTGAGCATGCGCGTCGTCGGCGACGATGACCTGCGGGGCGTGTGCGACAGCTACCCACTGTCGGGCCCCGCGCCGGCCTGCTACGGCTTCATCGAGGGGAGCGGCTGCGGGTACGTGCCGGTCGTGTCGCGGGCGGCCCTCCCCGGGCGGCTCCTCGTCGTCGGCGCCGCGCTCCTCGCCGCGCTCCTCGCCGTCGGCGTCGCGCGCCGCCGACGGAGGCGCCGTGGTATCCTCTAGCCATGCGGGGTCGCTCCTGGGTTTGCCTGTTCCTCGTCGCTGCCTGCACCAGCGACAACCCGCTCTACGCGCCCGGTGACGGCGGCGATCCGCGCGTGGACGCGGCGGTCCCCGCCGGCGCCGATCTCGCGGGGCCCGCCGATCTCGCGACGCCGGCGACGTGCAGCGGCGATCAGCGCGCGTGCTCGGCGACCGCGTCGCAGCGCTGCGTCGGCGATCACTTCGCGGCCGATCGCGCCTGCCCGTCGGGATCGCAGTGCACGACGGGCTACTGCGGGACGCCGTCGATGGGCATGGGCACCGTCGGGAAGAGCTGCGTGTTCGCCGGACACCCGACGGAGACGCAGTGCATCACCGGCGCCGGCAGCGACACGCCGAGCTGCCAGCCGTTCATCACCGGCGCGACCGGCACCGCAACCGAGGTGACCTGGCTCTGCGACGTCCCCGTCGGCACCGGCAACCCGGCCGCGGCGTGCACGCAGGGGAGCCAGTGCCGATCGGGCTTCTGCGGCTCGAACGGCACCTGCTTCCGCGCGTGCGTCGCGACGCCCGACTGCCCGGGCACCGGTCCGGTGAAGCTGACCTGCGCGATGGTCACGCTCGCGGTCGAAGGGCGGACGGTCAGCGCGATGAGCTGCATCCCGCAATAGCGGTCGTGAACGCCAGTCCGCGTCCCTGTGAACCCGCGCGAAGGGGGGGCGTCGAAAAGCTGACACATGTAAGCTGCTGTAGGCTTTGAGTGGCACCTCGAGGTGTCGAAAGTTCACCACTCGGAGGGCTCCAGAAGCGAGCTAACTATCCGGATTTTTGCAAAGAAAACGTGACATGACGGGTGGCTTGGTGTTTGCTCTCTTGAGCCCGACACCCATGAAAGTCGCCCTCGTCACCGAGTTTTACTATCCGCACCTCGGCGGAGTGACGGAGCACGTGTACCACCTCGCGCGCTACCTCACCGCGCGCGGCCACGGCGTCCGGGTGGTCACCAACCACGTCGCCGAGGCGCCTCGCCGCGCCGATCTCGAGACCGTGGTCGTCCCCGAGGGCGCGTTCGACGTGGTGCGCATCGGCCGCGGCATCCCGATCGACTCGAACGGCTCGCAGTCGCGCGTGACGGTCGGCTTCGGCCTCGAGCGCAAGATGCGCGAGGCGCTCGACGGCGTCGACCTCGTGCACGTCCAGTCGCCGCTCTTCCCGATGCTGCCGTACCTCGCGCTCAAGGCCGCGCGCCGCCGCGGCGTGCCGACGGTCGGGACGTTCCACACCAACTTCGACGGCTCGGCGGCGCTGCGCGCCTTCGGGCCGGTGATCCGCTCCTACTCGCGGGCGATCGATCGCGGCATCGCGGTCTCCGACAGCGCCGGACGCGCGGTCGCCGCGTTCCTCTCGGAGCCGCCGGCGATCATCCCGAACGGCGTCGACGTCTCGGCGTGGAGCGCCGGCGTCCGCCGGGCGGAGGCGACCTCCGACGAGCGCGGCCGCAACGTGGCGTTCCTCGGGCGCCTCGATCCGCGCAACGACGTCGACGTGCTGCTCGCGGCGTTCCGCAAGGTGGCCGCGGCGCTGCCCGACGCGCGGCTCACCTTCGTGGGCGACGGGCCGAAGCGCGCCGACTACGAGGCGCAGGTGGCGCGCACGCTGCCGGGGCGCGTGCGCTTCGTCGGCAGCCAGGCGAGCGTCGAGGCGCGCGCGAGCTACCTCGCGTCCGCGGACGTGATGGCGTTCACCGCGCGCATCGTCTCGCACCCGATGGCGCTCATCGAGGGGATGGCCGCCGGCCGCGCGGTCGTCGCGTACGACATCGAGGGCGTGCGCGAGCTCGTCGTCGATGGCCGCGAGGGCTACAAGGTGCCGGTCTCCGACGTCGGCGCGCTCGCCGACGCGCTCGTGAACGTGCTCTCCGACGACGCACACCGCCGCGTGATGGAGCGCCTCGCGCGTGCGCGCGCCGCGGCGTTCGACTGGTCCGTCATCGCGCGCCGCATCGAGCAGGTCTACGCGACGCTGGTCGGCTCGCTCGCCACCGTCGAGGACGGTCCCCCGCAGCAGCTCGCGCTCGAGGCGGCCAAGCCCGCCCAGGAGGCGTTCGGATGAGCTCCCACGGCCAGGATCATCAGATGATCGCCACGCTGTGGCCGGCGCTCGTGGTCATGGCGTACTTCTTCGCGGCGATGGGGATCTTCCTCGTGCGCACGCGGCTGCGCGGCCTGCCCATCGACGCCGAGGTCCTCGGCCGTCCCGACTCCCCGGTGCTCTCGCGCTTCCTGCGGCACTACATCATGTGGCTGCTCGCCCCCTGGCAGCGGCTGCTCGTGCGCACGGGCGTCACGCCCAACGCGCTCACGTTCGCGTCGCTGGTCGCGGCCGCCGGCTCCGGCGCGGCGGCGGCGGACGGGCGCTTCGCGCTGGCCGGGTGGCTGTACTTCCTCTGCGGCATCCTCGACATCCTCGACGGGCGCGTGGCGCGGATCCGCAACCAGGTCTCGCAGGCGGGCGCGTTTTTCGACTCGGTGATCGATCGCTACGCCGAGCTGTTCGTCTTCGGCGGCATGGCGGTCTTCTACCGCGCGTCGTGGGCGCTCGGCCTCGTGCTCCTCGCGCAGCTCGGCTCGCTCATGGTGAGCTACACCCGCGCGCGCGGCGAGGCGCTCGGCGTGTCCGACCTCAACATCGGCCTCATGCAGCGGCCGGAGCGGCTCTTCTACCTCGGCCTGTCGATGGTCTGGGCGCCGATCGTCGAGGGCGCGCTCGGTCACGGCGCGCTGCCGGCGTACCCGCTGGTCGTCGGTGGGCTCACGCTGCTCGCGGTGTCGACGAACCTCACCGCGGTGCGCCGCATCAAGCACACGATGGCCCGCCTCGGCGTGGCCGTGCCGCCGCCGATGCTGCGCGCCGAGCGGCCGCAGTCGATCGCACCGCCGCAGGTCGCCGCGCCGCAGGTCGCCGCGCCGGTGCCCTCGCTCCTCTCGCTGCGCGCCGCGGGAGGACGCCGATGATGCGGCTCTGGAAGTACGCGATGGTCGCGCTGACGGTCCTGTCGAGCGGCCTCCTCGTCCCGCCGCGCCGCGCACGCTAGGGCTCGCCTGAGCCCACTTCACGCGCTGATCCTCGGCGTCGTCGAGGGCCTGACGGAGTACCTGCCGGTCTCGTCGACCGGGCACCTGGTGCTCGTCGGGCACGCGCTCGGGGTGCGCGGCGAGGCGGCGAGCGCGTTCGAGATCGTGATCCAGCTCGGCGCGCTGCTCGCGGTCGTCGTGCACTACCGCCGGCTCCTCGGGGAGCGCCTGGCGGGCCTGGCCCGGCGCGAGCCGCGCGCGTGGCGGCTCCTCGCCGCGCTGATGGCCGGCTTCGTGCCGACGGCGGTGGTCGGCCTCGCGGTCGGCAAGCTGGTCAAGCGCCACCTCTTCGCGCCGGTGCCGGTCGCGTGCGCGCTCGCGGTGGGCGGGCTCGCGATGATCGCGATCGAGGCGGCGCTGCGGCGGCGGCCCGCCGCGCGGACGACGATCGACGAGGTGACGCTCGTCGACGGCGCGATCATCGGCGCGCTCCAGTGCCTCTCGCTCGTCCCCGGGACGTCGCGATCGATGTGCACGATCCTCGGCGGGCGGCTGCGCGGGCTCGGCGCGCAGGTCGCCGCCGAGTTCTCGTTCCTGCTCGCGCTGCCGACGCTCGGCGCGGCCACGCTCTACGAGGGCTACAAGGACCGCGCCGCGCTCGCCACCCTCGGCGCGACGCCGCTCGCGATCGGCCTCGCGGTGTCGTTCGTGGTGGCGTGGATCGTGATCGCCGCGTTCCTGCGCTACCTCGCGCGCGGCGGCCTCACGCCCTTCGGGATCTACCGCCTGGCGCTCGCGGCGGTGGTGCTGTCCGTCGGCTTCTAGATCTTCGCCAGCGCGCGATCGATCGCATCCAGCAGCGGCCGCCGTCGGAGCGGGAGCTGGATCACCTCGGCGACCGACGTGGCCTCGACGCCGAGCGCGTTGCGCGCCTCGGCCTCGTCGCGATCGGTGAGGAGCAGGATCGGCAGGGCCTGGAGGTGCGGGACCGCGCGGATGCGCTCGACGAGCGCCGCGCCCGGCAGGCCTTCCTGCTCGAGGCGGCAGAGCACGACGTGGAACGGACGATCGGCGAGCTTCTCGAGCGCCTCCCACCCGTCGGGCGCGCGCTCGACGGCGAAGCCGGCGTGCTCGAGCACGAACGCGGTCGCCTCGCGGATCGAGCGCGCCTCGTCGACGACGAGCGCCCGGCGCGGACCCGTCGGCTGCGCCGGGCGCGGCGCGGGCGACGCGCCGCGCGCCGCCTGCGCGAGCGCGTCGACGTCGAAGATGAGCTGCACCTTGCCGGCGCCGGAGATGGTCGCGCCGCCCCAGGGACGCAGGCCGAGGAGCGCCTGCGGCAGGCGCCGGACCACGATCTCGCGCGGACCGATGACGCGATCGCAGGTGATGACGAAGCGCTGCCCGCGCGAGAGGAGCACGATCGCCGAGCGGCGATCTCCGATGCCCGGGGGCGGCGGCAGGGCGAGCAGCGCGCCGAGGCGCACCACGGGGACGAGCTCCTCGCCGAGGCGCAGCCGATCGGGGCCCGGATCGCGGAAGAGCGTCTCCTTGTCGATCTCGAGCACGTCCTCGACGCGCGCGGTCGGCACCGCGAAGAGCTGGTCGCCGACCTTGAAGAGCATCGCCTCGAGCACGCGGCTCTCCACCGGGACGCGGATCGAGAAGCGCGTGCCGCTGCCCGGCACCGACGAGACCGAGACGTCGCCGCCGAGCCGCGCGATCGCGTCCGCCACCGCGTCGAGGCCCACGCCGCGGCCGGCGAGCTCGTCGGGCGACAGCTGCGTCGAGATGCCGGGCTGGAAGAGCGCGGCGAGCAGCTCGTCGGCCGTGAGCGCCGCCGCCTGATCGGCGGTGAGGCGCTCCGAGTGGACGAGCGCGCGCCGCACCGCGCCGAGGTTCACGCCCGCGCCGTCGTCGGCGACCTCGAGCTCGAAGCCGTCGCCCGTCTCGCGCAGCGCCAGCGTGACGATCGACAGCGCCGGCTTGCCGGCGACGATGCGATCGGCGGGCGGCTCGACGCCGTGCACGACCGCGTTGCGCAGGAGGTGCAGGAGCGGCTCGGTGAGCGCATCGGCGAGGCGCTGATCGATCTCCTGGCTCGCGCCGCGCACCACGAGGCGGACCTGCTTGCGCTCGCGGCGCGCCGTCGATTGCACGACCGGGTCGAGGCGGCGCGCCAGCACGCCGAGCTCGGTGGCGCGCAGGCGGCGCAGGCGCTCGCCGAGGCGGCGGATGGTGCGGCCGAGGGTGGCCACGTCCGCGCCGAGCTCGGCG
>FTFF01000942.1_pt1 | contig 14358 bp, 10 predicted proteins | sample 1640361 | NCBI WGS metagenome assembly FTFF01 (sample SAMEA3914816, study PRJEB12502) | metagenome | biome: forest; material: soil | place: USA | collected 2011-09-16 | depth 0.3 m | reverse complement strand
TGTTCGGCGGCGCTGAAGGGGAGCGGCGCGAACGGCGTCTGCGGCGCGATCGCCGCCGGCTCGGCCGGCGCGCCGAGCTGCACGCCGTATCTCTGCAACGGCGCGAGCGCGAGCTGCCCGGGCACCTGCGCGAGCGACGCCGGCTGCATCGCCAACGACTTCTGCGACAACACCGGGCACTGCAGCGGGCGCAAGGCGCAGGGCGCGGCTTGCAACACGAGCACCGACTGCGCGGTGACCGGGTGCCGCGAGTGCCTCGCGACGACCGCTGGCTGCGTCGACGGCTTCTGCTGCGACGCCGCGTGCGGCAGCGCGTGCGACGCCTGCTCGGCGGCGCTGAAGGGGAGCGGCGCGAACGGGGTCTGCGGCGCGGTCGCGTCGGGCTCGGTCGGCGCGCCGAGCTGCACGCCGTACTTCTGCAACGGGTCGAGCTCGAGCTGTCCGTCGACCTGCTCCACGGACGCCGAGTGCATCGCAGGTGACTTCTGCGACAACACGGGCCACTGCGCGCCGCGCAAGGGACCGGCGGCGGCGTGCAACACCTCGGTCGACTGCGCGGTTGCCGGCTGCCGCGAGTGCGACGCGTCGAGCCCCGGCGGCTGCGTCGACGGCTTCTGCTGCAACGCGGTCTGCGGCGGCGTCTGCGCCGCGTGCTCCGCGGCGAAGAAGGGCAGCGGGCCGAACGGCGTCTGCGGTCCCATCGGCAACGGCAGCGATCCGGACGGCGAGTGCGCGGCCGCGGCGATGTCGAGCTGCGGCCTCGACGGCCAGTGCAACGGCGGCGGCGCGTGCGAGCTGTGGCCGAGCGGGACGGTGTGCAACCCCGCGCGCTGCGTCGGCGGCACGCAGTTCGCCGCCGACACCTGCAACGGCAGCGGGACCTGCAACCCCGGCGCCTCCGCACCCTGTGGCAAGTACGTCTGCGGCGCGATCATCTGCAAGAGCACATGCGCGAACGACACCGAGTGCACGGATGCCAACGACTACTGCGACCAGACCGGCCACTGCGTGGCGCGGAAGGCCAAGGGCGGGACCTGCGACCTCGTCGCCGACTGCAAGTCGACCGGGTGTCGGGAGTGCGACGGCACCACCGCCGTCGCTTGCGTCGACGGCGTCTGCTGCGAATCCGCCTGCGGCGGGGCCTGCGACGCGTGCGCCGCGGATGGCACGTGCGCGCCGGTCGGGGCGGGCGCGCCGGGCAACCCCTCCTGCGCGCCGAACCTCTGCGGCGCGGCGGCGGCCTGCGCGAGCAGCTGCGCCGACGACAACGGCTGCGCGCCGACCGGCTACTGCGCCGCCGACAACACCTGCCAGGCGCAGAAGACGACCGGCGGCGCCTGCGGCGACGCCGACTGCGCGGTGGCCCCCTGCCGCGAGTGCAATCTCGGCTGCGTCAGCGCCATGTGCTTGTAGCGGCGGCGCGGTGTAACACCTTGAACACGACCCGCGCGCTCGTCGCTGTCTGCGCGATCCTCGGCGCCTGCTCGAGTGGGCCCGAGGACGCGCCCTTCGGTTTCGACGCGCGCCCGGCCAACCCGACGTGCAAGCCGCCGCCGCGGTTGACGACGAGCAACACCGCGGCCGGCGTGGCGCTGGCGCAGGTGTGGAAGGACATCGCGTTCAGCTCGCCGGTCGCGCTCCTGCAGGCGCCGGGCGAGCCCGAGCGCTTCTACGTCGTCGAGCAAGGCGGCAAGGTCCGCGCAATGAAGGCCGGGGGCTCGACCGCGGTCGACGTGCTGAGCTACCCCGCCGCCGACATCACCACCGGCGGCGAGACCGGCCTCCTCGGCCTCGCCTTCTCGCCCGACTGGACGACCAGCCGCACCGCCTACGTCTCGCGCACCGCGCCGGGCGGGTCGACGGGCCTGCGCTCGGTGGTGACGCGCATCAAGTCCACCGACGGGGGCGTGACGCTCGATCGCGCGACCGAGCAGGAGCTCCTCGTCATCGAGCAGCCGTTCTCGAACCACAACGGCGGCAACGTCGCCTTCGGCCCCGACGGGTACCTCTACCTCGGCTTCGGCGACGGCGGCTCGGGCGGCGATCCGATGGGCAACGGCCAGAGCCTGTCCACGCTGCTCGGTAAGCTTCTGCGCATCGACGTCGCCAGCGCCGGCGCCTACCAGGTCCCGGCGGACAACCCCTTCGTGGGGCGCGCGGGCGCGCGCGGCGAGATCTGGGCCTTCGGCCTGCGCAACCCGTGGCGGTGGAGCTTCGATCGCGCGACCGGCGCCCTGTGGGTCGGCGACGTCGGCCAGAACATGTGGGAGGAGATCGACGTCGTCGAGCGCGGCGGCAACTACGGCTGGAACGTGCGCGAGGGGAAGCACTGCTACAACGCGGGCACCTGCGCGTCGGCCGGAATGATCGATCCGGTGTGGGACTACTCGCATGCCGACGGCGTCTCGGTGACCGGCGGCTACGTCTACCGCGGCGCGGCGATCCCGCCGCTCGTCGGGACCTACGTCTTCAGCGACTACGGGTCGGGCAAGCTCTGGGGCCTGTTCCCGAGCGGCGCCAGCGGCGCGCTCGCCGCGCAGGAGCTCCTCACCGCCGGCTTCAACGTCTCGTCGTTCGGCGAGGGGATCGACGGCGAGCTCTACATGCTCGACCTCGGCGGCCGCGTCTTCAAGATCGTGCCGTCGGCCACGCCTGGCGCGATCGGCTTCCCCGGCAAGCTCTCCGAGACCGGCTGCGTGGACCGCGCCGATGCGACGACGGCCGCGCCGGGCCTCGTGCCCTACGAGGTCAACGTCCCCTTCTGGTCCGACGGCGCCGAGAAGCGCCGCTGGCTCGCGCTGCCCGACGGCGGCAAGGGCACGGTCGGTGCCGACGGCGACATCGACCTGCCGATCGGCACCGTGCTCATGAAGGAGTTCCGCTTCGCCGATCGACGCGTCGAGACGCGGCTCTTCATGCGCCACGATGACGGCGGCTGGGCCGGGTACACCTACGAGTGGGACGACGACGGCAAGGACGCGACGCTCGTCCTCGGGGGCAAGAAGAAGGCGCTGAGCGGGCAGCAGAGCTGGCTCTTCCCGAGCGGGGCGGAGTGCCTGAGCTGCCACAACGAAGCCGCCGGCGGCAGCCTCGGCCTCGAGGTGCGCCAGCTCGCGCGCGACGTCGTGTACGAGGCGACGAACCGCCGCGCGCCCCAGCTCGCGACGCTCGCGCACCTCGGGATGCTCGACGCGGTGCCGGTGCCGCCCACCCCGCTGCCGATCACGTCGGGCCCCGACGCCGTCGCGCCGATCGACCAGCGCGCGCGCACCTACCTGCACGTCAACTGCGGCTTCTGCCACCGGCCGAACGGTCCCGGTCGGGGGACGCAGGACCTGCGCATCGACCGCACGTTCGCCCAGACGCTGCTGTGCGGCGCCAAGCCCACCGAGGGCGACCTCGGCGTCACCGGCGCGACGCTCCTCCAGCCGGGTGCCCCCGATCGATCGATCTTGTCGCTGCGGCTGCACGCCACCGACGACAAGCGCATGCCGCCGCTCGCGAACCTCGTGCATGACGACGACAACCTCGAGGTGATCGACGCATGGATCCGCACGGTCGCCGCGTGCCCCTAGGAGACGGATGGCCGACGACTACGACGCGAGGCTGAAGGGCAGCGAGGTGCGCCTCTGGGCGCTCATCGAGGAGCGCACCCGACCGAGCGCAGACACCGCGAGGATCGACGAGCGGATCTGGGACCTCTTCGGCGAGGAGTGGGCGGTGATGTTCACCGACCTCGCCGGGTTCTCGCGCCGCGTCGCCGAGTTCGGGATCATCCACTTTCTGCAGATCATCTACGAGCACAAGCAGCTGCTCTCGCCGATCGTCGCCGCGCACGACGGCGTCTTGATCAAGGTCGAGGCGGACAGCTTCCTCATCATCTTCAAGCGCGCGAGCTCGGCGATCCGTTGCGCGATCGCGATGCAGCACGCCTGCCAGGACGTGAACAAGCGACGCCGCCCCGAGGAGCAGGTGCTGCTGTGCCTCGGCATCGGCTTCGGCCGCATCCTCCGCATCGGCGACGTCGACGTCTTCGGCCGCGAGGTGAACGCGGCCTCGAAGCTCGGCGAGGACACCGCGCAGGCGAACGAGGTGCTGCTCACCGAGGCGGCGAGGCAGGCGGCGGGCGAGCTGCCCGGGGTCACCTTCGAGCCGATCGACGCCCAGGTGGCGGGCTCGGACCGCAACTTCCGCGCGATCTACGTCCAGCGCTGACGCTACCGCGCGCGCGCGATCGCGATGCGGCCGAACTTCGCGCTCACCGTCACGCCGAGGCCGTCGCGGCGCAGCGCGCGCGCGTGGGCGCGCCAGGCGGTCCACGCGGCCGGGTGCGCGTCCTTGAGCGGACCGGGGATCGGGCGGTGCGCCTTGCCGGGCACCTGGCTCTTCGTCGCGGTGAGCAGCGCGCGACCGCCTGGCGCGAGCATCGTCGCGACGCGGCGCAGGAACGCGAGACCCTCGCGCTGGACGTGGATGCCGCCGTGCATCTCGTCGACGTGCGCGCCCGGGCAGCCGATGCAGACGATCGTCTCGCCGAGCACGCGGTCGAAGCGGCCGACCCAGCCCGCGGGGGGCGGCTGCGTGAAGTCGTAGCGCTGCATCGCGAGGGCCGGCTGCCCCGGCACCGGCGTCGCCGTGGTCGTGTAGCCGGGCGCGACGTCGGTGAGCAGGGTCGGGACGGCGCGGCGCCGGATGCGCTCGACCCGCAGCTTGGCGCCGGCCCCGAGGACGAGCGCCTCGTCCGCCGCGGCGGCGCCCGCGCCCCCGACGAGCGCGACGAGCGCGAGTACGAGCGCGGTGGCGCGAGGCGTCGTCACCCGCCTCGGTGCAGCACGCGACATGCCAGCCGCGCGGCCGGATCGCCACCGTCGCCACGCGGGGTTGCCGGGCGCCACGGCGGCGCTGGGGTCGGATGTCCCCGCCGCGCCCTGCACGATCGAGCGCTTGGCGGCGTCGAGCGCCTGGCGCGGATGTTGATTGGAGGAGGTCCGGGATGCGGATCGCCTCGCTGCTGCTGCTCGTCGGTTGCACCCTCGCGTGCGGACCTTCGGTGTCGTCGTCCGGCGAGCCCGCGCCGCGGACCGCGCTCTCCGACCTCCTCGGCGGGACGCAGCCGAACGACGCGCTGCCGTCGGACGGCAAGGCCGACGACGCGCACCCCGCGCGGTACACCGAGCTCGTCGCGCTGCAGTCCCCCGTGAAGAACCAAGGACACCGCGGGCTGTGCTCGATCTTCAGCTCGACCGCGCTGCTCGAGCACCTGCAGATCGAGGCCGGGCGGACGCCGAGCGATCTGTCCGAGCAGTTCCTCCAGTGGTCGGCCAAGCACGAGCTCGAGCGCCCGTACGCCGGCGAGGCGTCGGGGATCACCGACGTGCTCGACGCGCTGCAGCGGTTCGGCGCCGTCGAGGGCGCCCAGTGGCCCTACGACTATTTCCGCTGGAACGCGACGGACGACCCGGCCTGCGTCGGCGCGGTGGGCACCCAGCCGGTGCGCTGCCTCACGAACGGCGAGCCGCCGCCCGCGGCCCTCGCGGCGCCGCGGACCCGGCTGCCGCGCTGGCACCAGGTCCCGGTCGCCTCGATCCAGTCGCACATGACGGCCACGCGCACCGCGGTCGTCGCCGCCGTCGAGGTCTTCGTGCAGGCGTGGAACGACAAGCTCTCGCCGCTGCGACGCAACGGGGACAACTTCGACCACGGCATCGTCCTTTACCCGAACGACGCCGACGTCGTCGCGACGCGGAGCCGCGGGTCCGACGGCCACGCCTTCCTGATCGTCGGCTGGGACGACGACCTCGCGCTCCCGCTGCTCGACGAGCGCGGCGCGCCGACGGTCGACGCGAGCGGCGCGCCGGTGCTCGAGCGCGGCTTCTACATCTTCAAGAACAGCTACGGGACGCTCGAGTTCGGCTTCAAGAACCCGTACGGCGCCGGGTTCGGCCTCGTCTCGAAGCGCTACGTCGAGACGTTCGGCTACGCCTACGGCGTCGACGGGCCGTAGCGGCTACTTGCCGAAGGGCGAGGCCTCGGCGGCGCTGAGCAGCCAGCCGGGCAAGAGGCCGAGGCCGAGGGTGGCGAGCGCGGCGAGCGCGAGCGCGGCGGACATCGGCGCCGAGCGGATCGGCTTCGGCTCGCGGCCGACCTCGCGGAAGTACATCGCGGTGATGACGCGCAGGTAGTAGTACGCGGAGACGACGCTGTTGAGGACCGCCACGATCACGAGCCAGGTGAGGTCCGACCGCTCGAGCACGACGCGGAAGAGGTAGAACTTGCCGAAGAAGCCGCCCGTCGGCGGGATGCCGGCGAGCGAGAGCATGAAGACGGTCATCGCGAGCGCCGCGGCCGGGTGGCGCGAGGCCAGGCCCGACCAGCCGTCGAGCTGGTGGCGCTCGTCGTTCTTCGAGGAGAGCCAGGCCACGGTGCCGAACGCGCCGAGCGTCGTGAAGAGGTAGGTGGCGAGGTAGAACAGGACCGCCGCGCGCGCCGGCGCGCCGATCGACGCCGACACGACCACGCCGAGGAGCAGGTAGCCGGCGTGCGAGATCGACGAGTAGGCGAGCATGCGCTTGATGTTGTCCTGCCGCAGCGCCGCCAGGTTCCCGAGCGTCATCGTCGCGACCGCGATCACCGCGAAGATCTGCGCCCAGCCGGACGGGCCGTACGCGAGCTCGTTCCGGGCGAACGCGGTGCCGAAGAGCCGGAGGATGACGGCGAAGCCGGCCGCCTTCACGCCGGCCGCCATGAACGCGGTCACCGGCGTCGGCGCGCCCTCGTAGGCGTCGGGCGCCCACATGTGGAACGGCACCGCGGCGATCTTGAACGCGAGGGCGGCGAGGATGAACAGCATCCCGATGATGAAGATCGGCTGGCCGGCCATCGGCGCGGCGGTGGTCGCGATCTGGTGCAGGCTGATCGTCCCGGTGGCGCCGTACACGAGGGCGATGCCGTAGAGCAGCACCGCGGAGGCGAACGAGCCGACGATGAAGTACTTCATCGCGCCCTCCGACGAGCGCGCGCTCTTGCGCCACGAGCCGGTGAGCACGTAGACCGCGAGCGACATCGTCTCGAGCCCGATGAAGATGGAGAGGAAGTCGGTGGCCGCCGCCATGATCATCATGCCGGCGGTGCCGAACAGGACGAGGGCGTAGAACTCGCCGAACTCGAAGTCGTGCTCCTTCAGGAAGTCCGGCGCGAGCAGCGAGACGAGGCCCGCGTTCACGAGGAAGAGCATCCCGAAGAAGGAGGAGAAGCGATCGAGGTCGAGCGCGCCCGAGAAGACGGCGCGCGACGCGCCCACCGGCACGTCGCCGAAGGCGAGCCACTGCGCGACGAGCGCGACCGCGCAGGCGACGACCGTGAAGCCCATCAGGTGGCGGCGGTTCTTGCCGCCCGCGAAGGCCTCGAGGAGGAGCACCGCGAGCCCGGCCAGGACCACGATGGCGAGCGGCGCGATGGCGCCGAGCTGCGAGGAGTCGAACGTCACGGGTTCACCTGGGGGAGCTTCAGCTGCACGCCGGGCGCCGGCTGCTTGTCGGCGACGTCGGGATCGACGGGGCGCGGGGGCTCGCCTATGCGCTTCGCCGTCGACTCGTCCGCCTCCGATGCGGCCCACTTCGCCTTGAACTGAGCGATGGTCTCGCCGACGCTCGCGTCGATGTCGGAGAGGAACGTGTTCGGGTAGACGCCGAGCCAGAACGCCATCACCACCATCGGCAGCAGGTAGCCGAGCTCGCGCCCCGAGAGGTCGGCCAGCTTCTTGTTCTTCGGGTTGTCGAGCGGCCCGAACATGACCTTCTGGAAGAGGTAGAGCATGTAGACCGCCGCGAGCACCACGCCGAGCGCCGCGATGGCGGCGAGCAGCTTCGGGTGCGTGAAGAAGACCGGGAGCTTCTGCCAGGTCTCGTACGCGTTCCAGGTGCCGAGGAGGATCAGGAACTCGCCGACGAAGCCGGAGAGCAGGGGCAGGCCGACCGAGGCCATCGTGACGACCATGAAGATGCCGAGGAACTTCGGCATCACGGTGGCGAGGCCGCCGAACTCGTCGATGCGGCGGGTGTGGCGCCGCTCGTAGAGGACGCCGATGCAGAGGAAGAGCGCGCCGGTGGAGATGCCGTGCGCGAGCATCTGGTAGATCGCGCCGTCGATCGCCTTCTGGTTCCACATCGCGATGCCGAGGACGACGAAGCCGAGGTGCGCCACCGACGAGTACGCGATGAGCTTCTTCACGTCGGTCTGCGCGAACGCCACCAGCGATCCGTAGACGATCCCGATGACCGCCAGCACCGCGAGGTACGGCGAGACCACGCCCGCGGCCCACGGGAAGAGCGGGTACGCGAAGCGCAGGAGGCCGTAGCCGCCGAACTTCAGCATGACCGCGGCGAGGATCACCGAGCCCGCCGTCGGCGCCTCGACGTGCGCGTCGGGCAGCCAGGTGTGGAACGGGAAGAGCGGGACCTTGATGCAGAAGGCGAGCGCGAACGCGAGGAAGCAATAGACCTGCGCCGAGTGCGGCAGCACCACCAGGCGCAGCGTCTCGTAGTCGAAGCTCCACTGGCCGGTGAGCTCGTGGTTCTTCACGTAGAGGAACAGGATCGCGACGATCATGAGCAGCGAGCCCACCATCGTGTAGAGCACGAACTTGATCGAGGCGTAGAGGCGCCGCTCGCCGCCCCAGATCCCGATGATGAGGTACATCGGGATCAGCATCACCTCCCAGAACACGTAGAAGAAGAAGAGGTCGAGCGCGGCGAAGGTGCCGATCATCCCGGTCTCGAGGATGAGGAGCGTGACGACGAACTCGCGCACCTTCTTGTCGATCGAGTGCCAGGAGGCGACGATCACGATCGGCATGAGGAACGTGGTGAGGAGCACCAGCCACAGCGAGATGCCGTCGACGCCGAGGTGGTAGCGGATCCCGAGGGGCTCGACCCACGGCACGTCGACCACGTGCGAGAAGCCGCTCGGCGCCAGGCCGAGGAGCCCGAGCGAGACGAGGAAGGTCAGGGTCGCCACGGCGAACGCCGCGCCCTTGAGGAGCCCGTGCTCCTCCTTCGGCAGCATGAGGAGGAGCAGCGCGCCCACGAGTGGAAGAAAGGTGGTGAGGGTCAGGACCATCACTTCACCTCCACGGTGCGCCTGACGCGGTGGACCGTCTCCCAGCGGGGGTCCCGCACCTCCACGGTGATCTCCTTCTTGCCGACGAGATCGTAGCGGTGCTTGAACATCGGGCCGGTCTGCTCGGCCGAGAACTTCTCGTCGCCGCCGGCCTCCCAGCGGACCTTGTAGCGCAGGCGCTGCCCGGTCGGCCCGCCGCCCGCGGCGGTGACCGTGACGTCCTGCCCGTCGACGCGCGCCTCGAACTTGGCCGCCTCGCAGCCGCTCCAGTTGGTGGCGAGGAGCACGATCACGCCGGCGCCGGCGATGACGCCGACGACGTAGCGCTGGACGTCGCCGTTCTGCAGCCACTTCGACGTCCGTCCGACCGCGCTCACGAGGTAGCCGGTCAGGTTGACGAGACCATCGATGAAGAAGACGTCGAGGACCTTCCAGGCGAAGTACGCGACGAAGCGGATCGGCCGGACGATGACGAGGTCGTAGAGCTCGTCGACGTAGTACTTGTTGGCGACGACCTTGTGGATCGGCTCGATCGCGCCGACGAGGTTCTTCGCGGTCTGCGAGACGCCGTCGCGGTACAGCGCCCACGCGGCGCCGATGCCGACGAGCGACACCGCCATGGCGATGCCCGCCATGAGCAGGAACTCGCTGGCGCTCTCGCTGCGCGCCTGCGCCGCGACCACCGGGCTCAGCCACTGGCCGAAGAGATCGCCGAGGTGCGCCACCTTCTCGGGCAGGAGCGCCTCGGGGACGCCGAGGAACCCGGAGAAGATCGAGCCGAGGGCGAGGACCCAGAGCACGACGGTCATCGCCGGCGGGCTCTCGTGCAGATGGTGCTCCTCCTCGTGGGTACCGCGGAACTTGCCGTGGAAGACGAGGAAGTAGAGCCGGAACATGTAGAACGAGGTGCAGCCGGCGGCGAGGAGCAGGATCCCGTAGAGGAGGTGGCCGCTGTGGTGCGCGAAGAAGGCCTCGAAGCCGCCCGCGCGATCGCCGAGCGGCCAGCTCGCCGCGTGCGCGCCGGCGAGGATGGCGTCCTTCGACCAGAAGCCGGCGAACGGGAAGATGCCGGCGATGGCGAGGCAGTAGATGAGGAAGGTGCGGTGGGTGTGCGGCAGGCGCTCCTTGAGGCCGCCCATGCCCATGATGTCGCCCTTGCCGCCCATCGCGTGCATCACCGAGCCCGCGCCGAGGAAGAGCCCCGCCTTGAAGAAGGCGTGCGTCATGAGGTGCAGCACGCCCGCGTGGTAGTTCGAGGTGCCGCCCATCATGTACGAGCCGACGCCGACGAACATGAAGCCGAGCTGCGAGATCGTCGAGTAGGCGAGGACCTTCTTGAGATCGCGCTGCGCGAAGCCGATGGTGGCGGCGAAGAGCGCGGTGATCGCGCCGATCCAGGCGACGGCGGCGAGCGTCGCGGGCGCCAGCTCGAAGACGTCGTGCAGCCGCGCGACGACGTAGACGCCGGCGGTGACCATCGTCGCCGCGTGGATGAGCGCGGAGACGGGCGTGGGGCCCGCCATCGCGTCGGGCAGCCACACGTAGAGCGGGATCTGCGCCGACTTGCCCATCGCCCCGACGAGGACGAGCAGCCCGATGAAGTACGCGGCGGGCAGGCCCAGCCACAAGACGTCGTGGAGCGCCTCGCGGTGCTGCGCGAGCTCGGCGTACTTGAGCGTGCCGGCGCGGCTGAAGATGAGGAACATCGCCAGGAGCAGGCCGAAGTCGCCGATGCGGTTGACGACGAAGGCCTTGCGGCCGGCGTACGCGAAGTCCGTCTTCTCGTAGTAGAAGCCGATGAGCAGGTACGAGCAGAGCCCCACGCCCTCCCAGCCGATGAACGTGACCGGCAAGGAGTCGCCGAGGACGAGGATGAGCATCGCCCCCATGAAGAGGTTGAGGTACCCGAAGAAGCGCGTGTAGCGCTCCTCGTGCTCCATGTACGCGGTCGAGTAGATGTGAATGAGGAGGCCGATGCCGGTGATGACGAGGCAGAGCACGGCCGAGAGCTGATCGAGCGCGAGGCCGGCCGAGACCTTGAGGTTGCCGGCGGCGATCCACGGCGCGGCGAAGAAGGCGTCGGCGAGGCGCGCGCCGTGCGGCGCCTCGTGCAGCATCCACACCGCCTTGCCGGTGAGGAGCGCCGCGCCGGCGACGGAGCCGCAGGCGACGAGCGTCACCGCGTTCTTGCCGACGCGCTTGCCGACGACGAGGTTGAACAGCGCCCCGAGGAGCGGGAGGAGCGGGATGAGGTAGAGCGGGAAGCTCTGGGTCATGGCCTTAGTGCTTCATGAGCGTGAGCTCGTCGACGTTCACGCTGCGCCGGTTGCGGAAGACGCCCACGAGGATGGCGAGGCCGACCGCCGCCTCGGCGGCCGCGACGGCGATGATGAAGAACGCGAAGGCGTGACCCTTCGGGTCCTGGTGCGAGCGCGCGAACGCGAGCAGCGTGAGGTTCGCCGCGTTCAGCATGAGCTCGATCGACATGAGCATGATGAGCGCGTTGCGGCGCAGGATGACGCCCGCCGAGCCGATGGCGAACAGCGCGGCGCCGAGCATGAGGAACCACGAGGTCGGGATCATCTAATGGTGCTCCCGCGGCGTGGCCGTGGTGGCGTCGTAGAGCTGCCCGGTGTGCGCGTCGCCGAACTGGTGCTCGGGCGCCGGCGTCGGCGCGTGCGCGTGCGCCTCCTGCTTGGCGGTGCGCGCGACCACGACCGCGGCGATGACCGAGATGAGGAGCAGCACCGAGACCGCCTCGAAGGCGAACAGGTAGTCGGTGAAGAGGAGCTCGCCGACCTGGGCGACGGTGCCGAAGGCGGCGTCCGGGATCCCCGGCTTGGCCGCGGTGACGTGCTGCAGGTACGTGCACAGGACGTAGGTGAGGTAGCCGATGCCGCCCAGGCCGAGGAGGACCTTGGTGAAGATCCCGCGCCAGACCCACGGGTCGGTCTCGTCGCGGTTCAGCACCATGACGACGAAGATGAAGAGCACCATGATGGCGCCGGCGTAGACGAGCACCTGGAGCGCCGCGATGAAGTGGGCCCCGAGGAACGTGTAGACCGCCGCCAGGCCGAAGAAGGTCGCGACGAGCGACATGACCGCGGCGACGTCGTTCTTGCGGATGATCGTCGAGATTGCGCCGAACAGGACGAGGACGGCGAACATCACGAAGATGACGCGGGGCGCGTTCCACGTCGAGATGTCGCCCGCGTGCACCTGCGTCACGATCGTCGGAGCCAGGAGCAGGGCCATCACTGGCGCTTCTCCAGCATGGGGTGCCGCACGCCGGTCGCGCCGGCGGGGATGCGGTCGTCGGGGCGCGGGATCTCTGCGGCCTGCGCGACGGCCCGGCGGTCGGCGGCGATCTTGGCGTCGAACTCGCCGCGGAACTTGGTGAGGAAGCCGAGCATCGGCCACACCGCCGCGTCGCCGAGCGGGCAGATCGTGTTGCCGCCGATCCCGTGCGCGATCGACGCGAGCAGCTCGACGTCGCCGGGCTTGCCCTGGCCGCGCGCGAGGCGGTTGCAGACCTTGCTCAGCCAGCCGGTGCCCTCGCGGCACGGCGTGCACTGGCCGCAGGACTCGTGCGCGTAGAACTGCATGATGCGGGCGCAGACCGCGACGAGGTCGGTGTCCTGGTCCATCACCATGACGCCGCCCGAGCCGGCCATCGTCCGCAGCGCCTTGCCGCCGCCGATGTCGAACGGGACGCCGGGCTTGACCTCGACGACCTTGATGCGCTCGTCGGTCATGAGCGCGTCGAACTCGATCGGCACGTCGAGCTCGGAGGCGTCGAGCGGCGGCATCGAGCTGCCGCCGGGGATGACGCACTTCACCTTCTTGCCGCGCCACACGCCGCCACAGACGTCGTCGATGAGCTGGCGGAAGGTGATGCCCATCGGGAGCTCGAAGACGCCGGGCCTGTTCACGTGGCCCGAGACGCAGAGCATCCGCGTCCCGCCGGAGCGGCCCATCCCGAGCTTGGCGAACCACTCGCCGCCGTGCTCGATGATCGCAGGGACGTTGCAGATGGTCTCGACGTTGTTGACGATGGTCGGCTGCCCGAACGCGCCCTTCACCGCCGGGAAGGGCGGCTTGAGGCGCGGCCAGCCGCGCTTGCCCTCGAGGCCGTTGAGGAGCGCGGTCTCCTCGCCGCAGATGTACGCGCCGGCGCCACGGTGCACCGTGACGTCGAGCTTCCACGGCCCGCGCGCGGTCTGCGTGTCCTTGCCGAGGAGCCCGGCGGCGTACGCCTCGTCGACGGCGCGCTGCACGACCGCCGCCTCGCGGATCATCTCGCCGCGGATGTAGATGTAGCAGTGCGTCGAGCCGAGCGCGTAGCTCGACAGGATGCAGCCCTCGATGAGGAGGTGCGGATCCCAGAACAGGAGCTCGCGGTCCTTGCAGGTGCCCGGCTCCGACTCGTCGGCGTTGATGACGAGGTAGACCTGCTTCGCGTCCTTCGGGATGAAGGTCCACTTGAGGCCGGTCGGGAAGCCGGCGCCGCCGCGGCCGCGGAGGTTCGACTTCTTGACCTCCTCGACGATCGCCGCGGGCGGCATCTGCAGGCCCTTCGCGAGCGCCGCGCCGTACGCGCCGCGCTTCCGCGCTTCCTCGAGCTTGTTCGCGCCGTCCACCCCCATGAAGCGGGTGACGATCTTCGGCATCTCCGCGCGGCTGACGGCCATCTCAGTGACCTCCGCCCGCGGCGTGCTCGCCGTCGTGGTTCTGGCCGCGCGGCGGCGCGTGATCCGGCGGCAGCGCCTTGATCTCGTCGAGCGCCGCCACCGCCGACTGCGGCGTGAGGTCGAGGAAGTACTTGTGCCCGGAGATCATGCACGGCGCGTTCGCGCACGCGGCCAGGCACTCCTCCTCGACGAGCGTGAACTCGCCGTCGGCGCTGTTCTGGCCGGCCTTGACGCCGACCTTGCGCTCGAGCGCGGCCAGCACCTCGTACCCGCCGCGGAGCATGCACGCGACGTTGGTGCAGACCATCACCGTGTGCTTCGCCGTCGGGTGGCGGTGGTACATCGTGTAGAACGTCGCGACGCCGTAGACGTGCGCGGGCGGGAGCCGCAGCGTCTCCGCGACCGCGTCGATCGCCTCGTCCGAGATCCACCCGAACTCGTCCTGCGCGAGGTGGAGGACCGGGAGGCAAGCGGCCTGGCGATCGGGGTAGCGGCCGAGGAGCGTCTGGATCTTCTGCTTCGCTTCGGCCGAGAACGTGAGCGGCATGAG
>FTFF01000727.1_pt1 | contig 14388 bp, 14 predicted proteins | sample 1640361 | NCBI WGS metagenome assembly FTFF01 (sample SAMEA3914816, study PRJEB12502) | metagenome | biome: forest; material: soil | place: USA | collected 2011-09-16 | depth 0.3 m | reverse complement strand
TAGACGCCGGTCCACTGGCTCGCGTGCGAGACGCGCGACTCGTTGCCCTGCGTGTAGGCGGCGGCGAAGAGGGTGGCCTTCTTCGCGAGCGCGTCCATGACCGGCGTCTCGACGCGGGTCTTCGGGTTGTAGACGCGGAACTTGTCCGCGCGCGTCGAGTCGGTCATCCAGAAGACGACGTTGCGCGGGCGCGAGGTCGTCGTCGCGCGGGGCGCGTCGCCGCGCGCGGTGAGCGCCGCGCTGGTGAGGCGCGCCGCCTTGCAGCCGGCGCCCGAGGCGGAGAGCTCGAGGCGGACGATCTCGCGCGCCAGCGTCGACAGGTCGAGCGGGGTCCCCGGAGAGACCGCGCCGTCGACCTTCTTCCCGGCGCGGCCGAGCGCGCGGGCCGCGACCGCGCAGCCGCCGAGGTCCCCCGCGACGGCCAGCGCGCCGCCGTCGGGGACGAAGGCGTAGTACGCGAGGCCCCCCCCGTTCGGGAGGAGGAGCCCGCCGGCGTCGCCGGCCGCGACCGCGCCGGGGTCGGTGGCGGCAGGGCCCGCGCCGACGAGGATCGCCTCGATCGCGGCCGCCGCCTTCTGTCCGCCCAAGCTGCTCGACTGCGCGAAGACGAGGTTGACCTTGTTCTCGCCGGCCTGCAGCGGCGCCGGCAGGGGCACGCTCACCGCGCCCCACGCCTCGGGCAGCGGTACCGCCGCGCCCGCCTTGCCGCCGACGTTCGCGCGCACGGTCTGGCGCGCGACGCCTCGGCCGACGAGCAGGAGGCCGCCGCGCTGCGCCTGCTCGGCGGTGAGCGGCACCTCGAGCCTCGCCTGCGTGGTCGCGAGGGCGACGCGCCTCCCGCCCTCCGTCGCGCCGAGTCGCCACGTCGAGGTCGGGCGAGAGAAGTGGACGTAGCGCGCCATCGACGGGCCGCCCGCGGCGATGGCGAGGCCGCCCTGTCGGAGCACGTGCGCGAGCGGGCGGTTCGCGACGAGATCGAAGACCGGGTGCTGCGCGCGCGCCGGGAGCGCGACGAGCGAGCAGGCGAGCCAGCAACCGAAGGAGCAGACGCGGCGAGAGGCGGGAGAGCGCACGGCGGCAGCTTAGCAATCCGTCCGCCGTGGCGCTAACGCGGCTCGCGCGGTCGGCGGACCGCGTCTACACTGCTCCCGATGTCGGCCGAGCCCGTCGCGCCGCCCACCGGGGATCCGCCCGGGAAGCCGCCGCAGCACCGGCGCTGCGCGCAGTGCAGCGGGCGGTTCCCGCTCGCGATGCGGTTCTGCCCGACCGACGGCACGCCGCTCGAGCTCGCCGACGGCTCCCCCGACGACCGCACGGGCGAGCTCATCGCCGACCGCTACCGCCTCGTCCGCCTCCTCGGCCAGGGCGGGATGGGTCAGGTGTACGAGGCCGCGCACGTGCACATCGACAAGCGCGTGGCGCTGAAGCTCTTGCGCCGGGACGTGGTCGCGGCCAACCCGGAGATCATCGACCGCTTCCGACAGGAGGCGCGCGCCGCCTCCTCGATCGGTCACCCCGCGATCGTCGAGATCGACGACTTCGCGCCGCTCCCCGACGGCAGCGTCTACCTCGCGATGGAGCTGCTCGAGGGCTGCTCGCTCGCCGAGCACCTCCGCGCGCACGGCCCGCCGTCCGTGGCCGAGGCGGTGCGGATCTTGATCGAGACGGCGCGCGGGCTCGAGGCGGCGCACGCGGCCGGGATCGTGCACCGCGACATCAAGCCCGAGAACCTCTTCCTGTGCGCGAACCGGCGCGGCCCGCCACGGGTGAAGATCCTCGACTTCGGCATCGCCAAGGTGTCGCGCGAGGGGCCACAGGGCCTCACCCATACGGGCGAGGTCTTCGGCACGCCGCACTACATGTCGCCCGAGCAGGCGCTCGGCAAGGCGATCGACGCGCGCAGCGACGTGTACGCGCTCGGGATCATCGGCTACCAGCTGCTCGCGGGGCACGTGCCGTTCCGCGCGGACTCGCTGCTCGGCGTGCTCAACCTGCACGTGCAGGCCGCGCCCCCGTCCTTGCTCGAGGTCGCGGGGGAGCGCGTGCCGCCGCCGCTCGTGGCCGCGATCGAGCGCGCGCTCGCCAAGGATCCGGCGGTGCGCCCGCAGTCGATGGGCGCGCTCGTCTCGCTCCTGCAGGCGGCGATGGCGCCGCCCGACGAGGTCACCGGTCGTAACGCACGCAGCTTGCCGGTCGTCGTCGGGACGTTGCCGCCCCGCAACCTGACGGCGGCCGAGGCGTTCGCGCCGCCTCCCGAGGACGCCGCCGCGCTCGCGCCGGCGCGCAACCGACGCGCGCCGATCTTGATCGTCGGCGTGCTCGTCGCGGCGGTCGGGATCGTGCTGGGCGTCCTCGCCGTCACGCGCCGCGCACCGCCACCCCCAACGATCCTGCAGGTGCCGTCGCCCACGCCGGCCGTCGAGACGAAGATCGTCGAGACGAAGACGCCGGTCATCGAGATGAAGACGCCGGTCGTCGAGACGAAGACGCCGGTCGTCGAGACGAAGACGAAGGCGCCGCGCTCGCCGAAGGCGCCGCGCCCACGCCCTCCCAAGGACGAGGTCGTCGATCCCTACGCGGACGTGCCAACGCCGAAGCCGCGCTAGTCGGCGCTCGGTCGAGCGCTGGCCCTGCGCTCGAACGGACCCGCGTCGGTCGCTACGAGCCCTGCGGCAACGGCGGGCAGCTCGGCAGGTGCGGCAGCGTCACCGACGCCGTCGTCGAGCCCTCGCTGTAGAACGCGGCGCCCGTCTGCGGGGTCACGTCGGCGAAGGTGAGGGTGCGATCGAGGCCCTCCATCGTCGACGTGAGCTGGAGCGAGCCCGCGTGCGCGTGGCAGGCTGAGAAGCGCTGCGCGACGTTCGTGTAGGTGAGCGTCCGCACCGCTTCGCCGACGCCGGGGGTGGTGGCGGACGTGCCCACGACCGCGGCGAGGCCGTTCGGCACCGCCGAGAAGCTCCGCAGGTCGAACTCGTGCCCCGCGAGCGACGCGAGCACGGTGTACGAGAAGACGTTGCCGTCGGTGGTGGCGATCGCCAGCTCGCCCTTCAGCGGTTCGCCGTCGACGGTGACGTCCATCATCGTGATGATGCGGATCGTCGGATCCGCGCGCGCGATCTTGATGGTCATCGTCCCCGCGAGGGACACCACGCCGGTCTGCAGCACGCACGGGTCGCCCGCGGCGGTGTGGAGGTCGACGCTGATCGTGCCGTCGACGGTCGCCCGCGTCGCGCAGCCGCTCGTCTCGGTGCCGAGGCGCGCGTCGATCTCGGTGAGCAGCGTGTCGTCGGGCGCGGGCACGAACAGCGAGCCGGAGGCGACCAGCGCGCTCGCGATCGCGACCATCCGGTTGGGCCCGCGCGCCAGCGCGTCGAGCTCGGCGAGCACCTCGTCGGGCGGCCCGCTCGATCCGCCGCACCCGGCGAGGAGCGCGAGGAGCGCGAGCGACGACCGGACGCGCACCGCTACTTCCCCGAGGCCTCGGGCGTCACCGACGGCGGTGCGGTGCGCTGGGGGCTGGCCGGCGGCTTCGCGCCCGGCGGGGGCGTCGCACTGGGCGCCGGCGCCGGCGCGGCCGCGGCCGTGCCATCGGGCGCCTCGTCGGGCGCGCGCTCCCAGTGATCGACGCGGCCCGAGCCGCTCGTGTCGTAGCCGATGCGATCGAGCCGGCCGCCCTCGTAGTACTCCCACACGTCGACGCGGCCGCCGAGCTTCGAGGCGCGCTCGACGCGGGCGAGCTTCTCGTTCTCGTAGAACTTCCACACGTCGGTCTTGCCGTCGTAGTTCGTGTCGAGCTCCTGGCGCGTGATCTTGCCCTGCTGTCGGAAGGTCTGCAGATCGATCTTGCCATCGAAGTCGAGGTCGAACTCCTCGTGCGCGACGTTGCCGCTCGCGTCGTAGTAGACCCAGATGTCCTTCTTGCCGTCGTAGTTGAGGTCGACCTCCTTGCAGGTGAGCGCGTCGACCTGGGCGCCGTTCTCCACCACCTTCACGTAGAACTTCCACACGTCGGGCTTCTTGTCGCCGTTGATGTCGAGCTCGACGACCTTCTTGCCGTTCGGCTCGCAGCGGCTCTTGTCGACGACGGCGGCCTCCGGCTGGTCGCCGCCCTTGTTGGCCGCGGCCGCGGCCGTCTGCGCCTCCTGCTTGCCCTTCTTGGCGCAGGCGAGGAGCGAGGTGGCGCAGGCGAGGACGAGGAGGGTGCGCGACATGGCGGAAGCCTACGCCCCGTGGGGCGGGCGTCGCAAGCCGGACCGCCCATTTTGGACGGCACGACACACTTGATGTAGGGTCATTGCGAGGGTGGGACGACAGCGGCGATGAGCCGGAAGAAGATCTCGACCACGGTCTACATCACGCCGGAGCAGGACGCGGCGCTGAAGCGCCTCCACGACCGGACCAAGGTCCCCGTGGCCGAGTACATCCGGCAAGGGATCGACCTCGTCCTCGACAAGTACCGGGATCAGCTGCCCGGCCAGCAGAGCTTGTTCGATCTCGAATAGAGGTTCGTGCTACATCCGGCGCCTCGCGCCATGGCCTCCGATCCCCAACGCATCCGCAACTTCTCGATCATCGCGCACATCGATCACGGCAAGTCGACGCTCGCGGACCGGATCCTCGATGCGACCGGTGCGCTCACCGATCGCGAGCGCGTCGACCAGTTCCTCGACAAGATGGACCTCGAGCGCGAGCGCGGGATCACCATCAAGGCCCAGTCCGTGCGCTTGCGCTACGTCTCGGACGCCGGCGTCGAGCACACGCTCAACCTCATCGACACGCCGGGCCACGTCGACTTCGGGTACGAGGTGAGCCGGGCGCTCGGCGCCTGCGAGGGCGCGCTGCTGGTGGTCGACGCCGCGCAGGGCGTGGAGGCGCAGACCCTCGCCAACGTCTACCTCGCGCTCGACGCCGGGCTCGAGATCATCCCGGTCCTCAACAAGATCGATCTGCCGTCCGCGGATCCGGCGGGCGTGAAGAAGCAGATCGAGGACGTCATCGGGCTCCCCGCGGACGACGCGGTCCTGACCTCGGCCAAGACCGGCGTCGGCATCCACGAGGTGCTGGAGGCCGTCTGCGCGCGCGTCCCGCCGCCCAAGGGCGATCCGAGCGCGTCGTTGCAGGCGCTCATCTTCGACAGCTGGTACGACACCTACAAGGGCGTCGTCTGCCTCGTCCGCGTCAAGAACGGCACCATGAAGAAAGGCTTGAAGATTAGACTTCTAGCCACTCAGAAAGATTACGAGATCATCTCGGTCGGAAGCTTCTCTCCTCACCCGGTGGAGCTGGCCGATCTCTCGGTCGGCGAGGTCGGCTTCGTCATCGCCAACATCAAGGAGATCAAGGACACGAAGATCGGCGACACCATCACCGAGACCGAGCGGCCGGCCGCGGCGCTGCCCGGCTTCAAGCTGGTCAAGCCGATGGTCTTCGCCGGCATCTTCCCGACCGACTCCGCCAAGTACGGCGACCTCCGCGACGCGCTCGAGAAGCTCGCGCTCAACGACTCGTCGTTCACCTTCGACTTCGAGACCTCGCTCGCGCTCGGCTTCGGCTTCCGCTGCGGCTTCCTGGGCCTGCTCCACATGGAGATCGTCCAGGAGCGCCTCGAGCGCGAGTACGACATGGACCTCATCGTCACCGCGCCGAGCGTGCGCTACCGCCTGATCTTCCAGGACGGCTCGATGAAGGAGGTCGCCAACCCGGCCGAGGTGCCCGACGCCGGCAAGTACCTGCACATCGAGGAGCCGATCATCGCGGCGACGATCCACGTGCCGCAGGAGTACGTCGGCAACATCATCACGTTGTGTCAGGAGCGCCGCGGCGTGCAGACGGGGCTCGACTACGCGGGCGACAACCGCGTGATGGTGCGCTACGACCTGCCGCTCGCGGAGGTGGTGTTCGGCTTCTACGACAAGATGAAGACGATCTCGCGCGGGTACGCCTCGCTCGACTACGAGATCAAGGAGTACCGCGAGGGCGACCTCGTCCGGCTCGACCTGCTCGTCAACGGCGAGAAGGTCGACGCGCTCTCGCTCATCAGCCACCGCGACCGGTCGTTCAACCGCGGCCACGACCTGTGCGTGAAGATGAAGGAGCTCATCCACCAGCAGATGTTCGAGGTGGCGATCCAGGCGGCGATCGGGTCGAAGGTGATCGCGCGCACGACGGTGAAGGCGCTGCGCAAGAACGTGACCGCGAAGTGCTACGGTGGTGACATCTCCCGCAAGCGCAAGCTCCTCGAGAAGCAGAAGGAAGGGAAGAAGCGGATGAAGCAGGTGGGCACCGTCGAGATCCCGCAGGAGGCCTTCCTCGCGGTGCTGAAGGTCGACTGATGGCGGATCGGGATCGGAAGCCCCAGAAGGAGCTGAGCCCGGGGATCCAGAAGCGGGAGGACGAACGCCGCGGGCTGATCGTCTGGGTCCTGCGCTTCGTCTTCGGCGTGCGGCGCGGGCCCAAGGGCCTCAAGGACGCGGCCGATCGGCAGGTCGAGGCGCTCACGCCGTTCCGCGCGTGGCGGCTGCGTCGCCGGGCGATCCGCGAGGGCGCGCTCCTCGTGCGCGAGGCGCGGCGGTCGCTGCGGCGGCACGCCTACCGGCTGGCGCCCGACGCCAAGGCCACGGTCGAGGCCGCGGTCGCGCGCTTCGAGGCGGCGCGCAAGGCGCGGGGCATGGCGGGTCACGACGAGCTCGTCGAGGCGGTCAACGAGCTCGACAAGCGGCTCGACGAGCACCTGGCGTTCGCCCGGAAGTCGACGTCGCGCGAGTACGGCGAGGCGATCGGCACCGCGGTCCTCATCGCGCTGTTCCTGCGCGCGTTCGTCGTCGAGGCCTTCAAGATCCCGTCGGGCTCGATGATCCCGACGCTGCAGGTCGGCGATCACATCTTCGTCAACAAGTTCATCTACGGGGTCCGCATCCCGTTCACCGACATCAAGATCGGATCGAGCATCCGGCGCCCGCGGCGCGGCGAGGTGATCGTCTTCATCTACCCGAAGGATCCGGAGAAGGACTTCATCAAGCGGATCGTCGCCGTCGCCGGCGACACGGTCGAGATGCGCGACGGCGTGGTGCTCGTGAACGACAAGCCGGTCGAGCGCGCGCCCGCCGACGGCGAGTGCCTGTACCAGGACTACGACGAGGGCAACGACCAGTGGGAGGAGCGGAGCTGCGAGGCCGTCGAGGAGCACGTCGGGCCGAACCGCTACACCACCATCTACAACAAGGGCCTCATCTCGCTCGGCCCCTCGCACGCGATGTCGCCGCGCCGCGTGCCCGACGAGAGCGTCTTCGTGATGGGCGACAACCGCGACAACTCGCACGACTCGCGGTTCTGGGGCGCGGTGCCCGAGCACATGATCAAGGGCAAGGCGATGGTCATCTGGTGGTCGCAGGGCGATCCGGACCGCGAGCAGGGCATCGCGGCGCTCGACTGGATCCGGCGCGTCCCGGTGCTGCGCTACCTCGGCGGGGCGAGGTACACGCGGATGTTCCACCTCGTGAGGTAGGTCATCCCATGCGGATCGCGGTCCTCGTGTCGCTGTGCTGCTTCGCCTGCAACCGGACGCCGCCGGCGTCCCCGCCCGCGCCGGTGTCGTCGACGCCGAGGATGCCGGCGCACGGCGGCGTGTCCGCCGGCGCGCCGGTGCCGGCGGGCTCGCCGACGCCGCTCGCCGACGTCATCGCGCGGCCGGACGACTTCGCCGGCAAGACGCTGCTCGTCGAGGGGACGGTGAAGGCGGCGTGCAGCAAGCGCGGCTGCTGGATGGAGCTCGCCGCCGACGGAGGCGGGAGCTGCCGGGTGCGCTTCAAGGACTACGGCTTCTTCGTCCCGACCGACTCCGCGGGCGCGCACGCGCGGCTCGCCGGCGAGGTGAAGGTCCGGACCTTCGCGCCGGACGAGGTCGCGCACTACGCCGCCGAGGGCGCGACCCTCGCCAAGGGCCCCGACGGCACCGCCCGCGCGGTGGAGATCACCGCGACGGGCGTGGAGCTGATGAAGCTGTAGCGGCTACGCCTTCTCGGTCGGGAGCTTGGCCTTCTCCCAGCCGTCGATGCCCTCGGGCATGATGAAGACCTTCTTGTAGCCGAGCTTGACCGCCGCCTGCGCGCCGACGTGGCACGCGCTGCAGTGCGTGTTGGCGCAGTAGAAGACCAGCGTCGCGTCCTTGTCGACAGGGAGCGTCGCGGTGGTGACCGTCGACGGGTCGAGCCACTTCGCGCCCGGGACGTGGCCGGCGGCGAAGCGCTCCTTCGTGTTGTTGTCGTAGACGAAGGTCTTGCCGTCCTTGCGGCGTGCCTCGACCTCGGCCGGGCTCAGCGCCGGGAGCGAGGCCTCGGCGGCGGGCTCGGCAGCCGGCGTCGGCGCGGCGGCCGTCGGCGCGGGCGTCGGTGCGGCCGGGGTCGGTGCGGCCGGGGTCGGTGTGGGCGCGGCGGCCGGCGTCGGCGCGGCGGCAGGCGCAGCGTCCTTGTTGCAGGCGGCGAACGGAGCGAGGAGGGTGAGGGCGAGGAGCGCGTTCTTCATCATGGCCATCCATATGAGCCGATTCGCCGCCACCGTCAATGGTCTCGGCCGCGAGGGGCGTGGTAGCTTTTGGACCCCGTGGCCGAGACTTTCCTCGATCTGCGCGGGCTTCCCCGCGACGTCGCGTACCGCGAGCTCGAGGGCGCGATGGACCGGATCCTCGACGGCATCCGCGATCCGCAGACGGGCATGGCCACGTTGTGCGCGCTCGTCCACCACGGCTTTTCGCACCTGTGGACCGGCTTCTACCGCGTGGTCGCCCCCGAGCTCCTGCGCGTCGGCCCGTACCAGGGCACGCTCGGCTGCCTGGAGATCCCGTTCGGCAAGGGCGTGTGCGGCGCCGCCGCGGCGACCCGCCGGACGGTCCTCGTCCCCGACGTGCACGCCTTCCCGGGCCACATCGCCTGCGACGCGCGCGCGCGGTCCGAGGTCGTGGTCCCCGTGTTCGACGGCGCGGGCGCGTTGATCGCCGTCTTCGACGTCGACTCCGCCGCGCCGGCGGCGTTCGACGAGCGCGATCGCGCGGGCCTCGAGCGGGTGCTCGGGTGGTTCGCGCGCTAGAGCACTTCTCGCAACCCATTCGGTTTGCGAGCGACTCCGCGGCGATGGCGCCTTGGGCGCCTTGATCTCCCGCCGCGGAGTCGGCGCGTACTGGTTATGCGCGCTCGCGCTGTTGCTCCTGCCCGCGAGGGCGGCGGCAGCCCCGGTGCTCGGTGCCGAGACGCGGCAGCTCGTCGTGGTGACGAGCGCCGCCTGGCCCGCGACGACCGGGACCCTGCGCCGCTTCGAGCGCCGGCGCGATGGCGCGTGGCACGCGGTGGGCGCCGAGCGCGCGGTCGCCCTCGGCGAGGCCGGCCTCGGCTGGGGCGCCGGCGACGATCCGGCGCGAGGCCGCGCGCCCGACGAGCCGCGGAAGCGCGAGGGCGATCGCCGCGCGCCCGCAGGCGTCTTCGCGCTCGAGGGCGCGTTCGGCGACGGCGCTCCGCCGCCCGGAACGCGCCTCGCTTATCGCGCGATCGCGGACCTCATCTGCGTCGACGACCCGGCCGCGCCGGACTACAACCGCGTGCTGCCGCGCGGCGTGGCGCGCGCGCACCGCAGCCACGAGACACTCGCCGGGGTGAAGGACTACGCGCTCGGCGTCGTCGTCGCGCACAACCGCGCGCCGGTCCGCGCCGGCGCGGGCAGCTGCGTCTTCCTGCACCTCGGCGCGCCCGCGACGCCGACCGTGGGGTGCACCGCGATGCCACGCGACGTGCTCGCCGAGCTCGTCGCCTGGCTCGATCCGGCCGCGGCGCCGCGGCTGGTGCAGCTGCCGCGCGAGGTCTATCGGTCGCGGCGAGGCTCGTGGGGGCTTCCCTGAGACGGATCGGAAACAGGGGACAGGGGACGGGCAACCGGCAACGGGCATTGGCGGAGGCGGATTCCGATCCGACATTGCCCGTTGCCGGCTGCCCGCTCCCAGTCCCCTGTTTCTGATCCGATCAGCCCACCGGCAGCGTCCACTGCGGCCGGTCCAGCCCCTCGACGAACGCGCGCCACTCGGCGCGGTGGACAAGCGCGCCGACGATCGATCGCCCGATCATCTCGCCGGGTTGCTCGACGCAGAGCAGGGCGAAGACCGCGGCGTTGAGGCCGTCGAGCACGTGGAGGCACGCGCGGAAGAGCTCGCGTGAGACCGGCGGCATCGAGTGCGCGAAGTAGTTCACCGCGAGCGCACGCTCGCGCGCGGCGTGGCGCAGGAGCGGCGGTAGGCGGAAGCGGCGCGCGCAGTCGGCCGACTGGTGCGCCTGCTGCACCTCGTTGAGGCCGCAGGCGAGCTGCCAGCGCGTCCGCATCTCTCCCAGATCGGGCACGTCGATGAACGCGGCGAACTCGGGCGGGAAGTCGAAGCGCGGCGTCCAGCCGGGCGGCACGTGCTCGTGCCGGCGCTCGAGCCAGGGAAAGTCCTCGGCGAGCGATCGCCGCGTCGGCGCCGACAGCCCGGCGCGGAAGCGGACGCCCGCGTCGAGGGCCGCGCGCAAGGACGCGAGGAACCCGTGCGCGTTCACCGCCGCCGGCAGGAGGCCCGCCCGGTCGTAGCCGCGCTGCAGCCCGGGCGTCAGCGTCGCGCGCTGCGCCTGCGCGACCGTTCGCCACGCGTCGCAGAGGCGCGCCGCGTCGCCGGTCTGGTACGCCGCGTACGCCGCGTCGACCTCGACGTCGGTGGGCGCGCGGAAGAACGGTCGCGCGCGCAGCCGCGACAGCAGGTCTGTCAGGGGGGGACCGCCTTCAGCTGGCCTTCTGTGCAGCGTCCATCTCCTTGCCGTCCGCCGGCGGCCGGTTGAGGCGCGCGACCAGCGACGCGAACGGTCCGCCGCCCGTCATCCAGCGGAGCGCGTCCGGCCAGAGCTTGGTCCGCTGCGCGAACCTCTCGGAGTAGCCCCACGCCCGCGTGATGATGAAGAAGTACGGCCGGGCGTGCGGCAGCTTCCACAGCGGCCACGTCGCGGCGTAGACGATCTTGCCGGGCAGGAGCGCCTTGCGGAGCAGCGTCGGATCCTCAAGGTCGCGCTCGCCGTCCTCCGCGAGCGCCGTCTCCATGAAGCGCTCGAGCTTGCGGAGCCGAGCCTCGCTCGACCACTGCAGGCGGTAGTGCTTCGCCAGCACCTCGGGCTTCCACCGCGACTTGTCCTGCAGGTGGTAGAGCTCGGCGATCTCGCCGAGCTCGTAGAGCGCGGTCTGCATGACCACGTTCGGGCGGGCCCAGCCGTGGTGGTACTTGAACGCGTTCAGCTTCACGACCGCGCGCTGCGTGTAGCCGAACTCCATGTTGAGCTTGTCGATCGTCTTTCCGCACGCGCCCTGGCCGCGGCAGGCGTCGACGATGAGCGGCACCGCGTGCACGAGCTGCCGGCACGCGGTCTCGATCCCGACGGAGTACAGCGCGTCGACGAACCAGGCCGCGTCGCCGACGAGCGTGTAGCCTTGCTTCCCGATGAAGTGCTCGGACGTGTAGGGCAGGTGCGCGTAGTACTGGTACGGCTCGAGCGCCGTCGCCCCCTTGAGCGCCTCGTAGGCGGGCGGGTGCTTCTTCATCATCTCCCAGAAGCCGTGGTCGTCGCTCTTCACGTTCGGCTGGTGCTGCTTCTTGTCGTACGACACGCCGACGGAGGTCAGGTTGTCGTTCTGGTGGATCCACCAGATCCAGAAGCCCGCCCCCGTGTAGTGGATCGTGTGGCGGCGGCGATCGACGCCCTTGAACGTCTTCCAGTAGTCGCGATCGGCGTTCACGTTCGAGAAGCGGTTCCACACCGCCGCGGTGTCGAGCTCCTTCACCGGGTGCGTGATGCCGAGCTGGCGGCCGAGCACGGCGCGGCGGCCGCTGCAGTCGAGGACCCAGCGGCAGCGGAGCTCGCGCACCTCGCCCTCGTGGGCGTAGCGCACCGTGTGCCCCGCGGCGGGCGAGGCGCCGAGCTCGACGTTCTCGACGGAGGCGCCGTAGACGTAGCGGGCGCCCTCGCTCCTGGCCATCTCGGCCACGTGCGCGTTCATCGAGGTGCGCTCGACGTGGTACGTCGGGATGAGGAACGGGAACGCGCCCGGCATCTTTTCGAAGGGCGTGAGCGACAGCAAGAGCTCGTGGCAGTCGTCGGCGCTGGCCGGCGCCTCGCGGTCGCGCGGCAGCGTGACGAAGTCGAAGCCGAACTTGCGGAAGGCGTTCTTCTTCAGCCAGTCGGTGAGGCCGATCTCGTGGCGGACGAAGACGCTCGTCCCCTCGGTCAGCGCCTCGCCGACGACGACCTTCTGTTCCTTGCCGAACGGGCGCGACTCGAGCACCACGGTGCGCAGGCCGCGGCGCTCCAGCATCACGCTCGCCATGGAGCCCGCGAGGCCCCCACCGATCACGACAACGTCAGCGTCCATGCAGGTTCTCCAGTGCAAGCTTGGTTGCGATGCGGGCCGAGAGGCAGACCATGGGCAGGCCGGCGCCCGGATGGACGCTGCCGCCGACCAGGAAGAGGCCGGCGACGCCGGGGACCTGGTTGGCCGGCCGCTTGAACGCGGCCATCTTCGAGTTGGAGGCGAGGCCGTAGAGCGCGCCCTTCGACGACGGGAAGCGCGCGGCGAAGTCGATCGGCGTCTGCTCGAGCGAGGCGCGCACGGCGATCGTCCAGCCGTGGCGGGCGAGGCCGCGCTCGATCCGCTCCCGGCAGCGGGGCGCCTCGCTCGCCCAGTCGACGTGGCGGCCGCGGTCGTCGAGCGGGGGGGCGTTCGAGATGAAGAAGGCGCGCTCGGTCGCCTCGACGGGGCTGCCCTCGACGCGGTCGTCGGCGCAGAGGTAGACGGTCGGATCCGCGGGCGGGCGCCGCTCGGCGACGAGCTCGTCGAACTCGCGGCGGTAGTCGCGCGAGAAGAAGACGTTGTGGTGGAGGAGGTCGAGCGGCGCGCGATCGGCGACGGCGAGGAGCACGTAGGCCGACAGCGACAGCTCCTCGGCGGCGTACTTCTCGCCGAGCTTCTTCCCGGGCCGCGCGGCGGCGAGCAGGCGGTCGTAGACGTGCGCGGCGTCGGCGTTGGCGACCACGAGGTCGGCGCGCTCGACCCTGCCGCCGATGCGGACGCCGACCGCGCGATCGCGCTCGACGAGGATCTCGTCGACGTCGGCGCCGTGCTCGATCTCCACGCCGAGCTCGCGGGCGAGCTGCTCCATCGCCTCGGCGAGCCGGTAGATGCCGCCCTTGCACGCGAAGATGCCGTAGGCGTTCTCCACGTGGGCGATCACCGCGAGCGTGCCGGGCGCGTGGAACGGCGACGAGCCGTTGTACGTTGCGTAGCGGCCGAAGAGCTGGCGCAGCCGCGGATCGACGAAGAACTCCTCGATCGCCCGCCACAGCGTCCGCGAGCCGTCGATCTGCGCGATCTGGAGGAGGGTGCTCGGGCGCAGCAGATCGAGCACGGCGACCGGGCGCTCCATGAAGGGGCCGCGCACGATCTCGTGGATCTTCTGCGCGTGCCTGCGAAAGTCCATGTAGCCGCGGGCGTCGCGCGCGCCCGCGAAGCGCTCGATGGCCTGCCGCGTGCGCTCGGCGTCCTGGAACAGGTCGAGGCTGCTGCCGTCGGGGAAGAAGTGCCGGCACAGCGGATCGACCGCGCGCAGCTCGAGGCGCTCCGCGAGCTGCGCGGCCCCCCCGAAGAGCTCCTCGAAGATGCCGCGCATCGTGAAGACCGACGGGCCGGCGGGGAAGGTCCGATCGCCGACCACGATCTCGCGCAGCTTGCCGCCCACGCGGTCGGCCCGCTCGAGCAGGCGAACGCGGACGCCGCCGCGCGCGAGGTGGATGGCGGCCGCCATCCCTCCGACGCCGGCGCCGATCACGATCGCGGTCTTCGTCGCGCTGCCCATCCGCCGCGAAGTGGAAGCGATGTCCGCCACCGACGCAACCGAAAAGGGACGCCCCTCAGAAGAGCGCGTAGACGAACGGCGCGACGTAGCTGAGGCCCCCCGTGAGGGCGAGCAGGATCCCGCCGAGCAGGAGCACGACGAGGAGCGGCGCGAGGAAGCGGTTCCCGCGCCGCCAGAAGTGGCGGAACAGCTGGGCGACCGTCGTCAGGCGCAGCCTAGGCATCGGCGCCGCGCGGCTTCCTGAGGAGGACGTCGCCGAGGAGCAGCGCGTCGACGGCGTGGGTGGCGAAGAAGCCGAGCGCCTCGGCCTCGCCGGCGACGATGGGCTCGCCGTTGCCGTTGAGCGAGGTGTTGAGGCAGACCGGCAGGCCGGTCGCGCGGTCGAGGTGCTCGAGGATCGCGTGGAGGTCGGGGGCCGAGGCGGCGGTCACCGTCTGCACGCGCGCGCTGCCGTCGACGTGGGTGATGGCGCCGAGCTCGGC
>FTFF01000569.1_pt1 | contig 14416 bp, 14 predicted proteins | sample 1640361 | NCBI WGS metagenome assembly FTFF01 (sample SAMEA3914816, study PRJEB12502) | metagenome | biome: forest; material: soil | place: USA | collected 2011-09-16 | depth 0.3 m | reverse complement strand
GGAACCACCGCGAGCACGACGAGGAGCAGCCGCGCGGCCATCGCAAGTGGCTGAAGCGTGGGCGCCCCTACCTGAGCACACAGCAGCTGAACCACGGTCGCGGCCGCGGCGCCGAGCGAGGCGCGCGCGATCCAGTCATGCAACTGCTCGTGATCTTTGGCCGTCATGGGCATGCTTGATCCAAACGCACCACCATGGTTATTCGATCTAGGGAAGCATGTCGTTGCGGCTGTCACCGGATCGCTCCCTCGTCCTCGACGGCGCCATGGGCACCGAGCTCATCGCGCGGGGCCTCGACGCGCGCGCGGACCTCGCCGAGCGCTGGGTCCTCGACCGCCCGGACGCCGTCCGCGAGATCCACCGCGGCTATGTCGAGAGCGGCGCCGAGGTGCTGCAGACCTGCACCTTCGGGGCGCTCCGGGCCCGGCTCGCCCCGCACCGGCTCGCGGAGCGGCTGGCCGAGGTGTGCGCGCGCGGGGTCTCGCTGGCGAAGCTGGAGGCCGGGCGGTTGCCGGTGGTCGCCAGCCTCGGGCCGACCGGGCTCGCCCGCCCCGTCCTCGACGCGGAGACCGCCCGAGAGATCGCCGCGCAGGTGGCCGAGGCGGCGGCCGCGCTCGCCGGCGCGGGGGCGGACGCGCTGCACCTCGAGACCCAGTACCACCCGGGCGAGCTCGTGGCCGCGGCCGCGGGCGCGCGCCGCGGTGCGCCCGACCTGCCGCTGTGGATCTCGGTCACCGTGGCGCTGGGCGACGGGGGCCTCGTCACCCCCCACGGCGTCCCGCTCGCCCGCATGCTCGCGGCCCTGCGCGAGGCGGCGCCCGACGCGATCGGCGTGAACTGCTCGCTCGACGGCGAGCGCATGCGCGACGCGGTCGAGCGGCTCGTCGGGTCCGGGCTCGGCCCGGTCGTGGCCCGGCCGCAGGCGCGGATCTCCGAGAAGTGCGCGACCGGGCGGAGCCAGGAGACGCCGAGCCGGTTCGCGACGCACGCGGCGGCCCTGTTCGCGGCGGGCGCCGCGGCGGTGGGCGGCTGCTGCGGCACGCACGCCGGCTCGATCGCGGCGCTCGCGGGCGCCGTCCGAGCGACGCCCGCCACGGAGGCGGCGTCGTGACGCTGCTCCTCGACACGCTGCGCCTCCTCGCGATGGCGCTGCTCGGCGCGCAGCCGATGAGCGCCGAGCGCGGCCTCGCGACCCGCTTCGGCGATCCGGGCGACGTCCTCGCCGGCAACCACCTCTACTGCACCGGCAAGAAGGTGGAGGCCAGCCAGTTCGCGTGCGCGCACCGGACGCTCCCTTGCGGCACGGTCCTCATGATCGAGAACCCGCGCACCGGCCGCTTCGCCCTGTGCGAGGTGCTCGACCGCGGACCGTTCGGCGCCAAGCTCGAGAGCGGCGAGTGGGCCTTCAAGATCCGCCAGTCGGATCCCGGCCGCTGGCGCGGCGTGGTCGACCTCGCGCCGGCGGTGGCGGACGCGCTCGACCACAACGGCCGGGAGCGCGTGCGCCTCTACTACAAGGCGCAGATCGGTCACCGCACCACGCGGACCGAGTTCCGCCGGACGCTGGCCGAGCGCAACGGCGATCGGATCGCTTCGAATCTGCAGTGACCGCGTGCTATAGCGCCGCCGATGAAGCCCCTCCTCATCGGCGTCGCGGGCGGCACCGGCTCCGGGAAGTCGACGGTCGCGCACAAGATCGCCGCGGGGCTGCCCGCGGGCACCGTCGAGACGATCGACCACGACAGCTACTACCGCGATCGCTCCGACCTCTCCCTCGACGAGCGCGCGCACCTCAACTACGACCACCCCGACTCGCTCGACAACGACCTCCTCGTCGCGCACCTCGAGGCGCTGCGCGGCGGGCGCGTCGTCGAGGTCCCACGCTACGACTTCAAGACCCACTCGCGGGAGCGAACGACCCGCCGGGTCGAGCCGACGCGCATCCTCATCGTCGAGGGGATCCTGGTCTTCGTCGACGAGCGCGTCCGCCGCCAGCTCGACGTGAAGATCTTCGTCGACACCGACGCCGACATCCGCGCGTTCCGCCGCATCCGCCGCGACCTCGAGCAGCGCGGGCGCACGTTCCAGTCGGTGCGCGAGCAGTACTACTCGACGGTGCGGCCGATGCACCTCCAGTTCGTCGAGCCGTCGAAGCGCTGGGCCGACCTCATCATCCCCGAGGGCGGCGAGAACCACATCGCGATCGATCTGGTCCTCGGCAAGCTGCGCCACGTGCTCGACAGCCGTTGATCGCCCGGCCGGCGGACGACGCCGGCCGAGGCGCGGACGACGCGGTGGGGCGCGCCACGCAACCCGGCGAAACGCCGCGCGCTCGTCGCTGGCACCCGATCTGCTGAGCCTCCCTCCGCCGCTCCCCTTCCACGAGCGGCGAGGAGGTCCCCATGGCTCGTCGTCCCAAGGCCGCGCCGCGCGTGCTCGCCGGTCTCGCGCTCTTCGTCGCCGCGTGCGAAGGTCCCGCGGCGTTCCCGCCCATCGTCACCGATCCCGCCGGCGCGCTCGCCGCGCTGGAAGCGGAGACGGGCCACACCTGGCGGCTCCGCCGCCACCCCAGCCTCGGGACGCCGGCGTTCCTCGAGGGCCGCACGCAGCCGCTCGCGGCCACCGCGCGCGACGCGCAGCGGGCCGCACGCCAGTTCCTCTCGCAGCACGAGCGCCTCTTCTCCCTGCGCTCCGCCGTCGACGACCTGGCCGACGTCTCGACGGAGAGCGACGACCTCGGCATGTCGCACGCGCGCTTCCAGCAACGGGTCGGGCACGTGCCGGTCTGGGGCAGCGACCTCCTCGTCCACTTCGACCGCGACGGCTCGCTGGTGCGCGTGAACGGCCGCTACGCGCTGCTCGACGGACCGGCGTCGCTCGAGCCCCGCCTCACCGCGGACGAGGCGCGCGTCGCGGCCGCGGCGATCGCGCGCGGGCTGCGTCCGCTCGCCGGGCCCAACGCCGCGTTCACCCTCGGCGCGGACCTCGTCGTCGTCCCGCTGGAGGACGGCGCGCTCGCCGTCGGCGCGGCGCGACCCGCGCGGCTCGCCTGGCGGGTGAGCGCGGGGGTCGCCGACGTCGACGCCCCGCTCGCGCTCGAGGCGCTCATCGACGCCGAGGACGGTCGCACGCTCGCGGCGTTCGACCGCGTGGTCGCGGTGGCCGGCTCCGGCCTGGGCGTCTTCGGCGACCGCAAGCCGGTCGCGATCGAGAAGAAGACGACCGCCTACTGGCTCGAGGACCGGACGCGCGGGCAGACGCCGTCGCGCACGTTCTCGGCGCGCGGCAAGACGCGCCTCCCCGGCAGCGAGGTGCGCTCGAGCGAGGCCGACCGCTGGGACGACGACGCGGCCGAGGGCGTGCCCGGCGCGGCCGTCGACGCGCACGCCTACGTCGCGAAGGCCTGGGACTACTTCCAGCGCGAGCACGGCCGCGCGGGCTGGGACGGCGGCGGCACGGGCGTCCGCGCGGTGGTCCACTTCGGCGATCGCGTCGCCAACGCCTTCTTCGACGGCACCGAGCTCGTCTTCGGCGACGGCGACGACAGCATGACCGCGCCCGCCGCCGCGCTCGACGTCGTCGGGCACGAGTACACGCACGGCATCGTCGCCGCCACCGCCGGCCTCGTGCCGATGGGCGAGCCGGGCGCCATCAACGAGGGGCTCGCCGATCTGTTCGGCTGCCTCATCGCCTGGACCTCGGGCCGGGGGGACCGCTGGCAGATGGGCGAGACGATCTATCACCCCGGCGGCCAGGGGCAGCCGCTGCGCGATCTCGCGCACCCGAGCGCGACGGGTCAGCCGGAGCGCGCCGATCAGATCGAGCCGACCAGCAGCGACCAGGGCGGCGTCCACACCAACGCCTCGATCGTCGGCCACCTGGGCTGGATGCTGGTCGAGGGCGTGCCGGCGGACGGCACCGACGCGCCGGTCGTGGGCCTCGGCCGCGAGCTCGTCGGCAAGCTCTTCTACCGCGCGCTCACCCACTACCTCTTCGCGCAGGCGGGCTTCGCCGACCTCGGGGACGCGCTCATCGCGGCCGCGCACGACGTCGGCGCCGACAGCGAGCTGCCCGTGGGCATCGCGCTCAGCCGGATGCGGCTGCGGTAGCCGGGTGTACGATGCGCCGTGCCCGACGACCCGCGCGCCGAGCTGGCCGCGCTCGGCTATCGCCAGGAGCTGCGGCGCGGCATGAGCGCGTTCGGGAGCTTCGCGATCTCGTTCTCGGTGATCTCGATCCTCACGGGCGGCGTCTCGCTCTACGGCTATGGGCTCCAGCTCGGCGGCCCCTTGCAGATGACGCTGGGCTGGCCCGTGGTCGCGGCGATGACCACCCTCGTCGCGCTCTCGCTCGCCGAGCTGGCCTCGGCGTACCCGACGGCGGGCGCGATCTACCACTGGTCGGCGATCCTCGGCGGGCGGCGGGTCGGGTTCTACGCCGCGTGGCTGAACCTGGTCGGGCAGGTGGGCGTGGTGGCCGGCGTCGACTACGCGCTCGCCGACTTCGTCCGCGCGCTCCTGCACCTGCCCAACCAGCGCGCGGTGGTGCTCGGGCTCTACGCGATCGCGCTCCTCGGCCACGGCGCGATCAACCACGTCGGCCTCTCGGCGCTCGGGGTCCTCAACAACCTGTCGGCGGCGTGGCACGTGGTGGGGACGGCGATCGTCGTCGGCCTGCTGCTGCTCCTCGCGCCGCACCGGCCGCTCTCGTTCCTGCTCGAGGCGCGGTCGTTCCCCGTCGAGGGCGTCACGTACCCGCTCCTCTACGCCGGGCTCGTCGGGATGCTGCAGGCGCAGTGGACGTTCACCGGGTACGACGCCTCGGCGCACGCCTCGGAGGAGACGATCGACGCCGCCCGCGCCGCGCCGCGCGGCATGCTGAGCGCGGTCCTGTCGTCGGCGGTGGTCGGCTGGGTGCTCTTGCTCGCGCTGACGCTCTCCATCCACGACCTGCCCGGTGCCGCCGGCGCCGACAACGCCTTCTCGTACGTCGTCGAGGCCGCGCTCGGGCCCGGTCTCGCGCGCGTGGTGATGGGCGTCGTGATCGCGGCGATGTGGTTCTGCGGCCTGGCGGCCGTCACCTCCAACTCGCGCATGCTGTTCGCGCTCGCGCGGGACGGCGGCGTGCCGGCGGCGGCGCACGTCGGGCGCGTCGGCGCGCGCTTCCAGACGCCCCACGTCGCCATCTGGAGCTGCGTCGTCGTCGCGTTCCTGCTCGCGCTCTGGGGCCGCGCGTACAGCGTCATCGTCGCGATCAGCACGATCGGCCTCTACGGCTCGTACGCGCTGCCGATCTGGGCGAGCGAGCGCGCCTGGCGTCGGGGCTGGCGGCCCACCGGGCCGTTCCGGCTCCGCCGCTCGCGGCTCGTCGCGCGCGTCGCGCTCGCGTGGATCGGGATCATCACCGTGCTCTTCGTGCTCCCGCCGAACCAGCGCACCGGCTACACCTTCGCCGCGCTGCTCGCGGTCCTCGTGGTCCTCGACCTCGCGTGGGCACGCCGCCGGTTCCGCGGGCCGCCGCTCGCCGCGGCCGACGCGGCACGTTTGCAATCGACGGGTGCTGTTGCTACTTCTCCCCGCCCGGAGGCCCGCCCTTGATCGCCCAGATCATCGAGCACCTGTCGCACTTCACGACCGCGCTCATCTACTCCATCGGCTACATCGGCATCGCGCTGCTCATGGCGATCGAGTCGGCGTGCATCCCGTTGCCGTCGGAGATCATCATGCCGGTCGCGGGCGCCGCCACCGTCGCCGCGATCGCCGCGGAGCACCACGCGCAGCCGCTCGACCTCTGGCTGTGCGCGCTGGCCGGCGCGCTCGGCTGCAACCTCGGATCGATCGTCGCCTACTGGGTCGGCGCGCGGCTCGGGCGCCCGTTCCTCGAGAAGACGCGCTGGGTCCGCTTCTTCGTGACGCCCCACGAGCTCGAGCGCGTCGACGGCTGGTTCTCCCGCCGCGGCGCGATCGTCGTCTTCGCCGCGCGACTCCTCCCCGTGGTGCGCACGTTCATCGCGCTCCCCGCCGGCATCGCGCGGATGGATCAGGTCCGCTTCCACCTCTACACGTTCATCGGCTCGTTCCCGTGGTGCCTCGGGCTCGCCTACGCCGGCATGAAGCTCGGCGAGAACCTCGAGGCCCTGCGCCCCTGGTTCCACCGCTTCGACTTCGTCATCGTCGGCCTCTTCGCCGTCGGTGCGACGTGGTTCATCCGCTCGCGCGTGCGCGCGCTCAAGAGCGGCCAGCCGTCCACCTGAGCCGGGGCGCGAGCGATCGCGGCGCGAAGGGAGCGCTAAAAATTTGTAGGGGGATGTAGGTACACGTAGGATGGGCATCATGGCCCGTCCGCTGCTCAAGCCGATCCCCGCGCCCGCTCCGTCGGTGGACCCGCTCTTCCCGGCGATCGACCGGGCCGCGGTCGTGCGGCACGAGGGCGAGCGGTTTCGCCTCCTGCGCGGCGACTGCCTGCAGACGCTCGCCGCCCTCCCCGAGGCCTCGGTCGATCTGATCTTCGCCGACCCGCCCTACTTCCTCTCGAACGGCGGCACGACCTGCGCGTCCGGCAAGCGGGTCGCGGTCGGCAAGGGCGCGTGGGACGCCTCGCGCGGCGTCGAGCGCGACCACGCCTTCAACCTCGCGTGGCTGTCGGCCTGCCAGCGCCTCCTCAAGCCGTCGGGGACCCTCTGGGTCTCGGGGACGCAGCACGTGATCTTCTCGATCGGCTTCGCGATGCAGACGCTCGGGTACCACCTCCTCAACACGATCACCTGGTTCAAGCCGAACGCCAGCCCGAACCTCGCCTGCCGCATGTTCACCCACTCGACGGAGATCGTCCTTTGGGCCGCGCCCGCCAAGCAGAAGAAGCTGCTCCACACGTTCCACTACCGCGACATGAAGGCCGACAACGGCGGCAAGCAGATGCGCGACCTGTGGGCCCTGCCCGAGCCCGGCGGCGAGCAGGTCGTGTGGTCGATCCCGACGCCGCCGAAGAGCGAGAAGGCCAACGGCCGCCATCCCACGCAGAAGCCGCTCACGCTCCTCGAGCGCATCGTGCGCGCCGGCTCGAGCGAGGGGCAGCTCGTGCTCGATCCGTTCAACGGCTCCGGCACCACCGGCGTCGCCGCGGTCGCGGCCGGCCGTCGCTACGTCGGCGTCGATGTCGACGACAGCTACCTCGATCTCACCGCCCGTCGCTTGCGGGCGCTGCCCTAGCCGATGCCCCGGCTCGGCACCGCGCTGTTCGTGCTCATCGCGGTATCGGCCCCCACACGCGCGGAGATCCAGGTCGGCGTCCCCGAGGTCTGGCCGAGCAAGCACGAGCTCTCGGTGCACTTCGGCTACAAGCTCGCCTTCGGCGGCCAGGTCGGCGACGCCGCCGGCCTCACGCTCACGCCCGAGTACGCCTACCGCTTCCACCGGCTCGTCTGGTTCGACGTGCAGGTGACCCAGCTCTTCGGCTTCGGCGCCCGCGACGGCACCTGCCTCAACAACACCGCGGCGCTCTGCTACCGCGGCGGCTGGATGACGCAGCTCGCCGCCGGCGTGAAGATCAAGATCCCGACGAAGCTCCCACTCGTCGTCGAGGTGCCGATCCTCATCGGCATCAACGGCATCTTCAACCGCGAGTGCGGCGACAACGGCGCCGCGATCCCGGTCCTGCGCACCGGCGGCGGGCTCAAGTACTTCATCAAGCCGCGCATCGGTCTCGGCGCGAACATCACGTTCGATCTGGGCCCCGCGTTCCACGACGCCACGCGCTGCAAGGGCGGCGGTCGCTACACGGACCTGTACGGCGCGTTCGACTTCTCCGTCGGCGCCGAGTTCATCTTGTGAGGCCGCCCACGGAACCGCGTCGACGGGCATCGAACGCAAGATGGACAGCGGCCGGCCGATGGCGTTTGCTCATGTCTCGCGAAGGAGGTCCTCCATGAAGCGGATCGCAACGCTCCTCGCCCTCTCGGCGTGCCTGGTCTCGCACGCGGAAGCGGTGGAGATCCAGAAGTCGGGCCCCGAGGCGTGGCCCGGGAAGTTCATGGTCGGCGCACGCCCAGGCGGCATCCAGCTCACCATCAGCAATCCCACGCTCGCGACGTACAAGTTCGGCATCGACTTCGCGGGCAAGCTCCTCGACGCCTCGAAGCTGACGCTGTGGCTCGGTGGCGAGATCAACGTCGGCGGCGCCGGTCACCTCGCCACCATCGAGCCGGGCATCTTCGTGATGCTCACCCTCGAGAAGCTCCTCAACATCCCGCTCGTGCCGATGGTGCGCGCCGGCATCTCGGGCCCGCTCTACATCCCGTACGGCTATGGGGGGGCGTTCCTCTATGGCGCGTTCGAGGTCAAGTTCGGGGGTGGCGCGTACTACTTTCTCACCAAGAACATCGGCATCGGCGCCGACATGGACTTCGCGCTCGGGCCGGGCTTCTTCAAGGACGCCGCCAACCGCCTCTTCACCGGCTGGGGCGGCTACTGGGACTTCATGGTCGGCGGCCGCTTCGCGTTCTAGCAGGGGGCGCAAGCGCCCCTCACGCGGCAGAGCCGCGTGAGCCTCCCCACGCTCGCTTTGCTCGCGGCGGCGCCTTCGGCGCCTTGTTCATAGCGGCTCGCGACGGCGCCGTTCGGCGCCTTGCGCTTTAGAGCGGCGCGCGGCCGCGCAGCGCGGCGTCGACGAGGAAGAAGAGCGCGAAGAGCGCGTCCTCCGACGAGGCCGCCCCGCCCCCGGCGCGCGTCGCCGCCTCGCGGAAACGCATGTAGCGGTCGCCGGGCAGGCCGAGCACGAGGGCGCGCATCGCCGGGCCCTCGCCCGCCGAGATCGTCCCACCGAGCGCGCCCTCGTCGAAGAGGCGCGCCGCGTTCACCACCGCGTTCGCGAAGTCGCCGCGCTGCAGCAGGTACTCGATCGACGCGACCGCGCTGCGCGGCGCGCCCGCGGGGATGAGCTCGGCGAAGCTCGCGCTCGTCGACAGCTGCGGCTGCGCGCCCTCCTCGGGCTGCAGCGGCTGCAGGATCGGATCGGGCACCGCCCGCGGCACCGGCTGCTGCTCGGCGAGCGCCTGCAGGCTCGCCGCGATCGAGTTGCTGCCGGTGTCCTGCGGCGCGGGCGTGCGCTGGGACGCGGGCAGATCGGTGCGCTCGTCGGCGCCCTCGGCGTCGGGCTTGGCCACCGTCGGGGCGCGCCAGATCCCACGTCGCCGCAGGTCGGACAGCACGAGCGTCGTGATCGACTTCAGCGCCTCGAAGACCCCCTGCCCCGTCGACGCGCAGGTCTCGAACCACGGCACCTGGTGCGGGTTGAGCGCCTGGTTCAGCTCCTCGATGGTGAGGAGCTCCGGCGAGTCCCGCTTGTTGTACTGGAGGAGGTGCGGCATCTCGTTCAGCGCCTGACCCTGCTCCTTCAGGTTCTCCATCAGGTTCTCGTACGACTCGATGTTGGCCGGCATCCGCGACGGCTGGCTGTCGGCGACGAAGACGATCCCGTCGGCGCTCGTGAGGACGAGCTTGCGGGTCGAGTTGTAGTGGACCTGTCCCGGCACCGTGTAGAGCTGCACGCGGATGGTGTAGCCGCGCAGCTTCGGCAGCTTCACCGGGAGGAAGTCGAAGTAGAGCGTGCGGTCCGAGCCGGTCGCGAGCGAGACGAGCTGCCCGCGGGCGTCGGGCTTGATCGCCCGGTGGATCGCCTGGAGCGAGCTCGTCTTCCCGCCGAGGCCGGGCCCGTAATAGACGATCTTGAGCGAGACTTCCTTCGAGTACAGGTTGACGGAGCTCACGCGCCGTCAGCGTACCATGGACGTCCTGCCGTCACGCGGTGGTGAGCGCCTCCAGCTCCTCGATCTCTTTCGGCACCGCGGCGGTGAGGACCCGGTGCGCGATCCCGCCCGGCTTTGGCTCGATGACGAGGACGTCGTCCTCGATGCGCACGCCGAGGCCGCGGTACTCGTCGGGCACGTCCTCGGCGTCGGCGGCGACGTAGAGGCCCGGCTCGACCGTCAGCACCATCCCCGGCGCGAGCGGTCGCGGTTTCCCCTCGACGGTGTAGGCGCCGACGTCGTGCACGTCGAGGCCGAGCCAGTGCGACGTGCGGTGCATGTAGAAGCGCTTGTACGCGCCGCTCTCGACGAGGGCCTTCGGCTCGCCCGAAAGGAGCCCGAGGCGCACCATCCCCTCGGTCAGGCGCTCCACGGCCATCGCGTGGATCCCCTCGACGGTCTCGCCCGGGCGCACCGCGGCGACGCAGGCCTTCTCGGTCTCGAGCACAAGCTCGTACAGGCGTCGCTGCGCCGGGGAGAAGCGCGCGCCGATCGGGTAGGTGCGCGTGACGTCGGCGGTGAAGCCGTCGACCTCGCAGCCGGCGTCGACGAGCAGGAGCTCGCCCTTCTTCAGCGCTCGGTCGTGATCGACGTAGTGGAGGATCGTCGCGTTGTCCCCGCCGCCGCAGATCGTGCCGTACCCGGGGAAGCCGCCGTGGCGACGGAAGGTGTAGTCGATCAGCGCCTCGATCTCGTACTCCATGACGCCGTCGCGCGCGGCGCGCATCGCCGCGGTGTGCGCCGTGAAAGTGACGGCCGCGGCGCGCTCGAGGGTGGCGAGCGCCGCGGCGTCCTTCACGAGGCGCTGCTCGTGGAGCGAGACGCGCAGGTCGGTGATCGTCGTCGGCGCGCGCATCCCGCGGCGCTCGGCGGCGCGCAGGTGCGCGAGCGCGCCGCTCACCACCTCGTCGGCGTGGCGATCCTCGCCGGGGACGCACAGCACCTCGTCGGCACCGTCGAGCAGCTTCGGGAGCTCGTCCTTGAGCCGGTCGCTCGGGAAGGCCTGGTCGGCGCCGAAGCGCTCGACCGCGCCCTCGACGCCGGCGCGGCGGCCGGTCCAGATCTCGCGGTCGCGGTCGCGCGGGCGCACGAACAGCGTGAAGGGCTTGTCGCGCCCGGGCGCCAGCACGGCCCACGTGTCGGGCTCGGGGAAGCCGGTGAGGAAGAGCAGGTCCGACGGCTGGCGGAAGCGGTGCTCGACGTCGGAGTTGCGGTGCGTCGTCGAACGGCCGGCGAGGAGCGCGACCGCGCGCGGCCCGATGCGGTTCATGAACTCGCGGCGGCGCGCCGCGTAGACGTCCATCGTGGCCATGGGAGCCCCTCGTCCCGGCTACTGTGGCACATCACGGCGACGGGCGCGGCGTGTTATTAGATCGGCATGGCGATGACGCCCGAGGCGGGCGAGTACTTCAGCGAGCACATCCCCTTCCACAAGTTCCTGGGGATCAAGATCGCGTCCGCGGGCGACGGGAAGGCGCGCGTGGAGCTCCCGTTCCGCCCCGAGCTGATCGGCGATCCGATGCGGCCGGCGCTGCACGGCGGCGTCATCGCGACGGTGCTCGACGTCGCGGGCGGCTTCGCGGTGATCGGCGCGGTGCCGTTCGAGGACCGCGTCTCGACCATCGATCTGCGCGTCGACTACCTCGCCCCGGGCGGCGCCGACACGATCGTCGCCGAGTCGCAGGTGGTGCGCATCGGCAACCGCGTCGCGGTCGTGGACATCCGCTGCTGGCACGCCGAGGCGCCCGACAAGATCATCGCCACCGGGAAGGGCGTCTACAACATCCGGCGCAAGACCGATCACCCCTAAGTGACCGCGATCGTCACGCTCACCGACAAGGGCGCCGCGCGGGTGCGGGGCGGCCTACCGTGGGTGTACGCCGCCGACCTCGCGCGCCCGCACGACGGTGACGACGACGTCGTCGAGCTGCGCGACCGGCGCGGCGCGACGCTCGGCACCGGCCTCTGGTCGCCGCGCAGCCCGGTGCCGGTGCGGATCCTCGCGCGCGAGCCGGTGACGCTCGATCGCGCGCTTCTCTCCGCGCGCCTCGCCGCCGCGCTGGCGCGCCGCGCCGCCGACGGGTACGAGCCCGCCGCGCGGTCCGGCGGGGAGAGCGCCGCGCGGCTGGTGCACGGCGAGGCCGACGCGCTGCCCGGGCTCTTCGTCGATCGCTACGCCGACGTGGTGGTGCTCCAGACCACCGCGCCGGCGATGGATCGCCGGGAGGCGCTCGTCGCCGAGCTGCTCGCCGAGCTGACCGCGGCGCGCCTCGTCGTCGCGCGCGACGACGGATCGGCCCGCGACTTCGAGGCGCTGCCGCGGCGCGCGGAGGTGCTGCGCGGCGGCGGCTCGACCGTGGTCCGCTACCGCGACGCGGGCAGCCTGGTCGAGGTCGACGTGCTGCGCGACGACAAGACCGGCGGCTTCCTCGATCAGGTCGCGAACCACGACGAGGCGCGGCGCGTGGCGCGCGGCGACTGCCTCGACGCCTTCACCTACCACGGCGGGTTCGCGCTCGCCCTCTGTCGCGGCGGCGCGCGCAGCGTCCTCGCCATCGACGAGTCCGCGGCCGCGATCGGGCGCGCGGCGGAGAACGCGGCGCGGAACGGCTACGCGCAGCTGCGCGCCGAGGTGGGCAACGCCTTCGATCGGCTGCGCGCGCTCGAGGCCGAGGGCCGTCGCTTCGACGTCGTGGTCGTCGATCCGCCCGCGCTCGCCAAGCGCCGACGGACGGGGGCCGGTCCCGCCGCCGCCGCCGCCGCGCTGCGCGCCTACCGGGAGCTCAACCACCGCGCGCTGAGGCTCCTCGCGCCGGGCGGCGTGCTCGTGTCCTGCAGCTGCTCGGGCCGCGTCGGCGTCGCCGACTTCGGGGCCATGCTCGACGCCGCCGCGCGCGACGCCGGCCGCGCGGTGCAGCTCCTCGCCCGGCGCGGCGCCGGACCCGACCACCCGGTGCTCCTCGGCGTGCCCGAGACCGAGTACCTGAAGTGCTTCGTGCTCCGGGTGCTCGCGTGATCGCCGCCGGCGCGAGCGAGCGCTTCGAGGCCTGGCTCGCGGGGCTCAACGCCGCCGCGCGCGCCGGGCTCGCGCGCCGCTACCAGCGGCTGGCGCTGCACGGCGGCGCGTACGTGCTCCTCTCCGACGGCGCGCGCGTGGCGATCCCCCCCATCCTCACGCCCATCGTGGTCGAGGACGCGGCGCTGCACGCGCTCGCGCGCGACGCGAGCCTCCTCCTGCGCGGGCTGTCCCGCGTCGCCGGCGCGCTCCTCGCCACCGAGAGCGCGGCGCGCGAGCGGCTCCTCGCGCCGCTGTCGCCGCTCGAGCGCTCGCTCCTCGGGCGCACCCACCGCGACGCCGAGCGGCTGGCCACGGCGCGGATCGACTTCCTCCTCGGTCGCGACGGGATCGCGCGCGCGCTCGAGATCAACGCGACGATCCCCGCGATGCAGGGCTATTCGGACGCGATGGCCGAGGCGTTCCTGCGGGCCAGCGGGGAGGCCCGCGGGCTCGCCGCCGACGCGATCGAGCGGGTCGTCGACGCCAACGGCCGCAACGCCGACGACCTCCTGGCCTCGCTGCTCGCGCACCACGCGGCCACGGGTGGCGTCGCCGACCGTCCCTGCGCGATCGCGATCGTCGCGCGGGCGGCCGACGCGCAGAGCGGCGAGCTCGACCACTACGCGCGGCGGTGGCAGGCGCTCGGGCACGACGTGTGGCGCGTGACGCCCGCGGAGGTCGCGCCCGGTCCCGATGGGCCGATCGCGGCGGGGCGCCGCGCCGACCTGCTGTACCGGCACGTCTTCGTGCGGCGGGTGGATCCCGCGCTGCCCTTCGCCGAGATGCTCGCCGCGCCGCGCACGCACCGCATCTGGAACCCGCCCGCGAGCCACCTCGAGCTGAAGGGCATGCTCGCGCTGCTCTCGATCGCCGGCGCGGACGACGCCGCGGCGGCGCGCGCGGGCCTGACCTCCGAGGAGCGCGAGGCCGCGGCCCGCCGGCTGCCCTGGACGCGACCCTGCCACGCCGAGCCGTCGACGGCACCGGACGGCTCGCCCGTGCCGGACCTGCTCGCCTTCGCGCGTGCGCACGGACCGGCGCTGGTGCTCAAGCGCAGCTGGGACTACGGCGGGCGCGGCGTCTTCCTCGGCGCGGAGCTCGACGCTCCCGGCACGCAGGCGCGGCTGCGCGAGCTCACGGGCACGCCGTCGCCGATCGACTGGCGGGCGCTGCTCGATCACGTGGAGCGCTCGGGCGAGGCGTGGGTGATGCAGTCGCTCGTCGACGTCGCGCCGCGGTCGCTCGTCCGGGTCGAGGACGCCGGGCCGGTCGCGCGCACGCTCTACGCCGACCTGTCGGCGTTCACCAGCCTCGGCAATGGCCTCGAGCTCACCGGCGGCGCGGTCCGCGCGTCGGGCAGCCGGGTGGTCAACATCCAGGGCGGCGGTGGGCTCGCGCCGCTCGTGCGCGAGAGCGCGCTCGCGCGGCTCTGGACCGGCTAAACCGCCGCCGTTCCGACTGCGGACAGCTGTCCGCAGTTCCCGCGCACGGTGGACCCCAGGCGGGTCGTCCCTCGTTGATTTGCGAGTAGTTCCGGAGGGATTTCCTTCTCCGGC
>FTFF01001430.1_pt1 | contig 14521 bp, 10 predicted proteins | sample 1640361 | NCBI WGS metagenome assembly FTFF01 (sample SAMEA3914816, study PRJEB12502) | metagenome | biome: forest; material: soil | place: USA | collected 2011-09-16 | depth 0.3 m | reverse complement strand
GCTCGAACATGACCATCGCCTACGGCGAGGGATCCCTCCTCACGGTGCCGATGAGCCACCCGATCGATCGGCACCGTGAGGAGGGATCCCTCGCCGTAGGCGATGGTCATGTTCGAGCTGGTGGTCGAGCCGACCGCGACGTCGGCCTTGCCGTCGTGGTCGAAGTCCGCGCTGACGATCGACGACGCGCCCTCGAGCACGAAGGCGCTCTGGTCGGCCGTGAACGCGCCGTGGCCGTCGTTGCGGAAGGCGTGGACCTTGCCGTCCGCCGACGACGTGACGATGAGGTCCGCGACGCCGGAGCCGCTCAGGCTGCCGGTGATCACCGCGGAGGCGCCCGGCAGGTCGATCGTGGCCTTCGGCGTCGGCGAGAGGCGCCCGTCGGCGGTCGCGAGGAAGACCTGCACCTGGCCGACGTCCTTGCAGACGACCGCGACGTCGGGGTGGCCATCGCCGTCGAAGTCGGCGCTCGCGGCGGCCGTGGGCGTGCCGCTCGTGTGGACGCTCGGCGCGGCGACGAACGAGATCACCTGCGCCGGGCCCGACAGGTCGGCGCCGGCGAGGTCCTGCCCGGCCATGTCGCTCGAGAGCGCCGCGAGCACGATCGTCGCCTGCGCGGTGGCGCCGGGCGCGAGCGCGAGCGGATCGGCCGTGCCGAGCGCGACGACGCGCGCCTCCGACGAGAGCGCCTGCGCCGACAGCGTGATGCTGCGCGACGCGGTGCCTGGCCGGTAGACGAGGCGCTCCTCTCGGTTCGCCGGCCGCGTCAGCGCGAGCGTGTACGCGCCCTGCTCGTCGCCCTGCGCGACGACGAGGATCCGCGTCACCTCGGCGAGCCGGGCGTCGTCGACGCTCTCATCGAAGCGCAGCGTCAGCGCCACCCCGAAGCCGACGTCGAGCCCGGACGTGTCGCACCCGGCGAAGAGCGCGACGAGGACGACCGCACCCCGCGCCACGGCCCGCGTCAGAGCGTCCCTCGTCCTGCCGCCGGGACGTTCGCGTTCGGACCCACCTCGGGGAGCGTGGTGTCGAAGCGCGCACGGTCGTGGCGGAGGCCGAGGCCGAGGCCGAGGCCGAGCCCCGCGCCGACGATCACCACCCCGACGGTGGTCCAGAGCCACCAGCGCTTGTAGATCGGCCGACGCGGCGGCGGCGGCGGCGGCGGCGCGGCGACGACCACCTCCGGCGGCGGCGCCACCTGCGGCGGCGGCTCGGGCTTCGGCGGGGCGACCTCGACCACGGACGTCGCGTCCTCGCTGGCGCAGCGCTGGATGTTCGACTCGGCGGCGGCGACCTGCGCCTTGGACGGCTGGCTCTTGATGAAGTCGCGGTACGCCTGCACCGCTTCTTTGCACTGGTGGTTGAGGCGGTAGGCCTGGCCGAGCGCGTACAGGAAGCGCGGCTGCGGGCTCATCACGAACCCGCCGCGCAGGACCTCGATCGCGTCCTCGTACTTGCCGTCGTTGAAGAAGCGCTGGCCGCGCGCGAGCTGCTCGTCGGCGCGCCGACCGGCGGTGTTCTGCGCGGAGGCGGCGCCGGCCGACAGGAGGGCGATGGCGACCGCGAGCGCGAGGCTACGGCGGCAGCAGGTCATCGAGGGTCCCGTGTTTCTTCACCGGCTCCGAGCGCTTCACCTTGCGCACGGCCGGCGCCGGGCGCGCGGGCGGCGGCCTCGTCACGGCCACGCGCGGCGCGGGCGGCGGCTGCTCCATGCGCGGCGGCGCCCGCAGGCCCTCGGCGCCCGGCGATGGATCCCCGACCGGAGCCGGCGCGGCCTTGGCCGCGGGCGCGACCGGTGGCGCCGCCGCGTCGGGGTGCCCGCCGCGCAGCACCAGCGCCACGAGCGCCGCGACGCAGGCGATGACCGCCCCGGCGACGAGGCCCCGCGGCGGCGAGGTGCGGCGCAGGTCCGTCACCGAGGGCTCGGGCGGCGCATCGGGCAGGAGCGGCACCGCGGCGTCGGTGGTCACCTCGCTGGGCGGACGCGGCATCGCCACCGACGGCTGCGAGGTCTTCGTCGCCGCGTCGTCGTCGTTGAACGCGCGTGCGTCGTCGGCGGCCTCGGCGTCGAAGAAGAGCTGCGCGTCGGCGATCTCGTGATCGGCGTGCAGGCGCCGCGTGCCGCGCGCGAGCGCGTCGCCCTCGGTGGTCCGCTCGAGGAAGCCCTCGACCGTCGTCGCCGGCGGTCCGAAGAGCTCGGACATGAAGCCGGCGAGGCGGATCGGCGACGTCGGCACCCGCTCCGCCCGCGCCCAGTCCTCGAGCGCGAGCTGCAGCTCCTGCGCGGTCTGGAACCGATCCTCGCGGCGGTGGCTGAGGCCCTTCATCACGATCGCCTCGAGGCCGGCGGGCACGTCGCGGCGGAACTCCGACGGCGGGGGCGGCGGCGTCTCGACGATCGCCTTGAAGATCTCGAAGTCGCTCTTGCCGGTGAACAGGCGCCGGAGCGTCATCATCTCCCACAGGACGATCGACAGCGAGAAGACGTCGCTGCGCCGATCGAGCGGATCGGAGCTGCACTGCTCCGGCGACATGTAGCGGATCTTGCCCTTCAACGTGCCGACGCGCGTCTCGGTCAGCTGCGCCGCGCTCTTCGCGATGCCGAAGTCGCAGAGCTTCACGCCCCCGTCGTGGGTGACGAAGACGTTCTGCGGGGAGATGTCGCGGTGGACGAGCTGGAGCGGCCGTCCGTCCTTGCCGTGCATCTCGTGGGCGTAGTGCAGGCCGGCGCAGACGCCGGTGATGACGGTGACGACGTGCTCGTACGGGATGAAGCGCTTCCGCTGCACGTTGGTCTGGAGGAGCCGGCGGACGTCCTCGCCGCGCAGGAGCTCCATCACGAAGTAGTAGCTGCCCTGGTCGGCGCCGATGTCGAACACCTGGGCGATGTTCGAGTGCATGAGCGAGGCGGCGATGCGCGCCTCGTCGAGGAACATCTGCACGAACTCGCGGTTGGTGGCGAGCATCGGCAGGATCCGCTTCAGCACGCAGAGCTTCTCGAAGCCCTCGATGCCGCTCGCGGACGCAAGGTAGATCTCCGCCATGCCGCCTCGCGCGATCTGGCGCAAGATCCGGTACTTCCCGATGCGCTTCGGAGCGCTCTCGGTGGGGGGTAGGGGCAGCTCCTCGGACATGGCTGCTCTATTATTGTAGCGACGAGGCGGAGGCGGGATCAAGGAAACGATCAGCGGGGTGGGCGCGACGAAGGGGCCGGAGATCAGCCGCTCTTGCCGCCGCGCTTTTCGAGGACCCTTCCGTCGGTGATGACGGCGGTCCGGTCGATGGCCTTCACCATGTCGTACAAGGTGAGCGCGCCGACCACCACCGCCGTCAGGGCCTCCATCTCGACGCCGGTGCGCTCGATCGCCCGGACGCGGGCGAACACGCGCAGGCGGTCCGGCGGCCGCTCCTCGATCTCGACCTCGACGGAGGAGAGGCGCAGCGGATGGCAGAGCGGGATCAGCTCGGGCGTGCGCTTCGCCGCCTGCAGCGCGGCGATCCGCGCCACCTCGGTGGGGTCGCCCTTCGGGCCTCGGCCGCGACGAAGCGCGTCGAGCGTCGCCGGCGCGACCACGAGGAACGCCTCGGCGGACGCCTCGCGCGCGGTCTCGGGCTTGCCCGCGACGTCGACCATGCGCGCCCCGCCGTCCGCGTCGACGTGGCTGAGCGGCACTACGTCGTCCTCACGGCTTCGGCCTCACTTCTTCTTCGGGGCCGCGCCGATGAAGCCCCAGCGGAACGCGATGCGCTTGTCGCCCGCGCCCCAGGCCCAGCCCCAGCCGGTGTAGCCCGTCTCGAACGTCTTCGCGGGCCGCGGCACCACGAGCTCGAGGCGCAGCGACTCCGTCTCGGGCGTGACGAAGCCGCCGTTCGGGAAGCACATGCGCGCGCGCGTCTCGTAGACGTTCACCTGGCCCGGGCGCATGACGGTGGCGTACATCGGGCGGGTGTTCCACGCGATGCACACGCCGTTGTAGGCGCGCGCCGCGCAGTAGCTCTCGTAGCCGACCTCCACGCGCGTCGGCACGAGGCCGGGGTACGTGCGCGAGACCGGCGCCTCGGGCCAGAGCTGCGCCTGCTCCCTGGCGACCTGCCCCGGCGCGTCGAGCTTGACGCGCACCGACTGCATGTCGATCGGATCGAGCTCGTGCATCGTGACGTCGAAGCAGAGGTCCTGCGCGCCGAGCCGGGTGAGCGCCGCCGAGTCCGACATCGCACCGACCGGCAGCCCGCGCTGGTTCTCCGCGTAGCGGTGCTCCTTCGAGATGACGTTCCGATCCACCGCATTGTTGGGCGCATTCACGACGAGCGGCTGGCGGATCACCACGTCGGCGGGCACGCAGCCGCAAAGGACGCCGGCCGCGAGAGCGACGCACGCGGCCGCCACGAGGTGCTGGGTGGACATACGAGGCATCGGTCTTCCCTCCGTCGGCAAACGCTACTCGATGCGCCCAGGATACGGCGTGCGAATCGTCACCTTCCCGTCGCGTGCGGCGCGTCACCCGAGCTGCGCGCAGAGAGTACCCGAGCGCGACCGCTCCGGGTATCATCCGGTCCATGCGCCGAACGCAGACCTTTCCCGTCGTCGTGATGACCTGCCTCACCGCCTGGCTCGCCGCGCCGCTCGCCGCGCGCGCCCAGGGCGGCCCGATGATCGCGCTCAACGTCACCGGCCCCGACGCGAACCCGGGCAAGCTCGAGCGCTGCCTGCGCGTCGCGCAGCGGATGGGCTACCAGGTGAACCCGGGCGCCCCGGTGCGGGTGCAGCTCATCCTCCAGCCCGGCGCCAACCGGCTGCAGATCAACTCCGCCCGCCGCGGCGAGGTGTTCAACCAGGTCCGGCCGCCGTGGGGCATGGAGGACCTGTGCCGCGACGCCGTCCGCCAGGCGCAGGTCGCGATCTCCCAAGAGGGGCAGCCGCCGATCGCGCCGCCCCAGCAGTACGTCCCGCCGCCGCCCGCATACGGCCAGCCGCCGCCGCCGCCGCCGGGCTACGCGCAGCCCCCGCCGCCGGCGTACGTGCCCGGTGGCCCGCCGACGATCGCGCTCGACGTCGTCGGTCCGCAGGCGAACCCCGACAAGTTCGGACGCTGCCTGCGCGTCGCGCAGCGCAACGGTGTCGTCGTCCACCCGGGCGCGCCGCTCCGCGTGCAGCTCATCCTCCAGTCCGGCATGAACCGCCTGCAGATCAACTCGGCGCGGCGCGGTGAGGTGCTGAACGCGCCGCGGCCGCCGTGGGGCATGGAGCAGCTCTGTGAGGACGCCGTGCGCGCCGCGCGCGAGCAGTGGGCGCAGGAAGGCTCGGCCCCGCCGCCGCAGTACGGCACGCGCATCCCGGCGCCGCCGCCCGCGCGCCCGGCGCCGCCGCCCGCCGCCCCGCCGCCCGCGGCGATGGCGCTCGGGCCGATCCCGCCGGGCAACGATCTGCCGCCCGCGGCGAGAGCCGCCGCCGATCGCGCGGTCGGCGCGTGGCAGGCCGCGCGCTTCGACGTCGCGCTCGCGGCGTTCCGCGAGGCGGAGCGCATGCACCCCGATCCGCAGTTCTTCTTCGATCAGGCGGTGTGCGAGCAGCGGCTCGGGCAGTACCGCCAGGGCCTGGCGCACACGCAGGTCTTCCTCGACCGCGCGCCGCAGTCGCCGTACCGCCCGTACGCGGATCAGCTCCTCGCCGAGCTGACCGCCGCGCTCGGCGAGTAGCTCACTTCTTCTTCTCGGGGTTCTTCTCGCTGCCCGCCTGGTTCGTGCCCGTCTTGTCGGCCTCGGTCTTCCCGCTCCCGGGCGCGACCGCCTCCGCGCCGTCGCTCTGACGCCGCTTCAACTTCTCGTTGTGGGGCGGCGAGCCGCCGCGCGGCGGCGGCGCCGTGCCCATGTCGTTGGCGTAGGCGGTGCCGCCGACGAGGCAGGCGATGGCGAGGACCGACGACGGCAGATAGATCGAGCGGGACGGCATGAGACCTCCTGCCGTCCCGCGCTGCAAAGCGAGAACCGTCCCGGTCGTTCGTGATCTCGCGGGGGGCGCGCACACCCGCGGTCGGAAAACGCCTCAGGTGAGGCGCGCCGCGACGCGCTACTCGACGGTGACGCTCTTGGCGAGGTTGCGGGGCTGATCGACGTCGGTGCCCTTGAAGTCGGCCACGTAGTAGGCGAGCAGCTGGAGCGGGAGCACCGTGAGGAGCGGCTGCAGCTCGGGCAGGGTCTCGGGGATGAGGATGCACTCGTCGGCGATCGCGCCGATCTCGTGATCGCCGCGCGTCGCGATCGCGATGATCTTGCCCTCGCGCGCCTTCACCTCGGCCAGGTTCGACATGACCTTGTCGTAGCCGGGTCCCTTCGGCGCGATCACGACCACCGGCATCTGCTCGTCGATGAGCGCGATCGGGCCGTGCTTCATCTCCCCCGAGGGATAGCCCTCGGCGTGGATGTAGGAGATCTCCTTCAGCTTGAGCGCGCCCTCGAGCGCGATGGGGTAGTTGTTGCCGCGCCCGAGGAAGAGGAAGTCGCGCGCCTGCCCGTAGCGCCGCGCGATGACCTGGATCTGGGGCGCCGTGCCGACGACGTCGGACATCTTGTGCGGGATCGCGAGCAGCTCCTCGATGATCTTCCCGGCGCGGCCCTTGTCGAGCGTGCCGGTGCGACGGCCGAGGTGGATCGCGAGGAGCGCCAGCGCCGCGAGCTGCGTGGTGAAGGCCTTCGTCGACGCGACGCCGATCTCGGGGCCGGCGTGGGTGTAGATCGCGCCGTGCGAGCTGCGCGCGATCGACGAGTCGACCACGTTCGCGATGCAGTACACGCGCGCGCCCTTCTGCTTGGCCTCCTTGAGCGCGGCGAGGGTGTCGGCGGTCTCGCCGGACTGGGAGATCGCGAGCAGGAGGTCGCCCTCGCCGATGATCGGATCGCGGTAGCGGTACTCGGACGCGAGGTCCACCTCGACGGGGATGCGCGCGAGCGACTCGATGAGGAACTTGCCGACGAGCGCCGCGTGCCACGAGGTCCCGCAGGCGATGATCGTGATCTTGAGCAGCTCCTTGGCGTCGAGCTCGATCCCGTCGAGGAAGGCGTCGGCCTGCTCGACGGAGATCCGGCCGCGCAGCGTGTCGGTCACCGCGCGCGCCTGCTCGTGGATCTCCTTCAGCATGAAGTGCTTGTAGCCGGCCTTCTCGGCGGAGACGGCGCTCCAGCTGATGGTCTTGGCCTCGCGCGTGACCGGCCGGCCGGAGAGGTCGAAGATCCTGATCCCGGTCCGCTTCACCTCGGCGATCTCGCCCTCCTCGAGGAAGATCATCTTCTTCGTGTGCTCGAGGATCGCGGGGATGTCGGAAGCGATGAAGTTCTCGCCCTCGCCCTGGCCGAGCACCAGCGGCGAGGCGTTCTTCGCGGCGACGATCTCGTCGGGCGTGGCGTCGGAGAGCACGCAGATGGCGTAGGCCCCCTGCACCTGCGCGAGCGCGCGGCGCACCGCCTCGAGGAGGCCCGGGGCGACGCCGTCCTTGCCGGCGCGCTTCAGCTCGTCGTCGACGAGGTGGGCGATGATCTCGGTGTCGGTCTCGGACGAGAAGGCGTGGCCCAGGCCGCGCAGCTTCTCGCGCAGCGCGCCGTGGTTCTCGATGATGCCGTTGTGCACCACCGACACCGAGCCGAACTTGTGCGGGTGGGCGTTCTCGTCGGAGGGACGGCCGTGCGTGGCCCAGCGGGTGTGCCCGATGCCGACCTTGCCCGTCGGCCGCTGCTCCTTGAGCAGCGCCTCGAGGTTGGCGAGCTTGCCGCGGCAGCGCACGACCCGGGGCGCGAGCTTCCCGCCCGCGACCGGATCGAGCACCGCGACGCCGGCCGAGTCGTAGCCGCGGTACTCCAGGCGCCGCAGGCCCTCGATGAGGACCGGGACGCTCTCCTTCTCGCCGACGTAACCAACGATTCCACACATGCGGGCAATCCTAGGGTGACGTCACCGGCCAGGCAACCGACCTCGGCGGAGGTGATAAGATGGATGCCCCTGGCTCTCTTTGGAGGAAGACCATGTCTCGCCGTGTTCTCGTCGCCCTGATGGCGACCGTCTTTGGGTGCAGCTCCGATGCGGCGAACAGCGGAGATGGCTTCAGCGACGCCGAGTGGATCAAGATCCGGACCCACTCCCCGCTGCCGGAGACGCCGGCCGACCCCACGAACAAGTACGCCGATCGCCCGCAGGCGGCGACCCTCGGCCAGCGCGTCTTCTTCGACAAGGGGTACGCCGGGCCGATCCTGGCGGCGGCGGCGAGCGACGGCAGCAACGGCGGGCTCGGGCAGGCGGGCGACACCGGCAAGGTCGCGTGCGCGAGCTGCCACGATCCCAGCTCGCCCGGCCTCGACGATCGGCGGACCCACCCCAACTCGGCGTCGCTCGGCGTCAACTGGACCACGCGCAACAGCCCGCCGCTCACGAACGTGGCGTTCTACAAGCTCTACAACTGGGCGGCAGACAAGGACTCCTTGTGGATGCAGGCCTCGGTGAGCCACGAGAGCGCGGTCAACTTCGGCGGCAACCGGCTCGCCTACGCGCACTACCTCTACAAGAAGTACCGGACCGACTACGACGCGCTCTTCCCGACGCCGATCGATCCCGCGCTCGACCCGGCGGCGGCCGACGCCGCGCGCTTCCCCGCGGCCGGTAAGCCCAAGGCGGCGATGACCGACCCCGATGGGCCCTGGGAGCTCATGACCGACGCGGATCGAAAGATCGTGAACACGATCATCTCGAACGTCGGCAAGTCCATCGCCGCCTACGAGCGCCTGCTGGTCAGCCGAAACGCGCCGTTCGATCGCTACGTCGCCGGGGACACGAGCGCGATCGACGCCGCGGCCAAGCGGGGCCTCAAGCTGTTCATCGGCAAGGCGGCCTGCGACGCCTGCCACCAGGGCGCGTTCTTCACCGACCAGCAGTTCCACAACGACGGCGTCCCGCAGATGGTGGAGCACCTCCCCGCCACCGACGCCGGCATGTTCACCGACGTTCCCAAGCTCTTGAGCTCCGCGTTCAACGGGGCGGGCGCCTACAGCGACGATCCCGTCGCCGGGAAGGCCAAGCTCGATGCGCTCGGCATGCCCACCGATACCGACAAGGGGAAGTTCCGCACCAAGAACCTGCGCTCCGCGCTGCCGTCCAACGCGCCTTACATGCACAACGGCAGCAAGGCGACGCTGAAGGACGTGGTCCTCCACTACAACGACGGCGGTGCCGCGGACGGGTTCGAAGGCACCAAGGACCCGAAGATGGTCCCGCTCAACCTGACGCCGCAGGAGATCGACGACCTGGTCGCGTTCCTCGGCACCCTCGGCGGCGATCCGATCCCGCCCGCGCTCGCGGTCGACACCTCCGCGCCGTGACGTTCACGACCGGCCGCTCGGGCGGCTGGGCTCGCTGAGCTGTTGCAGCCGCTCGCGCGAGCGGCTCGAGCCCTCGGCCCAGTCCACCTGGCGCGCGAGGCGCTCGGCCTCGAGCAGCCACCCCTTGCGGCTGGCGGCGCCGGCGTCGGTCGCGACGTCGGGCGGCGTCTCCTCCGCGAGGGCGAGGAGCTGCTCCGCCGTCGAGCGCCGATCGCCGATGGAGCGCAGCTCGGCGAGGGCGCGGCCGCGGTGCTCCGCGGCGGCGGCGTGCCGGCCCTCGGCGTGCCGCACGTGCGCGGCGATCGCCTCTACCCGCGCGCGGTCGAGCGCGCGCTCGCTCTTTTGGGCGAGCCGCACCGCGTGGCCGACGAGCCGCGCGGCGTCCGCGACCTCCCCCTGCGACAGCTTCACCTCGGCGAGGCGCGCGACGAGGCGCCCGAGCCCGTCGGGGCCCGCGTCCGCGCTCGGCCCGTCGCCCTGGGTCACGAGGAGGATCCCCTCGTCGAGCTCGCGCGCGGCGTCGTCGGGCTGGCCGCTCCGCGCGAGCGCGTCGCCGAGGTCGAGGTAGGTCTCGCAGAGGGCGGTGGCGTCGCCGAGCGCGAGCGCGGCCTTCACCGCGAGCTGGAGCTCGGCGCGCGCGCGGTCCGGCTTGCCGGCGAGCAGCGCGACGCGCGAGAGCGCCCGGCGTGCCTGCACGGCGGCCCAGCCGAGGCGTTCCTCCTGCGCGAGCTGCACCGCCTCGCGCAGCACCGCCTCGGCGCCCGCGAGATCGCCCGCGTAGCGCAGCACGACGCCGAGCTTGAGCTCGATCTGCACGAGCAGGCGGTTGTCGCCGAAGCCCATCATCTGGGCGACCCGGCAGCGCTCCATCGCCGCGGTCAGCGTGCGCGCCGCGGCCGCGTCGTCGAACGACTCGCGCGCGCTCGTCCCGGCCCGCTCGAGCGCGGCGATCCCGTCGAGCGGCGAGAGCGCCGGCCCCTCGCCGAGCTCCGCCAGCTTGGGCGGCTCGCCGTCGCCGGCGAGGAGCGCGTGGTACGCGACGAAGTGCACGTCGGCGCCGGCTCGCTCGAGCACGGCGCCGAGGCGCGCGTGCATCGCGCGCCGGCGCTCCACCTCGAGCGTCTCGTAGATCTCGCGACGCAGCGTCGGCGAGGCGACGCGGAAGGGCGGCAGCCCGTCGCGCACGAGGCCGCGGCGCGCGAGCTCGGCGGCGTCGGCGTCGAGCTCGCGCCGACCCGCGGCGCCCTGCAGCGCGCCGTACGCGAGCGGCGCGCCGGCCACCGCGAGGAGCTCGACGAGCAGCCGCGCCTCGGGCGCGAGCGCGGCCATGCGCCCGGCGGTGGTCGGCGGCGTCGCGTCCTCGGCCGCGGCGCGCAGCTCCGTCTCGATCGCGAACGGGTTGCCCGCGGTGCGCGCGACGAGCTCCGCGGGGAGGCCGTGCGCGGCTGTGTCCGCGGCGGCGAGCGGCGGCAAGGGGACGCGCTCGGCGGGGCAGCGCGCGGGCAACGCCTCGGCGCGGGTCGAGGTGAAGAGCAGCGTGGCGCGCTCGGGCGCGGCGGCGAGCTCCTCGAGCCACGCGCGCGACACCGCGTCGTACAGGTGCAGGTCGTCGAAGACGAGGTCGATGGGGCGGCGGCGGATCACCGCGAGCGCGGCGGCGCGGCACTCGCGGCGGCGCACGTCGAGCGGCAGGGGCGAGCGACCTCGGTCGGCGCCGAACAACGTGGAGAGGCCGGCGCGATCGTCGGGCTCGGCGCCGACGGCGGCGGCGAGCGACGCCTCGGTCGGCTGCTCCTCGAGCTGCAGGATCGCGCGCACCGCGCGCACGACCGGCTGCAGCGGCAACGCGAGGCCCGGGCCGTCCGCCTCGACGAAGATCACCTCACGGCCGGCCGCGCGGCGGCGACCGGCCCACGCGGCCGCGAACGCGCTCTTGCCCGTGCCCGGATCGCCGATGAGGAGGACCGCACCGCGCTCGACGCGGGCCAGCCGATCGAGGAGCGGCCCGCGGCCGCAGAACGGCAGCGTCTTTGGCTGGACCGCGCCGCGTTCGGCGGCCGACTGGCCGAGCGAGGCGTCGAAGAGCGTCGGGATCGCGAGCGCCTCGGTCGGCGAGGTCTCGACCGCGGGGCCGCTCGCGCCCGGCAGCGGCGTGCCGCACTCCGCGCAGAAGCGTCCCCGCTGGCGCGGCGCCCCGCACTTGCCGCACCGATCGCTGCCCACCCGTCCGACCTGCTCGAGCGCGGCCCTGAGCTCCGCCGCCGACCCGAAGCGCTCGGCGGGATCCTTGCGAAGGGCCCGCAGGCAGATCTCCTCGATGTCCTGCGGGACGTCGGGGCGGATCGTGCGCAGCGCCTCGGGCACGCGGTGCAGGTGCGCCTGGAGGACGTCGATGACCGCGGTGATGCCGGGGAAGAGGCGCTGCCCGGTGAGCGCCTCGTAGAGCACCACCCCGGCCGAGTAGACGTCGGCGCGCGCGTCGAGCTCCTCGCCGCGGATCTGCTCCGGGCTCATGTAGTCCGGCGTGCCGCACACGAGGCCGGCGGAGGTGAGCCGCGTGTCCTTGTCGGCCTGGAGCTTCGCGATCCCGAAGTCGAGGACCTTCACGTGCTCGCGGCCGGAGCGCAGCGTCTCGACGAAGATGTTCTCGGGCTTGAAGTCGCGGTGGATGATGCCGGCGGCGTGGGCGTCGTCGAGCGCGGCGAGCGCCTGGCCGAGGAGATCGGCGATGCGCACCGCGGTGAGCGGCCCGCCGTCGCGCACGAGCTGCGCGAGCGTCCGCCCGCGCAGGAGCTCCATGACGAGGTAGAGGGTCCCGTTCGCCGCCTGGCCGAAGTCGAGGATCGCAATCGCGTTCGGGTGGTGGAGCTTCGACGCGGCGCGCGCCTCGTTCTGGAAGCGCTTCGTGGTGACCGGGTCGGCGGCGATGTCGGCGTTGAGCACCTTCACCGCCACCTGGGTGTCGAGCCCGAGGTGGAGGCCGCGGTAGACCCGCCCCATCGCGCCGACGCCGACCAGCTCGATGAGCTGGTACTTGCCGACGAGCGTCGTGCCGATGAAGGGATCGCCCTCCTCGCGCGCGACCGCGGAGACGTCCGCTCCGCAGCTCGGGCAGTGGCGGTGGGTGTCCCAGCAAGCCGCCGCGCAGCCGGGGCAGCGCTTCACGCGGACGACCTCCTCGGGCTGCGATTCACGGGCGGCACCATAGCAGTGATGAGGGCAGGTTGGCTCGGACGCACGTGCCGCCTGGACCGGCCCAGCCAAAACGCGCAGTTGACAAGCCGTTTCGCCGGGTGATAGATCGTCCGCTCCCCGCCGGTCGCGTCCGTTGCGTGGGCCGAAACCCTTTTTGTATTAGAGAGATAGAGAAGGAGCTGCTGGGGCGTCGACAAGTGGCAAGTCAGGGGATTTTGATTCCCCCATTCGTAGGTTCGAATCCTACCGCCCCAACGAAGGACGTAACATGATCAAGGCGCTCAGCATCTTCTCGGGGAACGCCCACCGCAGCCTGGCGGAGCAGATCTGCCGCTGCGTCGAGGTGCGCCTCGGCGCGGCCGACGTGACCACGTTCTCCGACGGCGAAATCTTCGTCGAGATCGGCGAGAACGTCCGCGGCGTGAACTGCTTCGTCGTGCAACCGACCTGCGCGCCGGTCAACAACAACCTCATGGAGCTCCTCGTCATGATCGACGCGCTCAAGCGCGCGTCGGCCGGCTCCATCGTGGCGGTCATGCCGTACTTCGGCTACGCCCGACAGGATCGCAAGGTGAAGCCGCGCACGCCCATCAGCGCGAAGCTGGTCGCCGACCTCATCACCGCCGCCGGCGCCGACCGCGTCGTCGGGCTCGACCTCCACGCCGGGCAGCTCCAGGGCTTCTTCAACATCCCGGTCGATCACCTCTTCGCGATGCCGGTCATGCTCGACCACCTGCAGCGGAACCACGCCAAGGAGCCGGTCATCGTCTCGCCGGACGCGGGCGGCGTCGAGCGCGCGCGCGCCTACTCGAAGCGCGTCGGCGGCACCCTCGCCATCATCGACAAGCGCCGGTCCGCCGCCAACGTCTCCGAGGTCATGAACATCATCGGCGACGTGAAGGGCAAGGACACGATCGTCGTCGACGACATGATCGACACCGCGGGCACGCTGGTGCAGGCGGCCGGCGCGGTGATGGCCGCGGGCGCGCGCTCGGTCTCGGCGTGCGCGAGCCACGCGGTGCTCTCCGGTCCGGCGATCCGCCGCATCGAGGAGTCGCCGCTCAAGGAAGTCATCGTCACCGACACGATCCCGCTCTCCGACGAGGCGCGGGCGTGCCGCAAGATCAAGCAGCTCAGCGTGGCGCGCCTCCTCGGCGAGGCGATCAAGCGCATCCACCACGGGGACTCGATCTCCAGTCTCTTCATTTAAGGACGTGTGACCATGGAAGTCGGCAAGCTGACCGTCGAGTACCGCAAGGACCTGGGCAAGGGCCACAACCGCAAGCTGCGCGCGACCGGCAAGATCCCGGGCGTGTGCTACGGCGGCGAGGGTGAGCCGCTCCCGCTCGCGATCGATCCGACGCTGCTCATCCGCGCGCTCGATCCGATCAAGAAGGGCAACACGGTCATCAACATGACCGTCGCGAACGCCCCCAACGGCGGCGGCGAGATCACGGTCATGGTCCGCGACGTCCAGAAGGACCCGGTCCGCGGCGATCTCACGCACGCCGACTTCGTGCGCGTCGCGCTCGACAAGGACGTCCACGCGGTCATCCCCATCGTCCTCACCGGCAAGCCCGAGGGCGTGAAGGACGGCGGCATCCTCCACCACAACATCCGCAACCTCGAGATCGCGTGCACGCCGGACAAGATCCCGGCCAAGCTCGAGGTCGAGGTCACGGCGCTCAAGATGGGCGACGTGATCCACGTCTCCGACCTCAAGCTGCCCGCGGGCATCCGCGCGCTCGCGGCGGCGGGCCAGTCGGTCTGCTCCGTGACCGCACCGCGCGCCGAGAAGGTCGAGGCGGTGGTCGAGGCGGTGCCGGGCGCGGAGGGCGCTGCGGCGGCTCCGGGCGCGGCGCCAGGTGCGGCGCCTGCGGCGGCGGGCGCGGCGCCTGCGGCGGCGGGCGGCAAGCCCGCGGCGGGCGACAAGGCGGCGGCTCCGGCCGCGGGCAAGGGAGGCGGC